>Ga0190274_10000801_pt1 | contig 18298 bp, 11 predicted proteins | sample Popmic531T_FD_133002 | JGI IMG/M metagenome (GOLD analysis project Ga0190274, IMG submission 133002) | Populus adjacent soil microbial communities from riparian zone of Yellowstone River, Montana, USA - 531 T | ecosystem: Environmental > Terrestrial > Soil > Riparian zone | place: USA: Montana... | reverse complement strand
CCTGCTCGCGGCGGTGTCGTTCGTGCTCCTGATCGCCTGCGTCAACGTCGCGAACCTGCAGATGGCGCGCCTCACCGCGCGCCGCGGCGAACTGTCCGTCCGCATGGCCCTCGGCGCGGGACGCGGGCGGATCCTGCGTCAATTGCTGACGGAAGCGGTCGTGTTGTCGCTCGTCGGAGCGTCGCTCGGCGTAATGCTTGCGCAGATCGCGATCTACTTCACGCTTCCGCTCGTGCCGCAATCCGTGCTGCCAAGCGTTGGCGGCATCGCGATCGACGCGCGCGTGATGGTGTTCTGTCTCGGTTTGTCGCTTGTCGCGACGCTGCTCGTCGGCCTCGTGCCGGCGCTGCGCGTCGGCGGCGCCGCGTTTGGCGAAGGCCAGGCGCTGCACGGCGGCGCCGCGCGCACAACGGGCGACCGTCAGGGCGAGCGGCTGCGGACGCTGCTGGTCGCCGCGCAGATCGCGATGACGCTCGTTCTCCTGATCGGCGCGGGCCTGCTGATTCACAGCTTCGTGCGTCTCACGTCGGTGTCGCCCGGCTTCGAATCGAGCGGGAGCGACGGCGTCGTGCAGACCGTCAGGGTGGTGCTCCCCGAACGACAGTACGACGCGCCCGTTCGCATCCATGCCTTCGCGCGCGGCGTGCTGGATCGCATCCAGTATCTGCCGGGCGTGAAGTCCGCCAGCCTGATCAACTCGCAGCCGTTCGCCATGATGTTCATCCAGGGCGACTTCGACATCGAGGGCCAGCCGAAGCCGACAATCTTTGCCGGCGCGCCGAAGATCGACGTGGGCTATTTCAAGACGATGGGGATTCCGCTGCTGGCGGGCCGCGAGTTCACCGAACGGGACACGGCGGACGCGCCGAAGGTGGCGATCGTGAGCGAGCGCATCGTCCGCGAATGCTGTCCGGGCGGGCCGCGCGAGGCGCTCGGCCGGCGCGTGCGCGTGAACGTGCTCGATACCGGCGAGTGGCTGACGGTGGTCGGCGTGGTCGCGGACATCCGTCAGAGGAGTCTCGCTCAGGACGTGCAGCCCCTGATCTACGCGCCGTTTCAGCAGGACCGCAGCGGTTTCATACGGTTCGTGTCGTTCGTCGCGCGCACGGCCACCCCCGCCAGCGTGGTTGACGGCATCCGCGCGGAAATTCGCCGCGCCGCGCCCGATCTGCCGATCGCGAGCACGCTGACGATGGACGAAGCGGTGGCGGCGTCGGTGGCGGCGCCGCGCTTCCGGACGTTGCTGCTCGGGCTGTTCGCAATGGCCGCGACGCTGATCGCCACGTGCGGCCTCTACGGACTGATGGCCTACGCGGTGACGCAGCGCCGCCGCGAGATCGGCGTGCGCATGGCGCTCGGCGCCACGCGCGGCGACGTGCTCCGCCTCGTTCTCGCGCGCGCACTCCGCATCGTCGTCGCCGGCCTGGCCGTCGGCCTCGTCGGGGCCGCGGGCGTGACGCGCGTGCTGCAGACGTTCCTGTTCGGAGTGACTCCGACCGATCCCATTGTGTTCACGGTCGTCACGGTGCTGCTGTTCGCCGTGGGGCTGATGGCGGCATGGCTGCCCGCGCGCCGCGCGACACGGATCGACCCGTGGGCTGCGCTACGCGCGGAATAGTGCCGCAGCCTCACCGGAGAAGGACGAGAACCAGAACGACGAGCGCGACGAGCAACGCAGCGGCGCTCAAGAACGCCGCAGCCGCCACCATCTTTGCCAGTGGATTGTTCCAAGTCTCGACGGCAGTACGTGGATCTGCCCGCGGATCAGCCAGCGATTGTTTCATGACGAGCTTTCCCGCGAGCACGTCACGAATCCCGTCCTCCAGATGACGCTGGCAAATCGCCTTGGTCTCTACGCTGCCCGGCTCCGCCGCGGCCGCCAATGCCGCTTTGAGGACAGCGTTGCGAATGTCCCCGCCGCTCGCCTCGTACTTTGCCGCCAGCGACTGAAAATCGACATCATTTCCCAGAGGCGTGTGCTCCGGGTGCATTTGCACACGCCAAATCTGCTCCCGCTCCGCGACTCCCGGCATTTCGAATAGAACGTGCGTGCGAATGCGGCGCTCGAAGGCTGCGTCCAGGTTTGACGCCATGTTTGTTGCGAAGATTACGACGCCGTTGAAGGACTCCAACTCCTGAAGCAGGACATTGACGACGGTGTTGGCCTCGCGAAGAAAACCATGATCGGGAAGACTGGAACGCCTGGAGGCGATCGCGTCGGCTTCGTCGAAAAACAAGACGCTGCCCTCCTCGCGCGCCCGACGGAATACGGCCGACACGTTCTTCGCCGTCTCCCCCATCCACATCGACTCCAGCTCCGCGTAGCGGATGATGAGGAGCTTTCGTCGGAGGGCGTGCGCAATGGCGTCGGCACAGATGGTCTTGCCGGTGCCAGGAGGTCCAGCGAAGTGGAAGGCGAGCGACGCCCCCGTCGGATGCCGTTCGCCGAGACCCCACCGCCTGAAAATCAGATCCTGGCTCGTCACCTGGCTGAGCGCCTGTTCTAGCGCGCGCCGGGTCGACGCCGGCAGGATGACGTCGTCAAACGTCCGTCGTGGTACCACGGTCTCGCCAGACCGCCGGTCTGACACTCCAGTGAGCAAGCGAACCAGGGGATGAGTCATACGAGAGGTCCCGTGAATCATTCTCTACCGGATCCGCAGCCGGTGTTGCTGAACACAACACCAGCCGCCGTTGCTGACCCGCTGCGGCCGGGCGTATAGTGCCAACTCGCTGATGACCGCAGTCTTGAAGAAGGCCCGGGCAGAGAGCAAACGTCACCGTTCCAGGAATCGGCCGCCGAGAGCCCCCGCCGCATCGCTCAGGCGCGCTGGTGCCTGGTGGCGCTCTCACGACCTGCATGCCGTCAGCACACCAGATCGGTTGCTGCTTGCTGCGGTTGGCGCGGTCCTTCTCGTCGTGTTCGCCGCGACCACGTCGCACACGGTACTCCTCGAAGACGACGGACTGTTCCTGTTGGAGTCGGCGACGCTGGGCGTGAGTCACCCTCCGGGGTATCCCGTGCATACGGTGCTCGGCTGGCTCGCCTCGCAGGTGCCCGTCGGAACCGTCGCATTTCGCGTCCACTTCCTGAGCGGCGTTCTCGGGGTGCTGGCCTGCATCGTGTTGGGATGGATCGTGGCGCGTCGGACCGGCAGTCGTCTCGCCGCAACTTGTGCCGCCGCTGCGTACGGCCTGAGCGAACATTTCTGGTCGCAGGCGATTCTCGCCGAGGTCTACACGCTCAACGCACTCCTCTTCTTCGTAGTACTGGCGCTCTGCATCGAGGCGGCCGCCAACCCACGACCGCGTGTCCTGTTCGCCGCCGCGACCCTGTACGGGATCAGCCTGGCGAACCATTGGCCGCTGATGGTCCTGGCCACGCCGGCGCTGGCGCTGACGTTGGCGAGGCAGTGGCGCGCGGTGCTTGCGCGTGCGCACCTGTTGGCGCCCGCTCTCGTCGCGGGGGCCCTCGTCCCCTACGCGTTCATGATCTGGCGCTCCAACCAGGATCCGTCGATCGCGTTCTATGGACCGCTCCGGACCTGGCGTGACATCGTCTTCTACATCAGCCGCAGGGGCTACGCCGGCGTGGAGGCGAGCGCCACGGCCGGGTGGGCGGACAAGCTCGGATTCATCAGATACGTGCTGTCGCAGGCGATGCTAGTCCTCACGCCGGCCGGCGCACTCCTTGCCATTGCAGGCCTCGTCAAATGTTGGCGCGACGGGCCCCGTGTCCCGCTCGTCGGCGAGTTGGTAGCTTTTTTCGCGAGCGGTGTCCTGCTGGCGCTGATGCTCGGGTTCGATTACGACTTCTTGAACATCGCGGTGTTTCGGCCGTATCCGCTAATCGCCTATGGGCTCCTCGCGCTGTGGATGGGTACCGGCGCGGCGTGGATGCTCTCAGCGCTCGATCGGCGTGGGGCCCTTGCGGTTCGAGTTGGGGCGACGGCAGTGAGCGTCATCCCTGCGGTGTTGCTGATGACGAACTATTCTCGCAACGATCGGTCCCGCGACGACTTCGCCGACCGTTACGCGCGCGTGCTGCTGCAGCAACTCGATCCCGACGCGGTGCTATTCGTCTATGGCGATTCAGACACTGGCCCAATCGGATACGTCCACATGATCGACGGCGTTCGTCCCGATGTCACCGTCTACAACATGCAGGGCCTCGTGTTCAGAAATCGACTACTGCCCGCCCTGTCCAGCCCACGGCGCCGAGTCGAACGGCTCGGTGCGTTCATCGCGAGCACGCGGAAGCCCGTGTACCACATGACCGAGCAGATCCTGCCCCCCGCATACGGCGAGGAGCACTTCGGGTTCGTCAAACGTCTGCTGCCAGGCAAGTCGCCTGGCGCCCCCGTCGCGCGCAACGCTGAAGCGTCAGAGCAGTTCTTTCGGGACCTCGTCCACATGCCCGAGCCGCGAGACCGTTGGGAGCGCTATACGCGCAACCAGCTGCTACATCAGTTCGGCAACTATCTTGGCGCCGCCGAGATCGGCCCCGACGCGTCGTTGCGCGAGCGCTTGAAGCCGCTTATCGAGTCTGCCGAGAGCAACTACTTCTGCCTGAACGGCATGGTGGAGATCCTGACGCAGTTCGGACCCGATCGTCCGGCATGGGAGCGCGCCGTGCGATATCTCGACCGCGCGGCGCTGTTGCGCGACGAGACGCTCGATCGCGAGCGACTCGGCCGCGAACGTTATCTCGGTGGGTTCCTCGCGTTCCGGCTGGGTGATCGTGCCGGAGCCGAGCGGGCGTTTCGGAATTCGATCCAGATTTTTCCAGGACCAACCAACGCGTCTGTCTCGGCGCTCGCGCAGCTACAGCAGGCGGGACCATCGCGCTGACGTCCATCAATACGCCAGGCTTAGGTTGGCCTGACGCCTGGCAGCTTCCCGTCGCCCACTATTTGAACAGCTTCTGTGCGAAGTGGTAGAAATTGGCGCTCATGGCGCCCGTGTCGTGGGCGTTGGTGTCCACGCGCCAGATGTGGGTCACGCCCTTTTCGGTCGCCAGCGTGTGAAGGCCTTGCGCGACGCGATAGAGAGAATCCCTGTTACCCACGCTCAGCCAGAAGAGCTTCAAACGGTTCAGCGCGGCCGTGTCGGTGAGCAGCTCAGCCGCCGGCCGTGTGTTGGGTGCCGGGGCCACCACGGCGATCCAGTCGAACTTGTCGAGGTTGGTGAGGCCGACGTTCAGGGCCTGGCCCGATCCCATCGACATGCCGGCGATGCCACGGTTGGCGCGGTCGGTCGAGACGGAATAGTTGGCCTCCACGAAAGGGATGACTTCCTTCAGCAGGTCGTCGTGATAGGGCTGGCCGTAAGAGGCCTGAGTGCGGTCGCCCTGCTTCTCGTCGCCCGGCGTGGCCGTGGCATTGCCGCTCGGGAAGACGATGATCATTGGAACCATCTTGCCTTCGGCGATCAGGTTGTCGGCGATGATCGGCGCTCGCGCCCGTTGTACCCATTCAGTGCTGGTGTTACCCAGCCCGTGCTGCAGATAGAGCACCGGATACCGACGCGCGGTCGAATAGCCGGGGGGTGTGTAGACCCGCAACGGCCGGCGGATTCCCAACGTCTTCGAGTCGTACTCGACCAGCTTCACCTCGCCATGCGGGATGTTCTCGCGCGCGACATTGAAACCCTCGGGCGGGACCGGATAGGCGGTCAGGTTTTCCACAGGGCCCATGGGCTCGGTGGCGGTCAGATTAGGCGCGCCGCCTGCTCTACCGGCGGCGGGCGCCGCGCCAGGACCACCGGCTTGAGGCGCGCCAGTTGGGCCACCAGCCGCGGGGACGCCCGCCGCGGGAGCCGCGCCGCCCTGGGCGTGGAGCACGGTCGCCGGTGCCGCGAGAGCGGCCAAAAGAACGAGGACTTTCGGGTTGGAAACTGGACGGCGCATTGTGGTCTCCCCTGTTGCCGGTCGGATAGATTACGTCGAAGCGATTCGAGCGCAACCCATCCCTGCTTGCATTGCTCGCAAGCGTAGCACCAGACCGACCTGCCCGTTAGAGCGTTCCCTGCACCTGTTGAAGGCGTTGTGTTGACCAGCCGAAGGGGCAAAGATCGTCGGCTGGTTCCGCTCAGCGGTGTGAAAGTTGCCGCACTTCCTGGAAGAGCGGCATCGTGTCGCGATGCAGCAATACCCACAGGGCATAGATCCCCAGGCCGGTACCTACCGGGAAATCGACCATGCCAAGGACGCTGACCACGAAGGTCAGGATGCGCCCCCACTGCTGGTATTTCAGAAGACCGATACCCGCGATCAACCGCGGCAGCGAGAGCATGATGATGATCGACGCCGCGACGCCGCCGATGGTAGCCAGGATCGGTACGGCGACGAGGCTGTCGCTGGGCGGTGCGCTGAAACCGACGACCGTGGCGATGCCACCAAAGAGCAGGCCCACGCCCAGGCCGAGCAGCAGCCCGAACGACGCGTAAACGATCTGCAAAATGGCAAGGATACGCACGTGACTGGTCATGGCAGGCTCCTCTGGTTGCCGCGCCGGCCACACCCCGACGGCAGCCGGCTGGCGGTCTTTTCTGCAAACACCGGCGGAGGCCGGGAGTTTCACGGCTGACGGCTCCCAATTCCGGCCGTCCAGTTTGTCAACACCGCGAACGACCAGGGCTTGCGGTCAGCACCACCGCCTCGACCATCGCGCGCAACGCTGTCATCGCCTCGGTGCGCCGCTCATTACGGCACCTGCGACACTTGACGTTGCCGCGTCGCGCGCGCACAAACTCGCAGAAGCGTCCGCCAAGGAAAGCGGATTGAAGCAGGCGTTGACCGAAGACCGTCGGTAGCTCACGGCATGTCGTGGGCGAAGAAGGAGTCGCAGCCTTCCGATGTGAATCACAGGAACGCGCCCGGCCCATTCGACTGGCCGCGAAATTGCTCGTTACGATCAGTTCGTAGTTCGGAGATCGGACGGTTCGATGAACATCATCGTGTTGACCCCTGTCCGGCTGCTGGGTGATGGACTGAGCGCCTGCCTTCGAAGCAGGCCGGACATGTCCGTGCTCGCGGTTATCAACGATCTGGCGGATCTTCGCCTGACGCTTGAGGCGTCGCTCCCAGGCGTTGTTCTCGTCGATGTCACGCAAGGGATCGACCTCTTCGACATAGGTGCGATCGCGGCGCAATGGCCGGACGTCGCGCTCGTTGCGCTCGGCCTCACCGAACAACGTCAGCAGGTCATTCAATGCGGCCGGGCGGGCTTTGCCGGGTATGTCCCGCGGGACGCTTCGATCGACGAACTGTGCCACACCCTGTCGGAGATTGTCGCCGGGCGGCTTGCGTGCCCCCCGGAGATTGCCGGAGGCCTGCTGCGCGCGCTGTTCCGGAGAGATCAGCGCATGGACGAGTCCGACGCTGACCTGCCGCTCACCCGGCGCGAGCGCGAAGTGCTCGAGCTTCTGGGGCGGGGATTCTCCAACAAGGAAATCGGCGACCAGCTTTGCCTGAGTGTGGCCACGGTCAAGCACCACGTCCATCACGTGCTGACGAAGCTCAGACTACCGAAACGCGCTCAAGCGATGCGGCGGGTCCGTGACGCGCCCTGGCTCGCGCGCGTGTCTTCGATCGGCAGGAAGTAGCGACTGCCCGGGTGAGCCTCTAGTCCCGCCCCTCCATCACGATCTGATCCCACTGGGCAAACGCCGTGGCAATGACCTGCAGGAACTCCGCCCCCGCCGCAAGCGCCGTTTCGTCGCTTCCAGCCGCCGACCCCAGCTGACTCGCCACGGGCTTGAGGCGCTTGTTGAACGCCGGCCCGCATGTTGCCGAGTCGTCGTCCATGGTCTTCGAGGCAAGCCTCGACTCCACAAACGGTTTGAGTTGCTGGTCGACGAGGATGTACCGGTAGGTGTCGGCGATCTTGCGTAACTCCGTCTGCCGCCGGGGATCTTCCTCGTGCGCGAGCAACGCGGTCGTCACTGCCAACCGCCGCTCCCACGTCTGCACCTCAATGGCCGCGGCCTTCAAGGCCCGGTGACAATACGCCCAGTCTCCACGACTCAATCCGACTCGGCCCTTTTGGTAGAGACCGGCCAGGTATTTGAACTGGTAGTAATTGATCGTGAGCGAGGCGCTGATCGGTCCGCTCCACTTGGCCGCCACGGCCAGGCTGGAGAATTTTTTGGCCGCGAAGCCGGCCAGACCCACGGAACTGGAGGTCACCTCGACGACTGCGGCCACTTTCTCGTCCCGTGTCGCGTCTGGGTCCAGGAGCACGAACGTGCCGTGCACAAGACCGGCGAGGTTGAGCGCGGCCCCGACGTTGGAGATGCCGGCTACTGCGCCGTCGAGAAAGCGTTCCGCCTCTGCGACCTTTCCAACCAACCGCAGGCCGGCATAGGCGCCGGCCCCACCAACGGCGATGCTTCCCGAAATGAACTGCCAGAAGACTTTGTTGATGTCGGCCGCCTGGGCAACGGTGCCGAAGTAGTTCGAATGCTTCCGGAAGAGATCAGCCCGGGCGTTGGGATCGCCCACGGCCACGATGGCGCTGATCAGGTCAAGTCCACCCTTGAGCAGGGTGATTCCATCGGCCGCGCCCATACCGCTCGCCCGTTTTACCGAAGTGGGCCACGGCATCGCGCCGCCCTCGCCACCGGACGCAATCCTGGCAAGGTAGGCTTTCTGGTCGGCTACGTGCAGGCTTATCGACCGTTTTTGAGCATCTGACAGCGCTTTTACGGTCGTAAGTGGAGACCCTACGCGCCTGGCAGCCCCAGCCGCGTCGTTGAGCACCTTGCGGGCCTGCGACACTCCGGCCTGTAACTTCTGATCCTCGGTACCGCCTCCAGCGCCCGCCTTCTCCGCAGCCGCGACCCCGACATCGATCATCTTTTCGACCCTTTCCGCGGCCTTGGCCTGACTGATCGCGTTGTAACCGGCCATGTAGCGCTTTGAAAGATCGATGGTCTTCGGGGCCAAGCGTTCCTTCCCCTGAATCGCCGCGAAGAGCGCCAGCGTGTTGGCGTGTGCGTCGGCGACCTTCTTTTCGTCGGCGATCGTGCTGGCGTCGTTCACCGCGAGGCGGAACCAGGTCCAGACCAGGGTGACGTTCGCCGGTTCCTGGACTGTCTTGGTGACCTCCGTAGCGTACCGAGGCGACCAAACGTTCGCGCCCTTGGGACCAACCTCAAACGTCGCGCCCCGATTCGACATCATATGGACGATTGCTTCAATGACGTCGATCTTCTTGTCCTTGGATTGCGCTACTGGCAGCGCATGTGCACTCTGTTCCTTTCTGTGCACCCGAACTTCGGGATCGACGATCCCGCTCATCAACCGCTGAACGCCCTGATTGCCGAGGCGTTGTCGAAAGGCATTTGTGCCCGAGACCTCTGGCCCGCTGGACTTGCGCGCAACGACAGAGGGAGTCACGGCGCGCCGTGGACTGTCAGTCGCCTTGTCCTTGGATTCATGAATCGCCATCAGGCGCCTCGCGCAACCTTAGGCTCGTCACCAGCACGAGAGCAAGGCGTTCGACATCGTCCTGCGCTCACAGCATGGTCGTCGGCACCTGGGCGCACCGCCACTTGGGATCTCGTCTTTGCGTTGCGCATTGCGCAACACGTCCCGTTCTGGCGCCAAGGCGCGGGGCGTTCTGTCACCCGAGTCATGTTGTGGTGACCTCGGCGACCTTGCCGGCGAGATCGGAGGATTTCTGCGCGACCTCCGTCAGGAACTCCACGAGCTGCTGCTGATCGGATTTCGGCAGCTGGGGATACAGCTGGCGCAGATGCGAATGGGACGTGGTGTTGTTGAGGACGCGAAGCAGGAGACGCACGCCCCACTGCCGGGCATGCGGACGCATACTCGGCAGAACCCGGACCAGCGTCGGGACGTAGACCTCATCCGGATATGCTTCAACAAAATGGAGCAAACTCCACATGTGTTCCTTCCCCTGGGTATCGTCGACGAAAGTGAGCAGGAGGTCGGATAGGAGCGCTGGGTCGGTGGAATCTTCGCCGCCCAGGCTCTCGAGCAGCTCGTCGAACTCCTGCATCTGCTCTTCCGTTTCAAGCTGCCGTATGGCTCGCAGCCGTTCGATTCGCGTGTCCATCAGTTACCTCGGAACAGTTTCGGATAATTCTTTACGTTCAGAGCATGAGCAACTGCTAGCCCATTCTCAACCTTGCCTTTCAGCAAGCCTTCCGTCTCATAGATCTTGCGGACATTCGCGATGTCTTTCTGGAGGGCCTCCATGGGCTTTTCGGCGAGGTTCGACTTCCTTCTGTAAGATCGGGTGTAGTGATGGCGCCCCGTTCGGCTCTTCGCGCCCGGCTTGTCCGGTTGATATAAGAACATGCATATGCCTTCTCCATACACCCATTTTTCTCCCCCAGGGTTGCCTTTCAGCTTCGCTTCCATGTAGCTGTCCGAAGGCATATGGTGCGGCGTTAGAGCATCGGCCTTTGCTCCGATCTTGTCGAGCTGATCAAATGTGCCGACCAGTCCCTCATTAGGCAGAAGCTCCTTCTTGTCGGTCTGCATGTCATCCGTGCGGTCACCGATATCCTGCTTCGAGAACTGCTGCGAGTACATCTGGATCTGTCGCGCGAGCTCCTGAAGTCCGGCCACATCGCCTTGACGCTTCTCGAGGGATGCGGCGGACGTCTCGACATCCGTGGCCTGCTTGTTCAACGCCGCGATGGCGGTTTCTTCGGCTTTGATCAGCGCCTTCTCGGAGCCTGTCGCGGTGTTTTCTTCTTCCTTGAGCTGCGTCGACTCCGCGCCCAGCTTCTTCTTGAGGGGGCCCTTTCGGGTCTCCATGAAAAGCGTGGGCTCGGGATCCAGCTCGATCCACAGTCGGTGCTTCGCCGTGCCCATGTTGAACAGAACCGGCTTCGAGGGCGGCAGCGGTGCCTCGGTTTTACGCGTGGTCTGGTCCTCGAGGGGCGCCGACGTCTCTTGCTTCTTCTTGTCGTACTTCTCGGCGGCGTTATCGAGCAGATCCTCTGCCTTGTTGTGGAACTCCGTTGGATCGAAGTCGTAGGGCTCGAACGAGAGATCCGGCCCCTTGGGATCGCCGAGAAGGTAGTCGAGCTCGCTCTTCAAGCCGATTCCCTTGATGAACCACTGATATTTCTTCGACGTGAACTTCGGGCCGCCAATGATGGGAAGCGACACCTTAATCGATCCCTCCAGTCCGAGGTAAAGTCCGGCGGCCAGCTTCAGGGTTGTCTTCATACGGAACTTGGCGTCGCCGTCCTTGGCCTTTTCTATGCTGAAGGTTGGCTTGAGCAGCCCATAGGCCTTGAGCGTGCCCATGCCCGTGACAGCGACCGTGATCGTGACTGTTTTTACATACTTGCCGAGCAAGGTATAGGACAGCGAACCTATAAGTTTCAATTCCAGCCGGCCGATGGCCGAGACGTCGATCACACCGCTGAGAGCAAGGTTGAAGGGGACGCCGGGATTCGTCGAATAGACACCCGACAGCTCCAAGTCATGGATCGTCAGCGGTCCGATTCGACCGGCTGCCCACAACTCACCGGAGATGGTTCCGGTCAGACCCGTGGTGAGCCAGACCGGATAGAAGGCGCTCGCCGGACCGGCTTTGCCAAGCAGTTTGCGTACGCCGTACTCGTCGCCTTCAAGGAATGACCACTGCTTCGTCGGACGGATGTACCCGTACGTCGTGATGAAGCCGGCGGGATCAACGATCACCGACGCCCGGCCGCTCAGCCACTCGTTGAAATGGAAATCGAGCACGCCCCACCCGAACACAGCGTGTGTCGTGTCCGGTCCAGCAAGGGCGGTAATCTGGCCCGGGCCGGGCAGCTGGTGCGTGGCGAGTTGCGCCCAGGCTTCCTGAATCGGCGCCACGCGGATCGTCACAGTCCCATTGACCTTCTCAGACGTGTAGGTCGCTTCACCAGTGATGTTGGTGACACCATTGGCGAAGCTGCCTTCAAGCGATCCGGAGAATTTCCCCCCCAGAATGTCTTTCGGCGCCAGAGTCAGCGAGAGTTTCGCGGACCCGAACACATTCCCAGCCGTCCGCTCCAGCGGCATCTTTGAGTTGGCGACACCCGGCACCTTGATATTGGTCTCCGCCGCGAACTGCACGTTCTCGTCCGTTACGTCGAAATTGCCAAGGCCTTCCCACTCCCCATCGAGGCGGTACGTGAAGTTCTCGAGACGGTAGCGAAGCACGCCACCGCTGATCGTGTTCACCGAAAGCGCGGGGCGGATTCTGTCGACGCCTTTCCAGCCCAGCAGCTTCTGCAGCGGGTTCGCCTTTAGCCATGTACCGGCGAGACTGCCGGACAGCCGGTCCCAGGGGAAGAACTGGACCCGGCCTGAGATAACGCCATTGACAATGGAGATGAGAAGCCGCGGTGGAGCCAGGTAGCCGGCGCCCGGGAATGCCGGATGATTCAAGTCGATCATCGCGGGATCTTCGGTCGACATGAAGGAGCCGTCGCGCCGCTTGATATCGATGCGCCCTGACGCGAGACTGCCGAAGCGGACCCGCACGCTGAGCGCAGTCTGCGGTGAGCGGTAGTCGATCATCTCGGCGAGCGCGGGAGACGGGTCGAACGTCGTGTGTCCCTTCAGCTCGACCACTTCTTGGGTAGCGGCACGCTCCGCCGCCGCAGACGGGTACGGTTTCGGCGCGGTGGGGTATTTGGGGCCCGGCGATCCTGCGGGAAGACCGAATCCAGGGAAACCCACCCGCATGACCGTCTCGCCGGACGTATCTGGCGGTGCAGCACTCTGCTGAACGACGTGAGTCAGCTCGTGCGCGAGGAGTTGCTGCCCTTCACCCGAATGCGGCGCGTACTGCCCCGGCGCGAAGGCAATGTCCCGTCCGATCGTAAACGCTTTGGCACTGATCGCACTGGCTGTCCCCGCCGCGCCAGCGTCAGTGTGGACACGCACGTGGCTGAAATCCGCGCCAAAGCGCGGCTCGAACATCGCGCGTGTTGCGGTGGGCAAGGGCGCTCCGCCGGCCTGCACGGCATGAATGCCGGCGGCGACCGGCGCCGAAACATCGCTGGCGCCCTCCGTGACCGCCGATCGCTGCACGTGTTGCGCTGACGTCCCCGCCTTTTGCTGAGAATCGAGCGGGGTGGCCGACGGCTCGCCCATCCGCATGACCTTCTTGGCAGTTTCCTCTGCCTCCTTCTCCGCGGGATCGGTGGGCTTCGAGATTTCAATGGAAGGACGCGTGGCCGCCGCCAACTGAATCGCCGAAGCCGGCTGCGAAGTGACCGCAAGCGGCGCGACAGAAATGCCGTCCCTTGGCGGCGTGGCGATCGATCGAGCGACGAGCGCCTGCGTGCCCTGATTGCCGAGACGTGTCTGGAGCGACCGCGCCGGCGTGGCGGGTGCAGCAGTCCGTTGCACGGCCGCCGGCGCGGCAGCGGGCCGCCGCCGCTCGACGGTTGGGGTGCGCTGGGCCGGACGGACCACTGGCATGAGTCGGCGCTCGGAGGCGGTCTGGTTACTTCTGCACCTTCTTGCCTGTTTTCGCCAGGGTCCGACGGATCTGGCGCGGTTGCAGGTTCAGCTGCATGTCAGCCTCAGGACCCGCGGTCAGTGCGTCTGACGACGACACGGAGGTTTCTTCCTCTGCCTTCGCTGGCTGGACGCCCAATGGATCGCGCATCAGAACAGGTCGAATGAACCGTCGAACCCTGTGCTCGGGTATCCACTCCTCGTCCACCTTGTCGATACGGGCCAGCAGAATGCAATCGCCGCAATTGCCGTCACAGTCTTCGCAATCGCAGCCGCACTTGCCCAGATAGTGATCCTTGTAGCAGTCATGGCTTGAGTCGACGCACTTGCACCTGTCGTCCTGATCGTCTTGCCATTCAATTGCAGGCGTGAGGGTCGCGCACCCACACACGCAGTCCGGTTTCTGGTTGACAACCTTGATCTCGAACCAGTCGCGCTCGCGCGTGCAGACCGACGAGGATTCGTCTTCGTCGGTGGGGCACGAAGCGGTTCGCGGCGCACAGCACTTCGACGTGCCGCACAACACGACCCACAACTCGGTCTCGTCGAGCTCGCAGTTCTCGTCTACCGAAAAGGTCGTCTTTGTCGGAACGTAGATCGGATCACCTTCGCATGTGAGCGCGAGGCCCTGTTCCACGGACAAGCAGAGCTTGCCGCAGTTCTCCTCCATCGTCACCTTGAGACCGCAGACCACGCCGCAGCCAAAGAACGATCGGAAGAGCATCCGGCTCAGTTCACGCGTGTACGTGCCGAGCTGTTCGAGGTCGTCATGCTGCAGGAGCATTCCCGGCGCGAACCGCGGTCGCACGAGCGTCGACTTGCGTTTCGTGCTGCTGACGGTGGTGTTGGTTCCGCTCATGACGAGGCTCCTTTGCCTTCAGACTGGGTGTACCGGCCGCGCACCTGAGGCGGGCGCGGGTTCACCCGAAACGTAGACAGGAACGTGCCGCCTGGTGTGCCGTTCCCGGTGGGGGCCGGCAGACGCCCGACGGCGTTTGCGTCAATGGGCTGGCCGTTGCAGTCGAGGATGAAGTCTCCGCGCACTTCGATTTCGACCCACGTCTCACCGTTGAACGGCCCACCCCAGCCATTGAGTCCGTCTTCGACCCACGCCGTCCCGACGACCAGTCGCGCCGAACGCACGTGGTCGTCCGGGTCATCCGGCCGCGGCGGGATGTCGTTGGTAATGACCCTGAGAATCGGGACTCGAAGCGTTTGCCACCCTCGATCGGCCGGCTCGAAACTCACGACCGTCATCGCGAAACAGTCGGGTCCGAGCGTCTCCTTGCGAACGGGGCGTGAGAACGTCACACGGAACGTCGTCTCGTACTCGAGAGGATCTGTGCCGACGTTGCCAAACGCCTTGGAGAACACGTCGAAGTCGACGGGCATGTCGACGCCCTTGTCGTCCTGCCTGCGGTGCCACTCGTCCCAGCTGATCGATGACAGACGCGTCAAATCACAGCCCCGAATGAGATCGAACAACACGTCGGTGCGTTTGATCTGCTGGCGGGGGCCGCAGGCATCGATCTCGTCGCCAAACGTCCAGTCACCGCAATCGTCAGGAATCACTCCCAGACAAGCGATCGGCACGCCATGTCTCAGGTCCACATAGACGCGGCCGCAGGGCTCCTCCACTTCCACCAGGCGTGTTGTGCACGTGGACTCCACCTTCAGACCGATCACGTGGTCGCACACGCACCGGCAGCCTCCACGCCGGAACGGCAGCTTCGGACGCCGGCGTTTGGCCTGGGCTTCGTCACCGGCATCGTCCTTCGCATCGCGCGGATGCTGCTCCGCTGTGCCGGTCTTACGCTGGTCCGGTGTGTCGATCCTGGATGTCGAGTGCTTGGGAGGCACTCGAGGATGCGAGCGCTTCGGATCGCAACAGTGCCCGGTGCCGCATTCGCAGTCCAACCCACAGTCTTCGTCCAGACAGCACTCGTCACAGTCGATGCGGTACAACGAGTAGCGTACGGTTTCGCAGACGCGATCCCATTCATGTCGATCGCACTCGCACGGATCGGGAACCGTCACGTGGGCGTCGCGCTGCTCGGCGTAATGGACACTCAGCAGCCAGCAGACGTCGTGATCCTCGTCGGGTTCCTTGTCTTCGTAGCCCGCCGGGTGGCCGCCGCTTGCCTTCTTGAACTCATCGAGTGGATCGAGCAGCTTGCCGTCCTTGTCAACGACGATGACGTCGTCAAGGTCAATCTTGAGATCGCCCACCTGCAGCAGCTCTCGCCCGCACGCGTCGAACGCGAGCCCGGGCAAAATACGAAGCTGGCGAGACAGTCTGCCGTCCGCGCCTTCCTTCAATGACCCTGTTACGAGGCCGAAGCCGTACACGACCCCGGGCCCGTAGAGCGCTCGATTGAGCAGCCGTCTGCGCTCCACGAAGTACTGCTGCTCGACGCGGAACATGTCGGGCGTCAGCCGCTTGCCCTCGTAGTAGTTGTTCCTCAGACCGGACTCGCACTGGAGCTCGTCGCAGCAGCCCTTCTTGGCTCGCCGGACCCGCGGTCGTGACCTGGTTATCGCCGTTTGCTCCATGAGATCCTCTTTTCGTCCATATCAATGCAAGCGTGTTGTGAGCGCGGACCCGAATGACGAGAGCCGCGCGCCTCGCTCCGGCAGCCGCGCCAGGCCCGTGATTGCGTCTGTACCGAGGTGGGCCGTGGGCTCGTCCTCGAGCTTGAGGCTGCCGTCCATCCGATCCGATCGCAGCGCACGTTCGCTGACCCATCGCAGCGCAACGCGCACGTTCAGGGGCACCACCTCCGCAATGAGCGCCTGCAGCCAGGGCTCCCAGGCTTTTCGTTCGGCCGCCGTGGCGGCGATTTCTATGCGAAGCCGGCCAGTGAGCTGGTATACACCGTCATCGAGCTGGCCTTCGCAGGGCAGCCGCATATAGCCCAGCACCGCGCGTGAATCCAGCTCGGCGGCCCAGCGCGTCCTTCCGCCGAGCAGCGCGGGCAGCGAACTCCCCTGACACGACAGGCCGCCGACCATCGCGAAGCCGAAGTCGGCAGTCTCGTCGGTGATCCGGAATTTGCGCGGTGTTCCTGGCATCAGGCTCTCGAGCAGGGTGTCGAGTCCGGCGCGGGTGCCGCGCTGCCGGGCGAGGTCGGCTGCGCGATGGATCAGCGCGCGCTTCTGCGCGGCACCGAGCGCGTCATCCCACGGCAGACCCAGCCACCTGGCTATGAAGTCAAGCCATGGGAGTGGTGCCGTATCCGGATTCACCAGACTGCCCATCGACGCGATGCGCGCATCGATGCCCTGCGTGGTCGCCTCGAGAACGCCGATGAAATTGCGGAGGAAGCTGTCGGGCCGTGACTCCTCACGCTGATAGATCGCCGGCAGGTGCTCCATCAGCGTGCGGCCGGGATAAAGCACCCTGAGCGCCGTCATGCGTGGCAGCTGTGCGCCAGGCGCGGCGGTCAACGTCACCGACAGCCAGAGAAAGCGATCGCGAATCGGATATAGCTTCGCCGCGAACGGCGCGGGCGTTTCACTTGCCGATGCCGACGTCCCGTGAAACACGCCGATGGGCCGCCAGAATTCAGGCTCAGCCAGCAGACGGCTGGCCCGCCCACTCTTGGTCATCGACGCATCGTCGGCGAGGTCCCGCAGCCGGTTGCGGATCGCGATATCGTCCGTGGACCCCACCGCGATGTCGAGCGTTGTGCCCTCGGGCAGCTGCGATTCCGCTTCAACTCGAAGCCAGCGACGCCCATCTTCTCGATCCGGCGAGAAGAGCACCGGCGTGATAATCGAGCAGTGTGCCGGGCTTGCCGAGTCAGGGACGCTCGCGGATGCCGTGTACTGGAGCAACCCACGCGCGCCCGCGACCAACACGCCTCCGTTGGCTCCTGCGACGCCATGGACCGGCGCGTCCGCAGCGTCGATTGGCACGACCATCAGCACGTTGCCGTCTGCATCCAGCACGACCACGGCTGCCTGATGGCAGCACTCGTCGCTGTCACGCCCACCTAGGAACAGCCGATCGCGTGAGTCACTGCCGAGCGCGCGCGCGCTGAATCCGAGATGCATTGGTGCAACGGGCAGACTGAAGAGCGCTGCGCCTCCGCTCTCCGCAAACCAGTAGAGCCGGTGGTGCCCGGCGTGATCCTCACCAAGCAGCACGAAGCGCTTCGAGCGTCGCAGGAACACGAACCCGAGCGCCGACTGCGGTCCGTCGAGCGTCACGACCCGTCTTACGCCGCCCGCCGGATTGACGCGATGCGCCTGCCAGTGCCCCTCGCTTTCGACCAGGACCCAGAGCCCGCCGCGTTCTGCGGCAGCAATGTCGATGGGATCAAGGTCTGCCAGCTCCGCGTCCACGATGCGTGTGAACGATTCGGCCTCGTAGCGCGCGATGGTTCTGTCTTTACCCTCGCCAAGCACCCAGAGCCCGCGCGTGGTCGAGACGATGCGTTGGGCACATCCAAGGTCAATCGGCGCCAGGAGCGTCTCGGCCTTCTCCTCGCCCCGAGACAACCGGTGCAGCCGGCGTTCGCCGTCTCGCCAGAGGATGTCGCCCGTTCGCGTCACGACCGGAGCGAAGGCGCCGATTGACTTGTGAAGCACGGGCGTCAAAGACAGAGGCGCGAACGGTCCGACACCTTGGCCGCCATCCAGCGCCGCCGGATCGACCTGCACCTGAAGGCAGGCCTTCCACTGGTTCTCCGTCGCGAACCTGTATGCGCGAAGCGGAACGCTCATGACGCGCCTCCCGCCGCAGGCCGCCGGACGATGATGTCGTCGCGATCGACCGTGTGCCGTGGCAGGCCGGTTGGGCCGACTTTG
>Ga0190274_10000800_pt1 | contig 18313 bp, 12 predicted proteins | sample Popmic531T_FD_133002 | JGI IMG/M metagenome (GOLD analysis project Ga0190274, IMG submission 133002) | Populus adjacent soil microbial communities from riparian zone of Yellowstone River, Montana, USA - 531 T | ecosystem: Environmental > Terrestrial > Soil > Riparian zone | place: USA: Montana... | reverse complement strand
TGATTGAAATGAATTTCCTTCCTGATGTGTATGTACATTGCGAAACATGCAATGGCAAAAGATACAATCGTGAAATTCTTGAAGTGCGTTACAGGGGAAAATCGATAAACGATGTGCTCGATATGAGTATTGAAGAGGCTGTGGAATTTTTCACAAACATGCCATCCATAGCTCATAAAATAAGAACAATAAAAGATGTGGGTTTGGGTTATATTACTCTCGGACAACAGTCAACAACCTTATCGGGTGGCGAAGCCCAACGTGTGAAACTTGCCACTGAACTTTCAAAAAAAGACACAGGAAACACATTTTACATTCTCGATGAACCAACAACAGGATTGCATTTCGAAGATGTTCGCATTCTACTAGATGTACTTGGCAAACTCGCCGACAAAGGCAATACAGTAGTTGTAATTGAGCACAACATGGATGTAATCCGTTGTGCCGATCACATTATTGACATTGGTCCGGAAGGCGGTCAGAGAGGTGGAGAAATAATTGTGGAAGGAAGTCCGGCGGAGATTATCAAAAACAAACGCAGCATCACAGGAGAGTATCTCAAAAGAGAAATCGAATTACTTCCCTGATAACTTTTATTTAAACTTAACGTAAACAAGCAGCAGGACTAACATTGTCCGCATAATTTTTAAAACCCGGATATGAATTTAGAAGAAGCAAAAATCCGCAAAGCATTCACCGACAAGGATTGGCAGGAAATCAGAGCTGATGATACCTGGTCGATATTTAAAATTATGGCTGAGTTTGTAGAGGGCTATGAAAAGCTTTCAAAAATTGGCCCATGCGTTTCCATTTTTGGATCCGCTCGTACTCAACCCGGAACACAATATTACATTCTTGCAGAAGAGATTGCAGCTAAGATTGCAGGTGAAGGTTACGGTGTGATCACAGGTGGTGGTCCGGGAATTATGGAAGCCGCTAATAAAGGAGCACAAAGAGCCCAGGGAAAATCGGTGGGTATAAATATTAAACTGCCATTTGAACAGGCACCAAATTCCTTTATCGATCACGATAAATCAATCACGTTCGATTATTTCTTCGTAAGAAAAACTGTATTCATTAAATACTCTCAAGGGTTTGTGGTGTTACCAGGAGGATTCGGTACACTCGATGAATTGTTCGAGGCCTTGACTCTTATCCAGACAGGCAAAATCGCAAAATTCCCAATCATTCTTGCAGGTAAATCATACTGGCAGGGAGTTTATGATTGGATTTGCAATACCATGATTGAACAAGGCAATATAAACAAGGAAGACTTGCAACTTTTTAAAATTGCTGATACCGCTGATGAAGTGGTGAAACACATCAACGATTTTTATTCCAAGTATCTTCTTAAACCGAATTTTTAGATTTTAAAAATTTCGATTTCTCATGATCTTTGAGACGCAAGGCGTTGCGTCTCTACGGGGAAGCTTTTCGTTTGATTGAAATTTTGATTTTTCATCATTAAAAATTTCAAAAGGCATTCCAAAAAACATTATGGTATTCGTAAACATTCCCAGTAGAGACGCCATGCCTGGCGTCTTTACCATCAATGCGATTCGAATCAACATCATCTTCGAGACGCAAGGCATTGCATCTCTACGGGGAGGCTTTTCGATTGATTGAATTTTCTCGTGAACCCCCGAACCGCTGACCGATGACCGTTGACCGTTGACCGAAGCGCAACGAAACATTTTTAGCCATTCCTAGTATAAACCGTATAGAATTTTAGCTACAAAATGCTGATTCTTATGTAAGCTATTGACTTACAAATAATTATGGTATGGAAGATAAACTAGTGAACATCCTTTTGGTAGAAGACGACAGTGTTGATGTGATCAATGTGCAGCGTGCGTTCCGAAAAAATAACATTCAAAATCCATTGGTCCTGGCAAAAAACGGACTGGAGGCCTTGAACATGTTGCGTGGTACAAATGGTTTTGAAAAAATAAATCCACAACCACAAATTATACTACTCGATTTGAACATGCCACAAATGAATGGTATTGAATTTCTGAAAGAATTACGACAGGATCCTATATTAAGAACAGCCAGTGTATTTGTGATGACTACCTCCAACGACGACAAAGACCGTATGGATGCGTACAATCTGAATGTGGCAGGTTATATTCTAAAGCCTGTGTCCTTCGAAAAATTTGCATCAGCAGTTTCCACACTGAACAGCTACTGGAAACTTTGTGAACATGCTTAGCTCATCAATTTACCACGACAGATATGACCGAAAAAATTAAGATACTAGTAATTGATGACGATGAAATGGATCGCGTTGCTTTGAAGCGTTCTATTAAAGCATCTGGATTTAATGCCGAAATAATTACAGCGAACAACCAGGCAGAAGGGTTGATTGCTGTTTCGCAGCATATGTTCGATTGTATTTTCCTGGATTATAATTTACCAGACAGCAATGGTCTTGATTTCCTAAGAGATCACAAAAATGAACTGAATGGCGCTCCTGTTATTGTAGTTACTTCCCATGGTGATGAAAAACTCGCAGTGGAAGCGATGCGACTAGGTGCATGTGATTATATTCCAAAGAACCATGTTACTCCCGAAGGTATTTCTCAAAGTATACGTTATGCACTTCGCATCAACGAAGCGCAGTTGAAGAATTCGAAATTTGAAAGAGCACTTCAGGAATCGGAGAAAAAACTGGATACTGTTATTGCAAAATCGCCAATCATATTATTTGCCATTGACAAAAACGGTGAATTCACCATGTTCAAAGGTAAAGGTGTGGAGCTATTGAAATTAAATCCGGAAGAAATTATTGGGAAGAATTTCTTTGATACTCATAAAAGTTTACCTATCGATATTCAGGAAATAAGGGCAGTAATTGCAGGAAAAGAACTGAATACCACAATTGAAATAAACGGAAGGCATTTTGAACTTACCTGCATCCCGCAAAGGGACGATCAATTCGAACCTGCAGGAATGATAGGTATTGCAACCGATGTGACTGAACTGAAGAAGAGTGAGATTGAATTAAAAAACAATCTTTCTACTGCAGTAGAATCACAAAAAGTAAAAGAGCAATTCCTGGCAAATATGAGTCATGAAATCCGTACTCCTATTCACGGAATCATGAGTCTGACAAACCTGCTTATTAAAACTAAAATTGATACCGACCAGCTCACTTACCTGAATGCTGTGAAAAAATCAGCTGACAATCTGCTGGTGATCATTAACGATATTCTTGACTTATCAAAAATTGAAGCTCAGAAAATGACTTTTGAAAGCACGATTTTCAGTGCAGTTGAAATGGTTGAAACCACTTTTGAATTGTTCAAGGCAAAAGCCAATGAGAAGCAAATCAAAATCACGAAAGTAATTGATGAATGCATTCCTGAATATGTAAAAGGTGACCCTACCCGACTAAGTCAGATCCTGAATAACCTCGTGAACAACGCCATTAAATTCACAAATAAAGGTGGTGTTGAAATTGGCATGAAACTGGTCGACAGCAACGAACGTTGCAGCATGATCTGCTTCTCTATTAAGGATACTGGTATTGGAATTCCACAAAATAAATTATCTACAATTTTCGATATGTTTACCCAAGCCGGTGACGACATCACCCGTAAATTCGGAGGTACCGGTTTAGGTTTGAGTATTGCTAAAAAACTGGTCGACTTACAAGGAGGTATCATTAAAGTTGATAGCATCCTCGAACAGGGAACTACATTTTCATTCAGCATGCCATTCGATCATCCGGATCCGGCAGAACTCGAAGCACATCACTCAGTTTCAGAAGAACCGGAAAGCCGTATCGACAGCGAATTGAAAATTCTGGTGGTAGAAGACAACGACATCAACCGTCTCGTGATAAATAAAATCATGAAGGACTGGGGTGTAAAACCTGACAATGCTGTTAATGGTGTGGATGCCATAGATAAAATAAAAGCCGGAAACTACGACGTAATATTAATGGATATTGAGATGCCTGAAATGAACGGATACCAGTGCATTCGGGAAATCAGGACTTCATTGCCTGCTCCCAAAAATGCAATTCCGGTGATGGCAATGACCGCTCATGCAAACAAAAAAGAGCGTGATAAATGTATCAGTCTGGGAATGGACGATTATATATCCAAACCATTTGATCCATTCGATCTCAAACAAAAAATTGTGGCACTGAGTAAAAAATCAATGGGTGGAACATGCGAATATCATGGTCCTGAAGAAATAGCCGCTCCTGCTCCTGTTGCAAAGCTCACTAACTTAACTTATTTGAGAGAGCTTTCAGAAAATAACGAATCCTTCTTCCGTGATTTTATCACCCTGTTCCTGAACAATACTCCCGAATCACTGCAGGAGTTGAATACTCAGCTTGAAGCACAAAACTGGGAAGGTGTTCGACAAGCAGCACACAAGGTGAAACCTTCATTGAATTATCTTGGTTTGAAGGATGCACAGAAACTTGCTGCAACAATTGAAGAATACGCGTTGAACAAATCCAATCTGGAACTTATCCCTGACATGGTTAAAACACTCAATGGAATTTGCAATGCTGCTTTCGCAGAACTTGAAATTGAATTAAAAAATACACCGATAGCTTCTTAAAAAAACAAATAACAAAAAATGGCCAAAATATTTATCATCGAAGACGACATCATGGTTGCCACTCTGATCAAGCAGGCACTTACAAAATATGACCATGAACTCACACATTTCACTACTGCGGAAGAGTGCATCCAAAACCTGCATTTAAATCCTGATATCATCACAGTTGACTATAACCTTCCGGGGATGAATGGTATTGAACTGATGAGTCGTATCAAATCATATAATTCTTCAATAATGGTGGTGCTTGTTTCAGGACAGGAAACTATGGAGGTGGTTGTGGCTTCGTACAACGGAGGAGCTTCGGAATATATCATCAAGAATGACAACCTGTTTGTCAATCTCGAAAATGCGATCAAGAATTTATCGATGAACGTAGTTCTTAAAAAAGAAGTAGAATTCCTGAAGGACCAGGTTATCGACCGTCATAAATATGCCAACATCCTTGGAAACAGCCAGCCTGTTATGCGGGTGTTGAAACTGATCCAGAAAGTTGAAAAGAGCAACATCATGGTGCTCGTAACTGGCCAGAGTGGAACTGGTAAGGAACTTGTCGCGAAAGCGCTGCACTACAACTCACCTCGTTCACGCAAGCCATTTGTGACTGTGAATATGGGTGCTATTCCTGAAGATCTTATTGAATCGGAATTATTCGGTCATGAAAAAGGTGCCTTTACGGATGCCCGTGACAAACGCATAGGAAAATTTGAAGAGGCGAATGACGGAACTATTTTCCTGGATGAAATCGGCGAGATGAATCTGACTTTGCAGACTAAGCTATTACGCGTTTTACAGGAAAAAGAAATTACCAGGATTGGAAGCAACAAAATCATCAAACTTGATTTTCGTATGATTGCTGCAACCAACAGGAACCTGGCTACTGAAGTTAAGGAAGGCCGTTTCCGCGAGGATTTATTTTACAGAATCCAGGGATTCCTGATTCACCTTCCACCACTGAAAGAGCGTGGTGATGATGTTATTCTTCTCGCCAAGAGCTTCCTTACCGAATTCAGCAAAAACAATAAATCAGAACTGGTTACCCTTTCCAGGGAAGCAGTGAAATTTATGCTTGAATATGAATGGCCTGGAAACATCAGGGAACTGAAAGCAGTGATGGAACGTGCAGCTTTGCTTTGCGAAGAAAACATCATCAAAGTAGAAGACCTCATGTTTGTACAGGCTTAAGAACAAAACAGAAATGAAATAGTGAAGCTGATAATTGAAGAGTGGAAGCCCTGACTTAAAACGTCAGGGTTTTTTTTTACCATAAATCATGATTTAAAACAATGATCAAAATCGTCAATAAACACCTCATTTCTTACAGTTGTAAGATACCACAAGCGGGGCAGGAACCTATCAGCATGTGAAAAGGTTAAATTAACCAATAGCACAAGCTGAACAAATAACGCACAACCCGTATGGATCCAAGGAAGTCAAAAAGAATAAGGCCCGCTCAACGGCAACGAATTTCGATGCGACTTCTCGTGGCTGCGGGTATTTCAGCAGCAGCAATCACAATCGTGTTTGTAATATACTTCCAGTTTTTCAGAAATGAAGTCACTAAAGCCAAAACCACAGAAATTCTTACACCGGATAACCTTCCGGTAGATTTAAATGTGGAATTCCGCAGCTCACAGGATTCAGATACTCTCGTTCGAAACGGGAATCGGTATAAAATCGCACAGCCATTATCAAACACCCCAACAGCCCCGGTTCAATGAGATTATCTAAATCACCTTTCAAATTTAAATTCGGGGTTAAAACCGGTTCCTTCTTCAGGATACTGGCAATTCAATGCGTATTGAATATTTTAATGCTAAATGGCAATCAGGCACTTGCTGTTAACCGCGTTTCGGTTGCAACCGGAAATTACAGTCAGGCCGCTACATGGAGTCCTGCAGGAATACCTCAGGCCGGCGATCAACTTACAATTCAAAATGGACACGTCGTCACAGTTGATGCAAACAGTGAAGCAGGTCAGATCAATGTAGCCAACGGCGGAAAACTCACCTTCTCCCCTTCTAAAAAACTCACCATCCATACCAGCCTGATGGTTTATGGTATTGCTGAAATAGTTGATGGCGATCTGGATCTTGTAACACCAGGATCAGTATTTACAATAGGCGCCACCGGTAGTCTTACCTGGTCACCGGCAAACAACACTGCGGCAGGATCCTCCCTTTTCACTAACGGAATTGAATTTTTTCACCCCGCAAGCACACTCATCATCAAAAAATGGTATAACTATTCCAATGTGCCATTAGGTTCTGTGGTAACCGGAAATTTTGGCAACCTGACATTGAACACTCTTACCAGCGGACTCCTTTACGAATGGAATCAGAATAATGAATTCCAAAATCACGTAATACTAGGCAAGCTTACAATTGATCAGGGTTGGATAGTACTCGATAAATCGGGTACAATTACCAATACCACAATCGGATCAATTTACCTTAACAACATAAATTCCTATCTCGATCTGCACTCAGGGTCTCATCCCGGTTCATTCAGTGTGACTACTTCCTCTATCACGAACATTGGAGGTAAAATAAATGGAATTTATAACGGTGATGGCAATATGCACCTCCAGGTAAATGGAGATTTTACAAACCTTGGAAATACAGAGCTCATTTACAATTCCGGAATTTCCGGTTTGGGAAATGGAAATGCTTCGATGCAGGTAACCGGTAAATTTTATCAGACCGCAGGAGACTTCAGAGGTATCTTCAACATTTCATCTACAAGCAGTGGAAAAGTAGATCTTGATTTCGGATCAGTAAAACTTACAGGCGGTGTTTTTATGGGACAATACTCCTGTCACACTGCAGGTAACAATTCCACCATTCACATTGATGGCGATCTTGATATAGAATACAGTTCCTCGAATTCCAAATTCAGGGGAAATGGTCTGACAACTTTATCCGGTACAAATAACAACCTGAGTTTATTGCTGACTGTCGATGGTAACCTTTCTGTAAAAGGACCTCAGGCAGCAGAATTCACCAGCTCCGGAAGTACTGGTCCTGAAACTACTGTAATCAAAGGAACTTCACGCTTTGAGGGATGCACATCCAACTTCAACTACGGCACGCATTCCACAACACTTAGTATGTTTGAAGATGTAGATATTGCCGGTGGTACTGTTTATTTGTCACGAACGAATGGTTCACTAACTGCATTACTTTTAAAGAATCTGAACATCCACTCAGGTAATGTATCTGTGTCAGGTGGTACCGGAAATTGCAACATGATCATCCACGGTGATTATAACCAGTCAGGCGGATCACTCTTCTTCCATAACAACAATACCGTCGGAACACCGAATATCATTTACACAACCGTATATGGTGATTTTTATAATCTGTCGGGTTTCATCACATTTGATAACAGCACTTCTTCAACTGCTCAACATCATTTATCGCTGAATGGCGAAATATTTTCCACTTCCGGTAATGCAGTTATAAATTCAATGGTAAATGCCACCAATCCGATGTATGGAATCATTCATTTCGACCGAGAAGGTGAGATGCAATATTCACAAAATGGAATTTTGGTGCAGGTACGCTATGTACAACAGGTCGTGAATGCGAACTGCAACCTGAAAGTTGTGAATGGCAACATGCAGGCAGCAGAATCAATCAGGCAGGAAACCGATATGATACTTGTGTCAGATCATGGAATACTTGATCTTGGCGAGCATCAGATTTATGCCAACAATCTCAACCTGTATTCTTCAGTTTACATTGATGAAAATGGCCGGTTACGACTTGCTCATGAAAACGGTTTGTACAACGGCACCTCCAATGCTGCTGTGAATGCACAAGGTAACATGCTTATTTCAATGAATGCTATAAGCATAGTCGAATATTATGGAACAAAATCGCAAATAGTTACAGGTATCGGGCTTGGCAATGCAACAACAGTAAATCAGCAATACGGAATACTTGAAATAAATAAGTCCCGCAGAGCTGCAACACTGAATGCAAACCAGGTTACTGCAAGAACCTCGTTATACATGAATGAGGGCGAATTGAATCTGAATGGATATAACATCACCATCAATTCAGGAATTCCAGCTGCCTTAACTTCAGGAGGCGGATACATACTCAGTGAAGGAAATGCAGTCACCAATGGCAGTATGGTTAAATGGAGAAACGTTTCACAAGGTGTTCACACAATTCCATTTGGTATTTCAGCTACACAAAAAATCCCATTCTCTTTTACCCCCACTTCAGGATTTGGAAATGATTTTTCAGTTTCCACCAGGGGGACAGGTTCCGACAATCGTCCATTGACTAACGGTGTGGTACATTTGAATTTCAAAGGTGCAGAATCGGGTAATACAAAAATAATTGATCGCTGGTACCAGGTTACCGCTCCAGGAGTCAAAGCAAACATTACTGCAAGTTACCTTGGTGAAGAAAATACTACAAACGCCAATCTGGCTAATAAAAATTTCTCAGTCATTGGCTGGACTGGAATTGAATGGAAAATGCTTGGAGGTTCAGGAAATGGCTCCACATCATCAACAGGTTCTGTAACCGCAAATTCAATTGCAAATTGGGGCGCACTTTTGCTTGTTTCGAGTATAAAACTTGAAGCTGCCGATATCCTGAATTTCAATGCCACATTAATTGATAACCATGTGGAAGTTGTTTGGACTGCATTAGCGAACGTAGCCCCTGAAAAATATACGGTAGAACGGTCGGAAGATGACATTCATTTTGATGATTTGTTCGACAAACAGGCTCAACCTACATCCTCATCTCCAATTAGTTACAAAGGCAATGACAACCACCCAATTGCAGGTACTTCTTACTACCGCCTGAGGGAGAAATTACAAAATGGTAACCTTAAATACTCGCAATCAGTACAAATACTCAATCTTAAGTCGTACTCAACCGGCGTGGAGATCTTGTCTGTTAATCCGAATCCATTCTCATCCGGATTTACAGCCTGGTACCAAATTCCGGAGGCGGGTGATGTGGAAATCAAACTTACGGGTTCAAGCGGACAAGTGGTTTACTCAAAAATCAATCAAAGTTCGGAGGGTAAAAACTCCTTTGAATTCAGTGAAGGTGATAAGCTCTCTCCTGGGATTTATATTTTGACAATTTCCAATGGGAAGTCGACTAAGAATTATAAATTATTTAATATCTAATCATTAAAATTAAGAATTAGTCCTATGGGAAAATATACATTACGCAGTCGGCAGAAAATGAAAACCATGCACAAAACGGTTTTCATTGTAGCCGGCGCATCCATGTTTGGATTAGCTGCATACCTTACCATTTTCATGAACACTTCGCATGTTACAGTCTCCAAAGCCGGAATGTTTAAAAACACAATGGTACAGTATGATGTAAACAGTGGTGATGTAATTGCATCCTATACTTTTGATAATAGTTTTGCATTGAAAGCATCGGAAGGACCTGATGCAGTTACTGTTTCCGAAAATGCAGTGTGTACCAAAGGTGGTGTAGAAAATACCAAAGGATTGGGACCAGGCAAGAAACAAATGCCTCTCAATTTCGAAATTCCTGCTATAAAAGAATTAAATGTTGGCGGTATCGACCTGAGCATGGATTATCGAAAATCAGAAAATGATTGCAACCTTTTTACCAGGGGAACCAATTTTAATCTTGGAGTGAAGGACGGTAAAATCGCAATACAATATAAAGTTAAGAAGAACAAAAGGACAACCTTTGTTTCTGAAACAACAAGGTATGAAATTCCAGCCGATGATGAGTTTAGAAATTACCGGTTTATATATGATCCTGTAAAAGGTCGTTCTGAAATTTTTGTAAACGAAGTTGTGATCTGGAGCCATGAAGCGGAACCTGAAAGTGTGTTGTCGTGGAAAGAAAGTGACAACCTGATTGTAGGTAAAGACCTGAAAGGTGATGGCACAAATAAAATTTTCATCGACAATATTTTGATCAAGGCAACTCAACATCTGAGTGCTCTTCCTGTGACCCTTCTTAATTTTGAAGCCAAGGCTGAAAATAATTATGTGATGGTATCCTGGTTTACTGCTTCAGAATCTGAAATTGACTCATTTATCATACAACGCTCAATGGATGCAATTGAATTTGCTGAAGTTGGAAAAGTAAAAGCCAGAGGTGGTGTTGATGTTCTTACTGCATATGCAGTAGTTGATAAAAGCCCAAATCAGGGACTTGCCTATTATAGGTTAGTGCCTTCCAATAAACCATTGAAGTCACTCACAATATCCACAATTGGATATAAATACAGAGGTTCAAATGGCGATTTAAAAGTAAGCGATGTAGCCGCTCCCATAGAGAGCAAATAACAGATTCATAACCTTTATGAATTTAACCCGGCCCCTTGTGCCGGGTTTTTTATTGCCTCAACCCTGCCCTCTCCAAAAGAGAGGAGGCACTTTTCAATTGAATATTGGAATTTCAGCAAGCATATTTTTTCTATTTTTACAGCTTACACTTTCCTTTTATGGCAACCAATGCCCTGGTAATTTACAAGTCTTCAGCCGGATCAGGCAAAACGTATACACTTGTATTGGAATATCTGAAGCTGGTTCTAAAAAAGCCCGGCCTTTACCGCAGTATCCTGGCAATCACTTTTACCAACAAAGCCACTGAGGAAATGAAAACCAGGATTATCAATTCACTGGTTGAAATTTCCGAAAACAAAAATGCGGATTTGCAAAATGCCATTGCAAATGAAACAGGTTTGTCTGTTGCAGAATTGCCCATGCAGGCTTCCAAAGTGCTTGACAACATTTTGCATGATTACTCCGGTTTTGGTGTTTCTACCATTGATAGTTTCTTCAGCACTATTGTCAGGTCGCTTGCGCGGGAATTAAATCTCCCTCTGCGTTTCGACATTGAATTGAATATTGATTCTGTGATTACCGAGATTTCAGCCATGATGCTGGATGAAATCAGAACGAATTCCTGGCTCAGAAAATGGCTTGAGGAATTTATTTTCGATAAACTTGACCAGGGAAAGAGCTGGAAGATAGATGATGATATCAGAAGCCTGGCTCTGGAGTTGTTTAAGGAATCATATCGCCATCGTTTCAATAAAGGTCATTCAAAGCCCGACAGCGATTTTATAAGTGAATTGCGAAAAATTGTTACCGGTTTTGAGAGTGGTATGGCTGAATTTGGAAATAATTTCCAGAAAATTATTGCACAGCAAAACCTTGAAGTTCCTGATTTTGCATTTGGCAAGACAGGTGTTGCAAATTACTTTATTAAGATCACACGCAAACTCAAAACTGCTGAATATATTCCTGGTGACCGTGCATTAAATGCTTTCGCAGATGCCACACTGTGGGCTGCAAAAGCTTCCAAACGCAAGGAAGAGATAATTGCATTGGCTGAAAGCACACTCATTCCGATTGCTAACGAAATCGAACGTTTCCGAACAGAAGAGATGCCACGTTATTCAGGAGCTAAATTCCTGTTAAATACAATTCACATTGCCGGTATTTTCAGTCTGCTTGATGAGAAACTCAAAATTTTCCGTGACGAAAATGATCTTGTACTGATCAGCGATACAAACCAACTGCTGCAGGAAGCCATCAAAAATGAAGATGCGCCTTTCATTTATGAAAAAACTGGAAACAGGTACAGTCATTTTATGCTGGACGAATTCCAGGACACATCCGATTACCAATGGCAGAACCTGATGCCACTTATTCAAAATGCTTTAGGTGCCGGAAATTATGCAATGATAGTTGGAGATGCCAAGCAATCGATCTATCGCTGGAGAGGCGGGAATATGCAGTTGCTGCTTTCCGGTGTACAAAATAATCTTTCCGGATTTAAGTCGATTACGCAAATTAAAAACCTTGCAGATAATTATCGCAGCAGGGAACAGGTTGTGAATTTCAACAACGACTTCTTTGAAATCGCTCCACGACTGTTGTTACCGGGAAATGAAAATGAAGCATTACGTGTTGCATTTCAACCTGGTGATCTTCGTCAGCAATGGAAAAAAGGAGAGACAAACGAAGGTTATATAAACATCAGGATCATTGACTCAAAAAATGATCTTCAAAATCCTGGTGACAATGAAAGTGATTCCGCACCCTCAGGATGGATTGAAAGAGCATGCAATGAGAATCTTGTAATACTGAAAAACTTACTTGAACTCGGATTTGAATTTAGCGACATCGCATTCCTGACCCGTTCCAACAAGGATGCAAAAATCATCACGGAATTTTTGATTAAAAATGGAATTCATCGTATCATATCTCCAGAATCGATGCTGTTGAATCGTTCGCCTAAAATTCAATTCCTCATCAACCTGTTGCAATTCATCGACGACCAGGATAACGATATTATGTTAGCGGAGGTTGTTTATTACTGGAACATCATCAAAAAACAGGAGACAAAATATTCACTTCATCAATTGTTTTCAGAAAACAGGAAAACAAAATTGAGTTTGTTGCCTGAAGCCTTTTCAAAAAAAATATTAGAGTTCAGAAAAATACCTTTATTTGAAGCAGTTGAAGAGCTTTCGATTTTGTTTGAGCTTGGTTCTCCTCCGGAGGCATACCTGCAACGCTTTTTTGATGTGGTGCTGGAATATGCTTCCAAAAATCCTGCAAACATCACCGATTTCCTGTTGTGGTGGGATGAAAACCAGGAGAAGGATACATGCTCAGTAATTATCCCTTCCGGGGAAAACGCAATCAGGGTGATGAGTATTCACAAGTCGAAAGGATTGCAGTTTCCAGTGGTGATTATCCCATTCGCCGACTGGGACCTCAAGCCAAAGAGTCAATCGATTCATTGGGTTTCCAGTAGCGTGCCTCCTTTCAACAAATCAATTGCACATCCCATTAAGTTTTCATCAGAATTGGAATTGTCGGTATTCAAAGAAGATTTCGATAAGGAAACTCAATTGAATTATGTCGACAACCTGAATTTACTTTATGTCGCATTTACACGCGCAGAAGAACACTTGTACGTCATCACAAAAAAGCCATCTGAAAACAGCAGGAATGCTGATTCTGAAATCCCGAACACTGCGGGTGAATTGATTTTAAAAACCCTTTTGACATCTGGAAAATATGCTGCTTCACTTGATACTGCTTCAGGTTTTTTCGAAACAGGGATTTGCACTACTCCACTTCGCAAAAAGAAAGAAGCAAACGTTCAGGGGAAAAATTTATCAAAGTGGTACTCCACACCATGGAAATCAAGGATAAAAATGGGTATCAACAAGAAAAAGATTTCCATTTCCGATCCCGAGACTCCGGAGACACAATATGGAATTTTGTTCCACTCCCTCCTTTCAGAAATTAATTCGGTAGTAAATCCCGAAACATTTGTAAAAACTCATGATGCTTCCCGCTCGGTTGAAACATCAATACAACTAAGACTCATAAAGGAAATTCAAATGTTTGTGGAAGCGGCAAACACCTATGGATGGTTTAACAACGACGCTGAAATTGTAAACGAAGCAGAGTTGCTTTTGACTGACGGCTCTCTCCTCCGGCCCGACCGGTTAATTTTACAGGGAAATAAAGCTATTGTTGTTGATTACAAAACTGGTGCTGAAGAAAAACATCATGCAGAGCAAGTACAGCAATATGCAAAGGTGTTGAATCAAATGGGATTTTCTGAAACCAGTATGTTCCTGGTTTATCCTGCAATCAATAAAGTAGTACCGGTTACAGTTGATTAAAAAGCCAAACGTGTTTTGCGTGGTTTTTCAGTCGCGTTGCGTGTCAGCAATTCTTTGTAGTGAATGCTATTGTCGTAAATCAACCAGATAAAACGCTGCATACCCTGTGCATCTTCTGATTTCATGAATGTAAAATCACACACACTGTAATAATCGTTGAAAGTAAATTCCACCTGTGGAAAAAATAAGGCATCATCACTTTCTTTGTTTTTCTGAAAATGATTGATGATGTTCCACAAAAATGGGAACTCTCTTTTGATACCTGCAATGGTCAGCCTGGAGGTTTGGAAAAGCGTATCACAGCTTCCCATTATTTTGCCGTTTTCATCAAAGGTGATGCACTGGCATTTATCATTCTCTTCTTCACTTAAGTAGTTGTTTACTTTCATAAGCTTTGTTATTTGAATGAACTTTTGGCTGCCATCCGGTCAAGTGGAGGGCCTACGGAATTATTTTACTATCAAACTGTTTAAAAAGTTTCATTTTCTTACATCTTCATGAATTAAGTGACGAGTGGCGAGTTACGAGCGCCGCACTGAGCTTGTCGAAGTGTGACGAGTAAAATCTCATTCAAACCTCTGACATCCGCATTTTTCCCTGCCAACTGCAACTGCCAACTGCAGCTTTTTACCTACCTTTGCACCCTCAAAACCCCAAAAATTATGTCAAACGGAATTTATAAAGTCCCACAGGCGATTAACGAACCTATTTTGAACTATGGTCCCGGTTCTGCAGAGCGCGCAGATTTACAAAAGGCATTGGCCGAAGCCCGTTCCCACATTAAGGATGTACCTATGTACATTGGTGGAAAGGAAATCCGCACAGGTAAAACCAAAAGACTTTCACCTCCTCATGATCATCAGCATTTGCTGGGAAATTACCACGAAGGCGATGCGTCTCATGTAAAAGCTGCGATTGATGCGGCAATGGAGGCAAAACAAGCCTGGGCTTCGATGGATTGGGAACACCGTGCTTCTATCTTTTTAAAGGCTGCGGAATTGCTTGCCGGTCCATACCGCCCTATTATAAATGCAGCAACAATGCTGGGTCAGTCAAAAAATGCCTTTCAGGCTGAAATTGATGCCGCATGCGAAATGATTGATTTTCTACGCTTTAACGTCCAATATATGGAGGAAATCTACCGCCAGCAACCAATTTCTTCAAAGGGTGTCTGGAACCGTGTGGAACACCGTCCGCTTGAAGGCTTTGTGTTTGCCCTTACCCCTTTCAACTTTACCGCTATTGCGGGAAACCTACCGTCATCTGCCGCCATGATGGGAAATACTGTGGTATGGAAACCTGCAAACTCTGCAATTTATGCCGCAAGTGTTTTGATGGAAGTGTTTATCAAAGCAGGTTTGCCTGCAGGTGTAATTAACCTGGTTTATGTATCAGGTCCCGTTGCCGGGGATGTAATTTTCAAACACCCAGATTTTGCAGGAATCCATTTTACAGGATCAACCGAAGTGTTCAGAAATGTATGGGGTGAAATTGGAAAAAATATTTCCATGTATAAATCGTACCCACGTATTGTTGGAGAAACAGGTGGTAAAGATTTTATCATGGCACACGCTTCCGCGGATCCTGCAGTAGTAGTTACAGCGTTAAGCAGAGGTGCATTTGAATTCCAGGGACAAAAATGCAGTGCTGCTTCAAGAGCTTATATTCCTGCGAGCCTATGGCCTGAAGTAAAAAAAGGTTTGATCGCCGATTTGTCATCCATGAAAATGGGACCGACTGAAAATTTTGAAAATTTCATCAATGCTGTTATCGATGAGAAAGCATTCGATAAAATCACTTCCTACATTGAAAGTGCAAGAAAAAATCCGGATGTGGAAATAATTGCCGGAGGCGGACATGATAAATCGAAAGGTTATTTCATTGACCCTACTGTCCTTCTTGCCAAAAAACCTGATTACATTACTTTGTGTGAAGAAATTTTCGGACCGGTACTCACGGTGTATGTATACGACGATGAAAAATTCGATGAAACGCTGGAGCTGGTAGACCGTACCGGTATTTATGCTTTAACAGGATCCATCATCGCTCAGGATCGTTACGTGATTGAACATGCGATGAAAAAACTCGTGAATTCAGCAGGTAATTTTTACATCAACGATAAATGTACCGGTGCTGTTGTCGGACAACAACCTTTCGGCGGAGCAAGAGGATCGGGAACAAATGACAAGGCAGGATCGATGATCAACCTGTTGCGTTGGGTGTCGCCGCGTACTATAAAGGAAACTTTTGTGCCTCCGGTTGACTACCGCTATCCCTTCTTAGCCAAATAAACTCCGTGGTCCTCTGTGGTTCTCTATTCCCTCCGTGTTAATCCGTCTCTCCACTGATCAAACATAGTCGCAGCGAAAGGAAAACCACGGAGATACGGAGGACCACAGAGAAAAGCAATTAATTAGCAATCAAAACTATACAAGCTTTGGTTTACTAACATTCTCTTGTAAATAACTACACAATCCCCTGGCCTGCTCTGCCGTTTAATCCCATAACTTTAGGTCATGAAAAAGTTCGAGAAAATTCTTCCCTGGTTGAAAAACTGGTATGTCATTACCATCATTGTTTTTATAGTGTGGATGACTTTTTTCGATCGCAACGATTTCATTTCTCAATACTCCTACAAGCAGGAATTAAATAAATTGAAAGTCGATAAACAGTATTTCATCGATCAGGTTGAGGAAAACAAAAAAAGCCTTTACGAACTCATGTCGAATCCTGTGAACCTTGAAAAATTTGCAAGGGAAAAATATCACATGAAAAAAGATGATGAGGATGTGTTTTTGATTATTCGCCCCCCTTCGACAAGCTCAGGGACCGAAGCTTCAGTTGAAACAGGTGATGAAACTGCTGAGTTGAAAGAATCTGCCGATTCTTAATCTTTAATAGTGTCGAAGCTTAATGTCAATCCATTAAAGTCCATTCCAAAAAAACTTTAATTTTTACAAACCGCTCCCTGAGCCTGTGGTCACTGAGCCCTTCGGCTAACGCTCAGGGTAAACTTGTTGAAGTGTCGAAGGGAGAATGTCATTAAAACCGGTAGCTGAGCCTGTCGAAGCTATCCCTCGTATTCTCCAAACACTCTTCTCAGCGTATCTGAAACTTCACCAAGTGTTGCATAATTTTCGACTGCGGTTAAAATTAATGGCATGAGGTTGGTGCCATCTTTCGCAGCCTGTTCCAGGTTTGCAATTGCATTTGATACTGCAGCCGCGTCTCTTGAATTTTTCATCGCTTTCAGTTTCTCTATCTGAACATGACGGATTGAATCATCGATTGAAAATACTTTGTCGAATGGTGCTTCTTTGATCGTGTACTTATTTTGTCCGACAATAATTTTTTCGCCTGATTCAATTTCACGCTGATACTTGTATGCCGAAGCCGCAATTTCCTGCTGAATAAAACCGGCTTCAATTGCATTTACGGCTCCACCCATTTCATCAATCCGACGAATGTAATCCCATGCCTTACTTTCTACTTCATCGGTAAGACTTTCAATAAAATAGGAACCACCTAATGGATCTACAGTCATAGCCGCACCACTTTCGTGTGCAATAATTTGCTGAGAGCGTAGTGCAATTGTTGCTGCTTCTTCTGTCGGCAACGACAATGCCTCATCATAACCATTTGTGTGTAGTGATTGAGTCCCTCCCATCACAGCAGCGAGTGCCTGAAGCGTTACCCTGATGATATTATTCATCGGTTGCTGGGCAGTAAGTGTAGAGCCTCCCGTTTGAGTATGGAAACGCAGCATCATCGCACGAGGATCTTTCGCTCCAAGTTCTTTTGTAATCTGCGCCCACATTCTTCGTGCTGCGCGAAACTTGGCTACTTCTTCAAATAAATTGTTGTGTGCATTAAAGAAAAATGAAATTCGTTTTGCGAACACATCTATATCAAGTCCTTTGTCGATGGCGGCTTGCAAATAAGCTTTTCCATCGGCAAGTGTAAAGGCAAGTTCCTGCACCGCAGTTGCTCCTGCTTCACGAATGTGATAACCCGAAACAGAAATTGTATTCCACTTCGGCACTTCCTTCGA
>Ga0190274_10000799_pt1 | contig 18315 bp, 17 predicted proteins | sample Popmic531T_FD_133002 | JGI IMG/M metagenome (GOLD analysis project Ga0190274, IMG submission 133002) | Populus adjacent soil microbial communities from riparian zone of Yellowstone River, Montana, USA - 531 T | ecosystem: Environmental > Terrestrial > Soil > Riparian zone | place: USA: Montana... | reverse complement strand
GCGCGCTGCCGTTCCCTGACGCGACGTTCGACCTGGTTGTCTCGAGCCTCGCGATCCACAACATTCGCTCGAATGCCGATCGACGGCAGGCGATTGCAGAGGCAATTCGAGTGCTCAAACCTCGAGGCCGGCTCGTCATCGCCGACATCCGGGCAACACGAATCTACGAGCGGGCGGCACGTGAGCTCGGTGCGACGGCGGTCACACGCCGGCGGCTCGGCTGGCGATTCTGGTGGGGCAATCCCATTGCCGCGACGACGCTGCTGATGGCGACCAAGGGATATCAGGAACGGGACGTGATATGAGGTCGAGCGCCTGGGCTGGTGTGTTGTCGGTGCTGGCCTTGCTGATTGGCACGGGGCGAGACACGGACCTACACACCCGTGGCGGCTATTTCAATCAAGTCTCCCCGCTTGTAGGCCGGCGTCATGCCGAGGAGGCTTTCCCCCGGCTGTGGAGAGGTCTGGAATTGGGGTCGGTCGTCGCGGGCGGGTCAAGTCGGTCGGTTGCCGGTATCCCCGGTCTTTGTGTAGACTCGCTTGGCTGGGCAGGGCGGGAATAACTCAGTGGTAGAGTGCGACCTTGCCAAGGTCGAAGTCGCGGGTTCGAATCCCGTTTCCCGCTCCATTTTTTGAATGGCAGGGGCCCCCGCACCCCGCCAAGCGCGCTTCGTTACGCCGGCCCTTCGCGGCCGGCCTCCACTCCGCGCGCGATCTCTCTTCGGACATCGGGACTTACGGGGACTCCTAAACGCAGGCCCCACGCAGTTGAACGAGTGGCTGACATGCCCTTGAAGCTTTTTCCTCTCCTCCGCTGTTGTCGAGGCTGCTAGCCTCGACTGTCTGGTCGTTTCTCCGGTACAGTCAACGTTCTCAGGGCGCCGTCGCCAAGCGGTAAGGCAGAGGTCTGCAAAACCTCCATCCCCGGTTCAATTCCGGGCGGCGCCTCCATTTCCTAATAAATTTGCGAACTCCGAGTCCCCGAAAAGCGAAAGGACGGAGGTCCAGCTTTCTGACTGGGTCAAGCAAGGTGAGGCTGGCCAAAGTAGTTCAAGAGAGCGAGTTGCGGCGTACTGACGAAGATTGCGCCGTGAATCGTACCGGGAATCTCGGAGGGCGGGTTAATTGAGTCAGGCCACGGCGGCCTGCTCATAGTACTGCGCTTCGTATTCTGCCGGCGGCACGTACCCGGTCGGCTCGAGCAGGCGCGGCGTGTTGAACCAATCGACCCACGTCAGGGTTGCGACCTCGACGCCGTCGAGACTCCGCCACGGTCCCAATCGCTGAATCACCTCCGTCTTGAACAGCCCGATCACCGACTCGGCCAGCGCGTTGAGGCCCCTATGTGTCAAGAGACACGAGGAGCGGGCTTATTAGGCGGCGACAAGGCGCGCGTACGGGAGCGATGGTCATTGATGAGAGCGTGGTAGATCTCTCGGGCCACGAATCGCTCGAGGCAACGCATGATGTCCCGCTTGGTCAAGCCCTGAGCCGTACGTCGGGCGACGTAGTCCAGCGGGGGCTGGTGCCAGCGCATCCGGACGATCACGATGCGATAGAGTGCGGCATTGGCCTGACGGTGATCCTTTACGAGCACGCGCTCACCGGTGCCAGCGTCTGTGTACTCGGATGTCTTGTGGCCGAACAGGCGAGCTGGAGCGGCGGACCTCATCATGCGGCGACTCCAGCGATCTCACCTCATGGCTCAGCCCACCGCTCCGGCACTGTTCATGTCTTCGTCGTAGAGCGCGGTCTTTGAACCCCGCACCAGTGAAACTCACCATGTAAGGCGACGTCTTGGACCCCGCCCTATAGCGCGCCGCCTCGGCCCTGATTGATCTCGCAGGTCCTACTCGATGTCGATTCGTATGCTCCTGAAGAGGTGCACGCCGTCGCGGAGCTTCTCGTTGATGTGGACCACAAACGAGCGACCATCCAAGAGCGTTCCTGTGGCGACCACTTCTTCACTGCCGCCGCGTTGTGCTGGAACGCCGTTCCGGATGGTCTCGAGAAAAGACGACGCCTCTCCAACCTGAAGCGACGGCAGGGCGGCCAGCTCAGAGATCGTGAGGACGCCATCCGCGGCGGCCGCCTCGAGTTCGGACCACGCCACGAACCAGGTTGGGACCGCGTTCAGTTCGAAGAAGAACTGCAGTGCCGGGGCTGGATCGTCGAGACTGTGCCAGAAGGCCGTCCCCTGGATCTGCAGATCACACAAGAACGGGCGGGGCGGGCCGCCGGGAAAGGCTGGAGTGAGGTCCAGATAGTCGAGCAGGTTGAAGTCTTCGGGTACGCAGGACGGTGAACGGTAGAAGAACACCACCGCCAGGTCGTCTGTGTGTGGCAGATATTCAGCAGAAATGTTCGCGTAGATGGGAGGACCCGGGGTGTCGCCCGGGAAGACGCGATGAACCGGCTGGGCCACCGCGACATCCGCGGCACCGAGGACGATCATCACAGCCATCAACCATGACCTGTTTCGCATCTTCATCTCGTGTCTCCTTTTCGCCGATTGACCTGTTGCTCTGTGCTCCCGCGACGGCTACTCGCACCGTCCCTGGCCGCACCAGCAGTCCTCTTAGCGGGCATCAGGATGAGGGCGGTGCGCGACGACTTCAATGACGAATGGCTGAAATCGAACGTCAATCGGGCTGACGCCGTAAACCACGCGCGATCACGCAGATACGGCTCGACATGACCGGAGTGATAGAATGTCGCGTCGTCGTCGACTGGTCTGACGATCTCCGAGGTCCGGTCATGATCGCGCGGCTGGATGGCCCCGTCCGCTTTGGCGTCTTCGAACTTGATCTGAACACCGGCGAGCTGCGGAAGGCAGGCGCGCGGATCAGTCTCCCCGAGCAGCCCTTTCAAGTGCTCGAAGCCCTCCTTGACCGTCCCGGGCGACTCGTGACTCGTGAAGAGCTCCGGCAGCGACTGTGGCCTGCGGAAACATTCGTCGACTTCGACCAGGGCCTGAATGCCGCGGTGCGTCGCCTGCGTGACGCGCTCGGTGACTCAGCCGATACGCCGCGGTTCGTGGAGACCCTGCCACGCCGCGGCTATAGGTTCATCGCTCCGGTGACCGCGCCGTCGCTGCCGGAAGCCCCGGTGCCGTCTCGGGGAGCCAACGAGAGCGGTCAAGAAGGATCGCGGTCTCCTGAGCCCAGGCGCGCGCCACGGCGGCTGACGCGAGCCTGGACGCCTGTACTCGTTGCGGCGATCGCCCTCGTGTCAGCCGTCATTCTCTGGACAGCTGGATATCTGCGCTGGCCACCCGCAGCTTCTCGACTCAGCGCGCCGTCAGGGCGACTCATGTTGGCTGTGCTCCCGTTCGAGAATCTGACGGGAGATCCCGATCAGGAATACGTCGGCGACGGGCTGACTGAAGAGCTGATCGCTCAATTGAGCAGGATGGATCCGTTGCGTCTCGGGGTCATCGCGCGGACCTCTGCGATGCAGTTCAAGAAAACCTTCAAACGAGCCGACGGGATTGCTTCCGAGCTCGGCGTGACCTACCTCGTCGAAGGCAGCGTCCGGACGATCGGCAACCGCATCCGGATCGCCGCGCTGCTGATCGAAGCCAGGAGCGAAACCCACCTCTGGGCAGATCAGTACGAGAGTGATGCGAAGAATCTGCTGACGCTTCAGCGCGAAGTCGCCGAGGCCATTACCCGACAGATCACGACGAGCCTGCGCGTCCCGCGTCCGAACGTCAACGCTGACAGCCGGCGCCATACGACCATCGCCGAGGCGTACGAGCACTATTTACGCGGGCAGTATCACTTGGGGCAGGACACCGCGGACGGACTTCAGAAAGCAAAGGAGCATTTCGGCAGAGCGATCGAGCTGGACCGTTCCTACGCACTTGCCTACAGTGGCTTGGCCGATACCTACACGTTGCTGGGTAGCGATGGCTTCATGCCGATGAGTGAGGCTTACCCGCTCGGCAGATCCGCGGCGTTGAAAGCGCTCGAGCTCGACGACACGCTCGGCGAAGCGCACAACTCACTGGCGGCGATCACGGTCGACTACTACTTTCGTTGGGCCGAAGGCGGACGCCACTTCGAGCGCGCCGTCGAATTGAACCCGAACTACGAGACAGCGCTACAGTTCTATTCTTTCTATCTCGCCTGCATGGGGCGGCCCGAGGAGGCGCTCGCGTTCGCCGAGCGCGCGCGTCGGCTGGACCCGGTCTCGCCGAACGCGCAGATGAACCTTGCGATCATCCTCTACTTCGCGCGTCGCTACGACGAGGCCATCACCCAGATCGGAGAGACGTTCGAGCTCGCGCCGGACTTCGGCCCCGCCCATGTCCTGTTGGGGCGAGTCTATGTCGCGAAAGGCATGCACGATCGGGCTGTCGAGGAACTGGAGCACGCCCAACGTCTCATGGGTCTCCGCCCTGACGTCGTGACCCCCCACGCCTACGTCCTCGCCAGGGCTGGACGCCGCCGCGAGGCACTTGCGACGTTGGACGAATTGCGGCGCATCTCGAAGCCGCGTGACCCTGCGCCCTTTCGCATCGCCATGGTGCACATCGGCCTCGGAGAAGCGGATCTCGCGTTCGAATGGCTTCAGAGCGCGTTCGAGGCGCGGGACTGGCAGATTGCCCTGCTCAACGTCGAACCGGCGTTCGACGGCCTGCGCTCGGATCCGCGCTTTGCGGCGATCCTCGAGCTCGCGGACCTCCCGCGATAGGCAGGCGACCGGAAGGGCTCTTTCGTGAAGAGCATCACACGTAGTGCCCTTCGTCCGGCCGTCCTCGTGCGTCTTGACGCTCCTCCGTTTCGCTCCAGTGCATGCGCAGGATCCAACGGGCGGGACCGTTCATGGCACGGTCGTCGACGCGACGGGTACGGCGATGCCCGGAGTTGCCGTCGTGGCCACCAGCCCGGCGCAAATGGGCGCGCAGACGATGCTGACCAACGAGCGCGGCCAGTACCGGTTTCCGTCGCTCGCGCCAGGGCCTCGAGGTCTGCGATTGAAATCAGGACGCGGCGGTTTGTCCGCTCACGTGGGAGCTTGAGTGTGCCGCGTCGCGTGGTCGCGGGAAGTTTCATCACGGGGAGCAGCCCGTCAGCAATCAGGCGGTCCAACACCCAAACGACACCTTGATGGCATCCGCTGCCTCCTGCCTGGTCAACTCTCGCCTGCGGAGATTGACGCGCGCCTGGCTGAGATCGCGGCGCTCCTCAACGTGTCGGGGGGCCACCGACACGACGAGACACGAGCATCACTGACGCCCGCGTCAAGATGTTCGAAGTCGTCGTGACCGCGTGGTTGTGCTGAACGTCCCCGCGACCGAGATGCTCGCCAAACTCGTTCGCCAGAGCACGCCGCCGGACCGTTCGGTCGCGTCGACTTGTCTTGTTGATCAAGCAGCGCTACGCTTCTTTGAACGCCTTCCGGACTGGTCCATGCCACGGTTTGCACTGAAGCCTGCGGTCGTTTTCGGACATCAAGTCCTCGTCTCAGCTGTAGTTGTGGCTGCCGGTGTCACCTTTCCAACCCAGGCCGGGCCCGAGCTTCTTCGGGCCCAAGAGACGAGCCAGTATGGACTGGGCGCTTTACTGGACGGGACTGGATTCGTACAAATACCTGCTGGCCAATTCCTGATGGGATCAGACCGGGGCACCGGCGCAGAACGTCCGGTCCATCGGGTGCGGATCAGCAAGGGATTCGAGATGAGCAGGTACGAGGTGACGCAGTCGCAGTGGGCCGCCGTCATGGGCACGGCGCACCCGTCGACCGAGGCGGGCAAAGCGGCGAATGCAGAAGCCGCTCCCGACACCAATCCCAGCCATTTCAAAGGCCCGAGCTTCCCGGTTGAGAACGTGTCGTGGAGCGACGTCCAAAAGTTCCTGACCAAACTGAACACTCGGGATACCCAGTTCGTCTATCGGTTGCCGACAGAAGCTGAATGGGAATATGCGTCTCGGGCTGGAACCACCGAAGACGCTCCCAAAAATCTGAATGAGATTGCCTGGTTCGAAGCGAACTCCGGTGGGCAGACGCAGCCGGTCGGACGAAAGCAGCCCAATGCCTGGGGACTCTACGATATGCATGGCAATGTGTCCGAGTGGGTGCAGGATTGGTTTGCGTTTGACTACTACGAGGACAGCCCTCCGGCTGATCCCGCAGGGCCTGAAACCGGTTCGTACCGGATATATCGAGGCTGCGGCTGGTTCACATCCGCCGGCGACTGCCGGCCGGCGTTGCGTGCCTTCGATTTTCCGAACGACGGCTACTACAATGTGGGCTTCCGCTTAGTGCGCACAGCGAAATAGGGCTCGGATCCGCATCAAGTCGCTGACCGGACGTGCGAACAACTTGGGAACAGAACCGCCCGAATACCAGGGATGAAGACGCAAGACGGCGGACCAGAAGACAAGACGAGTCAACAAGATAGTCATCATCCGCCAATCTGCAAAACCTTCATCCCCGGTTCAATTCCTGGCGGCGCCTCCAACTTTTTCCTCTGAAGAATAGCTTGACCGCGATCAGCACGCGAAAGCTACGACGTCATTGTTTGCCGAGCGTAGGTGGTAGATGGCTATAGATCAACCCTCCCCACTGCAGCGATATAACTATTACCTGGGTCCCCGGGCGCTCGGGGATGTGTGGACGCTCCGCCGTGGCGCCCTCATCATGCGGTGTGGGCTCACCACACATTCGCTCGGATGGGAGTTGCGCCTGACTTCCGGGCAGAACTTCCTGCGATCCCAGGTCTGCAAATCAGAGGCGGAAGTCTTCAGTGTCAGTGACGCCTGGGCGGTCGAGGCCAAGTCCAAAGGATGGGGCAAGGCATGAAATGCTGTCCACGCCCAGGGAACCAACCTTCACTGCAATGACCTGAGGAACGAATCGATCCTCTGAAACAGCACGTCAGGCCGTTCGAGCCACGGGAAGTGGCCCACCTGGTCTATTAGCTCAACCTCCAGTCGGGCAGCGGCAAATGTTGCCCGCAACGTGTCCGCGGTGGCAATGGGATCCGGGCGCCCCTGCACCACAAGGACAGGTCCACGAAACGTTTTGAGCTGCGGTCGCAGGTCGTACCGTGTGGCACGAAGGTCCCGCATCATCTGATCGAAAACGGGGACGCTGAACGGATTGTCTCCGAGCGAGACTGCCAATTCGCGCACCTTGCTGCGATCGTAGAATGTCGATGACATCTCCGCGGCCACGAGCCCGGCGGCCACCAGAATTGAGTCGACTCCCTCTTTTCGCTGATCCTCCCAATAGGCAGTGATGCGGCGATCCTCGTCATTCACCCGTCCTGCGGCATTCTTCCCGTACCAGTTCATGTAGTCGAGCGTCGGGCCGCCCGATGCGATCAAGATCAGCGCCTTTGTCCGATCGGGGAAGGCTGCGGCATAAGCCATCGCCAGCATCCCGCCCCACGAGTGACCCACCAACGTGAGGCGGTCCTGCTTGAGACCGACTCGTACTGTCTCCAAATCGGAGACAAATCGGCGCAGAGTGATTTCCGTTGCGAGCCGACCGGCGGGCACAAGCGAGCGTCCGGTTCCACGTTGATGAACCAGCACGCACTGGGACGCTCTGGCGAGATGTTCGCGCACGGGCTCCAGGTAGGCCGGAGTCATGCCCGGTCCACCCGCCAGGAGCACCACGGGCTCGCCCGTCCCCTGTCGGTCGAAGTGGACCAGTGTGCCGTCCGGCGAACGAAAAGTTCCCGGGCTCACTTGGGCCGTCAACGGGATGGACAACATCAGAACGGCTCCGAGCAGCGCCGCGATTGTCATTGCGAGTTCGGTGATTATCGACGACGAACCGCAGGGGAGCAAGCCGCAGCCGCTCGGTCCTTCAGGTGAGCCTTCGCGTCTCACTCGCTCCGCAGCGCCTCTATAGCGTCAACCCTTGTCGCTCGCCGCGCGGGCAGAATGCACGCGACGAACCCGGAACCCAGGAGCGCCGCCGAGTACGAAGAAGAATCGCGGTGCTCGCGCGGACGTCCAGCCGACCCGCGCGCTCGAGCGTGGCGATCCGGTAGGAGAGCTCGCCGTCCCATTCGCCGAGCCACTCGCGCCGGCGGGAGGCGGCCAGGCGACATGAGCAGTTCTGGGTATAGTCAGAGCATGTCTCCTGCGTTCCGGCGTCCCACTGTCACCCGATTACTGCTCAGCACGGCCTGCATCGTCGCCGCACTGACCCTTCCGGCCCGGTCCGCTCGGACTGCCGTCGAGGCAGCAGCGCAGGACACGCGGCGTGTGCCCGCTCCCGCGCTCGACGTCCCGCGCGGCGCGGCTTCGCCCGCGACCGCTGTCCTTGCGGGTGGGTGCTTCTGGGGTGTTCAGGGCGTCTATCAACACACGAACGGCGTGCGGAATGCCGTGTCAGGCTATGCAGGCGGTGCCGGCGCAACAGCCCATTACGACATCGTCGGCCTCGGCATGAGCGGTCATGCCGAGGCGGTGCAGATCACCTTCGATCCGAACGTGGTGAGCTACGGTCGCTTGCTGCAGATTTTTTTCTCCGTGGCGCACGACCCGACGCAGTTCAACCGGCAGGGCCCCGACATCGGCACGCAGTACCGATCGGCGATCTTTCCGATCAACGCCGAGCAGGCGGAAATCGCGAAGGCCTACATTACGCAACTCGATCAAGCGCACGTCTTCAGTGCCTCGATTGTGACGAAGATTGAGCCAGAGAAGCCGTTCTATATGGCCGAGGATTACCACCAGGATTTTCTGACGCTCAACCCGCGCTATCCCTACATCGTCATCAACGACTTGCCGAAAATCGAAGACTTGAAACGGCTGTTCCCGGAGCACTATCGGGAGAAGCCCGTGCTTGTCGGTAAGCCGCAGTAGGGCTGTAGAACGTCGAACTGGCAGAAGGCTTGGGCGTGTCGTAGGGCGGACCTTCAGGTCCGCCGGATCCGCCAGGCCTAAAGGCCTGGGCTACGACTGCGCCTGGACGAGCGACACGATCTCGTGAGTCCCTTCCCACATCATCTTGAGCGCGACGTAGAGAATGACCGCCAGACCGACATACGCGATCCAGTGATAGCGCTGAAAAAGCCGGGCGACGAACGTTGCTGCGAGGCCGACCAGACCAATTGACAGCACCAGACCAAACACAAGTACCCACGGATGCTCGCGGGCGGCACCGGCGACAGCTAGGACGTTGTCGAGCGACATCGAGACGTCTGCAGCGATGATCTGCACCGCGGCCTGCCAAAGCGTCTTGGTCGGCGCCCCGCCGGCGATGCTGCCATCGACGTTGAGGTCGATGTTCTGGAGCGCTTCCTCGGCAGCCTGCTTGCGTCCAGCCGAGGTCCTCAGTTCCCACCACATCTTCCAGCAGACCCAGAGCAGAAGCAGGCCGCCGGCCAAAAGCAGGCCCACGATTGACAGCAGCCTGACGGTGATCGACGCAAAGAGAACCCGCAAACCGGCGGCCGCAAGAATGCCGACGACAATCGCGCGGTGACGTTGGTGCTGAGGCAAACCGGCGGCGGCCAGTCCGATGACGATGGCGTTGTCGGCGGCCAGTGCGAGGTCAATCGCGATGACTTGGAAGAAGGCAGAGAGTTCTGCCGGTGAGATCGGCATGGCGATGGGTTGTGCCTGAAAGGTTATCGCGAAGGGGGCAGCGCAAACGCCGTGACGCTGTCGTCGCTGACCGGGTTGTTGAAAAAGCCACCGCCGGTCGAGGTGATGACGACGTACTGTCTGCCGTCGCGTCCCTCGTAGGTCATGGGCGTGGCCTCGGCCGCGCCGCCGAGCTTCACCACCCACAGTTCCTTACCCGTCTTCGCGTCGAACGCGCGAAAGCGAGCGTCGTCGGTGGCGCCAATAAATACCAAGCCCCCGGCCGTGGCAATAGTGCCGCCGTTGCCCGGCCGACCCGTCTTCTGCTTGTCGACCGGCAGGCTGTCAGTCACGCCGAGCGGTACGCGCCACGCAAACTCGCCCGTATTGAGATTGACGGCCGTCAACTGTCCCCACGGCGGCTCCTGACAAAGCAACTGCTGTGGGCCGTTGGCCCCGTCGCGGATACTGAAGCGGCCGCCGCCAGGCACACTCTCGTACGGTCCGTCCGGGTGGACGCGGTTGCCGACGCCGCTGCCGCGTGCCGGGCCTGTCGTGCCAGGTTCGCGATCCTTGAGGCCCGAGAGCTGCCCCATCTCGTTCGTGTTGACGAAGAGGTAGCCGAGCTGCGGATTGAACGACGTCCCGCCCCAGTTCACGCCGCCGTGATTGCCCGGGAACTGCACGCGCAGCCGGTTGTAGCCCGGCGGCAGATACGGCCCGCCAAGCTGCACGCCTTCCATGAGCTTCTTGCAGCCGGCTTCGATTTCGGGCGTGACCGTTGCGACATCCTTCGCCTCGAAGCGCATGCGCGAGAGCGGCTCCGGCTTGACGGGGAAAGGTTGCGTCTTTGCCGTGCGTTCGAGAGGCACTTCGCTCGGAGGTACGGGCCGTTCTTCAATGGGGTAGATGGGCTTGCCCGTCACGCGATCGAACAAGAAGAGCATGCCGAGCTTGTTGATGACCGACACGGCAGGAATCGTCCGGCCACCTTGCTTGACGTCAACAAGCGCGAGTGCTCCCGTAAGGTCGCCGTCCCAGATGTCGTGATGCACGACCTGGAAATGCCAGAGGTACTTGCCGGTGTTGGCGTCGGCCGCGACGACACTCGAACTGAAGAGATTGTCGCCCTGGCGATCGCCGCCGTACTGATCGACCGACGGCGCGCCGAAGGGCATATAAACAATGCCGCGCTCGGCGTCGACGGTGATGAAGCCCCAGACGTTCACGCCCGATCGCTGCTTCCAGCTGTCGCCGGCCCAGGTGTCGTTGAATCGCTCACCGGCGCGCGGCACCGAGTGGAATGTCCACACCAGTTTGCCGTTGTGCATATCCCAGGCGCGTACGTCACCGGCGGGGCCGAGCGGCGGGTTTTCCTGCGTCATGCCGCCAGTGATGACGAGGTTCTTGTACACCTTGGGTGGATTGCTCAGAGCATTGGTACCGGACAGACCCTGAAGGATCTCTGGCGTGTTGAGATTGACCACGCCCCCTTCCCCGAACGCAGGATTCGGCTGGCCGGTCTTGGCATCGAGCGAGTAGAGGCGGCCATTGGTCGATCCGAAGACGATCTGCGCGGGCGTCTGCGCGTCGCCGGGCCAGTACTCGACGCCGCGCGTGGACGGGTTCCCGGCCGGCAGCTGATACGCCCAGAGATCCTTGCCCGTCGCCGAGTCGAGCGCGACAACCCGAAAGTACGGCGTCGACAAATACATGACGCCGCCGACGACGAGCGGCGTGACGCCACTTGCCGAGAAACCGGCGCCGCCGCGGCCGCCACGGCCGCGGCCGGCAGCGGCTTCAGGAACGTCACCGACTGGCGCGCCAGCGCCAGCGGTGGCTGCCGGCGCTGCGGCCGCAGGAGCGGTCGCAGGTTTCATGTGGTACACCCATGCCACTTGAAGACTCCCGACGTTGGCCGGCGTGATCTGGGTGAGCGGCGAGAACCGCATTCCGCCCGAATCGTGTCCATAGGTCGGCCATTCATTCGACGCCGCCTCGTTGCCGGTGCCTCCGGACTGCGCGGAAGCGGCATAGCCCAGACCCACGAGCGCGGCGATCGCCGCCACACTTCCGATCAGCCCCTTCATGTGCATGCTGTTCCTCTGCCGGATAGTACAACGGCCGCCTACTGCCGTGGCTCGTGACAATCGCCACAGTCCACGAAGACCTGCCGAGCGTCGTGGCATGCGACGCAGCCCTTCATCGACGTGATCTCGGTCTCCACCACGATGACGTCACGCTCAGGCACTGAGCCATGGCACTCGGCACACGCGACTCCGGCTTTAAGGTGCGACCCGTGCTGCCAGTAGACGTAGTCGGGAAGCTGGTAGACGCGCCGCCACGGAATGGGTTTGCCAGATGCGGCCATCGCCGCCAATTGCTGCAGCGGCGGCCGGTTTGTCGGAATGTCCTTGTGGCACGAGAGGCAGGTCTCGGTCGCCGGGTACGTCATGAGATTGCCCGCCGCCGGGTTGACATGACACTGGCGGCACTCGAGCCTGGCGGGAAGGGCCAAGTGCTGTCTATGGCTGTAAGGGAGCGGCTGTAGCGGCGGCGCGTACCGCTGCTGCTGACCAACGGCTGGCACGACCTGCGCGCGTGCCGCCAGCGATGCGGACAGCAACGCCGCCAGCAGTGCAGCCGCTCTAGTCGAACTCATCATCCCCACGGACCTTGTGGACCGAGACCAGCGGACCTAAAGGACCAAGAGGACCTAAAGGACGAAGAGGACCTAAAGGACGAAGAGGACCTAAAGGACGAAGAGGACCTAAAGGACCTACAGGACCGACAAGCGCCAAGTCTCTAACGGCCCTTCGCAACAAAGGCCTGCTCGAGCACCTCGGTGTCGAAGCCTGGCGTCACGCCGTTGCCGCTTGCATAGCGGAAGAGCGACGCGACGAACACGCCTTGCAGTGTAGAGAAGAGCACGATCAGGAACACGGCGCCGGCAAAGAACCCAACGAGGGCAATGGGCCCGACGAACCAGGCTGTGAGGCCCGTGAGAGCCACCAGGCTGACCCAGGCACACATCGCGGCCACGCCAACGCTGGCGCCCCCGACGACAGTTTCCCCCCACGTCTTCTTGAAGAGCCGGACCGAACGGCTGATCGATTCGCCGACTGGTCGATCTTCGAGCACGAGCACCGGTACGACGAAGAAGGTGGCGAGTGACCACGCGGCGCCAAGCAGGCGGACGACGATCCTTCCGACAAATCCCAACTGATCCTGAATGGCTTTGATGATCATGCCGACGGTGGCAGCGATGGCTGCCCACAACAGGATGGGACCGATCCGTCGGCCCGCCGCGGCGAGCGCCGAGGATACCGTCGGATTACCGCCGCGCATCCGCTCCGTTGCGCCCGCAATGACCGCCGCCTGAAAAAAGATGCCGATGGTGTAACAGACGACATACAGCAGGAAGAGAGGTCCGTACTGGGCGAGATCGTGCGGCCGGTCGAAGTCGCGCATCCCGAATCCGAAGATCATGGCCACGGAGACAACTGCGATCGTGATGCCCGAGATCAGCGGCAGCACCATCAGTTCCTTGTCCTGCATCAAGACGCGGTACGACTGCCCGACGAGCAGAAAGCTGCGAGAGATCCGTCCCATGTCGTGCCTCCGATGAAAACCGAGTATACGGCGACACCGGCCCGTCGCGAGATCGGCAAACCTGAAGGTTTGCCCTAAGCGAGCTCAGCAACAGCAGGCGGATTCAGCCCAGTCGTAGGGCAGGCCTTCAGGCCTGCCGAGTTCTAGCGGCTGACGACGGCCAGCAAGTATCGCAGCTCGTCATCGACCTCAGGCGGCTGGTCGACGGTCTCGGCCACGACTTCGCGGAGCGCGACCGCGAATTGCTTGCGCAGCCGATGCAGGGCGACGCGCAAGGCAACACTGCTCATGGAGAGTTCAGCGGACAGCTCCGCGTAGGACGACAACTCGTCTCCCGTCAGGAAGGGCTTCAGCCGGGCGAAGAGCGTGGCCCGGGGACCTGTCTCGTATTGCGACTCGAGACGCCGGATGGCGGCGGCGATCACGGCCAGCGCCCACCGCCGCTCGTAGAGGTCATCAGGCGTCTCGCCGGGTGATGCCGGCTCCTGCACGTGATGCTGCTCTTCATCCTTGATATCGAGGGACAGGTGATGGGCGCCGGCGCCGCGTTTGAGCGCGGTGGCGGCGTCGTAATCGTTGGCCAGAAAGTGCCGCACTGAGGTCAAGAGAAACGTGCGGAAACGCCCTCGTGTGCGGTCGGCGTGCTGAAAGTAGTCCTTCTCGATGACGCGCGTGAAGAACGCCTGAGTCAGGTCACGCGCATCCTCCGTCGATCGTCCACTCCGACGGACGAACGCGTAGACCGGTCGCCAGTACTCCTCGCATAGCGTGGCGAGCGCCGTTGCGGCTTCATCTGAACCCTTCCGATGAGTCGCGATCACCAGACTCCACCGCGTCGTGGCAAAGCGCGCGGACATTCACTGGCCCTCGAGAGGCTCGGTCGTCCAGTGCGCCGTCAAGAGAAGCAGCGCCATGACGCCGTACGCGATCGCAAACGGCCAGGCGGGCTGAAGCTTCAAAACGGTGTCGCCGATAGTCCACGCGTACGAGTGCATGATCCCGGTCATCGAGAGCACCGAAGCCACCGCGCACCAGGCGGCGGCGACTGACCATTTACGTTCGATGACGCCCACCGTTGCGGCCGAGAGCAACATCGAGGTGAACAGGAACCCCTGTTCGAGCGAAAAGACTCCATGAATCCAGGTGTCGCTCTTCTGAAACTCCGCCACGAGCGCCTCGGTAAATGGCCGGGCTTCGGTGCCCATGCCGGCCGCGCGCAGGCCGTTCTTGATCATGAGCGCGCCCCACGCACCAAGCCCCGGCAGCAGGCCGATGATGACCGCGGGGGCGTGCGCGGGTGGTGTCGCCTGGAAGGCCTGCGCACCGATGACGATGCCGATCCAGAGGACGATGGCCATGCCAGCATCGATCGGCACAGCCCACGAAATCCACGCCAGCGTGCCGGACAGGCAGATTGCCGTGATGAATGCGCCATTCAGCACCGAATAGCCGGTGCGCGCGCCGAGCGCTTTCCAGCCTGGATGGCCGATGTAGATCGTCGTGGGAAATGTCGAGCCGAAGAGCGCCGCGGCCACACTGCCGAGGCCATTCACGATGAGTGAGGACCGCGTGTCGTAGAGATCACCGGCAGCCTCGGCCGACTCGATATTCTGCAGCGAGCCGAGCACGTTGAACAGTCCCATTGCGATGATGACCGACAAGTACGCGATGAGATGACCACTGCCGAGTGATGAGGCAAGATCGCCGACGACCGGCACGGGCCAGTGCCACGACGCGGGCGCGGGGGTTGGACCGCCTGGAGCGAGGCCGGTGAACCAGGCGAGCGCGGCGCCAAGAAGAATCGCGACGAGGCCGCCCGGCAGGTGGCCCTTGAAACGCACGCGGCCGAAGTAGGTGACCATCACGACGCCAAAGGTCGTAAGGCCGACGATGGGGTGGGCGAAGGCGCGGAAGAGGAAGCCGAACGAGATGAAGCCGACCGCGATGCCCGCCAGCGTCGAGAGCAGGGCAGCGCGCGGCGTGGACTTGCGGACGCGTTCGGCGCCGAACGCGGCGACAAACTCAATCAGGCCCGACCCGAGCGTGGCGGCCAGCCCCGCCTGCCACGCGATGCGCGACGGGTCGGCCGCACCAGCGGCGGTGGCGATAGCCTTGGCCGGCAGCATGATGAGAAACACATGCGCGATGAGCGATACCGTGTTGATGCCGTACGGCAGCGCACATACGTCCGTACGGCCAGTCCGCGCGGCTAGCTGGCGCGCCTGCCACGCGTAGAACAGATTGCCGACAAGGATGGACACGGCCGCACCCGGCAGCACGCGCCCGTAGACGAGCTCGGCCGGAAATCCCAGCACGAATCGGCAGAGCGAGTCGATGAGCAGGAGCTGCACGAGGTTGTCGAGCGCGAGGCCGAAGAATCCGTCGATGTCGCCGCGAACGATCCAACGCATGGTTGGGGAGGATAGCGCAACCGGGCTCATATCCTGTCGGGAAAGCCATGCCCCCCGGGTGCGTTCCGGTGCCAGGGCCTGAAAACTCTGGCGCCGGCCTCGTGGGCGTGGATTACTATTTCAGCCGTCCCCACGAGTACGTCCACAGGAGATGTCGCTATGCGCCTTTCAACGACCCGTCGTGTTCGCGCTTCGCTAGGTGGGGTCACCGTTGCGATCGCCTTCGTGCTCTCCGGTGCATCGCGTCCGGTCGCACAGCGCGCCGGCGTGCCCGCAGCCGAGCCCAACCGCCAGGATTGGATTCAACTGTTCAACGGCCGCGACCTCAACGACTGGACGCCGAAGTTCGCGAAGCACGAGCTCGGCGAGAACTTTCGCAACACCTTCCGCGTGGAAAACGGCCTGCTCGAGGTGCGCTACGACCAGTGGCCATCGTTCGACGCCGAGTTCGGACATCTCTTCTACAAGTATTCGTTTTCGTACTACAGGCTCGCGGCCGAGTACCGATTCGCCGGCGACCAGGTCAAAGGCGGACCCGCGTGGGCCATGCGGAACAACGGCCTCATGCTGCACTCGCCGTCTCCAAAGACGATGTTGAAGGATCAGGACTTTCCGATCTCGCTCGAGGTCCAGCTCCTCGGCGGGCTGGGTGACGGCAAGCCCCGCACAACCGCCAATCTCTGCACGCCCGGGACGAACGTCGTCATGAACGGCCAGTTGCATACCGCGCATTGCACCAACTCGACGTCCAAGACCTACGACGGAGATCAGTGGGTGCGTGTCGAGGTGGTCGTCCACGGCAACGACCTCATGCGGCATGTCGTCGAAGGGCAGACGGTTCTCGAATACACGAAGCCGCAGATTGGCGGCGGCGCCGTTTCTCCGGTGGACCCGGCCATCAAGGTGGACGGCACGATGCTCAGCGGCGGCTACATCTCGATTCAAGCGGAGACGGCTCCGGCCGACTTTCGAAAGATTGAGCTTCTCAATCTCGAGGGATGCATGGACTCGCGTTCGACGAGTTACAGAGCGCATTTCGTCAAGGCGAATCCGGCGCTCTGTAAGTAGGACAGGGATCGTGCTTCCTCGTCGACGGCGCTGGCCCGCTGGCGCGGCGTCCTCAAATATGCGACGCTACTCCTCGGATATCGAAGTCGTCAGGCTTCCTCAACCCGGAATGGACCAATGAAAAAAACTCTCTTGATCGCCAGTGCTCTTGCTGTGGTTGCCGTTGCGGGCCTTGCCGCCGCGCAGATGGCAAAGACGCCGTCGCCGGCCGCCGCCAAGGTCTACATCGTCGCGCCGAAGAACGGCGACACGGTTGGCTCGCCCTTCACCGTGCAGTTCGGTCTCAAAGGCATGGGCGTTGCCCCGGCTGGTGTTACGACCGCGGCGGACACTCCGACCGGCCACCATCACCTGCTCATCGACGTAGCGACGATGCCGGATATGAACGTGCCGCTGCCGGCCACCGACAACATCCGGCACTTTGGCAAGGGGCAGACCGAGACGGATTTGACCCTGCCGGCCGGCCGCCACACGCTTCAACTCGTGCTCGGCGACGCGATGCACACGCCGCACGACAAGCCGGTGATGTCCGAGAAGATCACGATCACCGTCAAGTAGGAGACACACACGAGATCGGTCCTTTAGGTCCTCAAAGGTCCTTTGGGTTCTTTCGGTCCGCCCTCGGTCCTTTTGGTCCGGCCCTAGCGAACCTCAGGACCTGTGGACGGGACGCATGGAACCGAAGGCGGACCTAGAGGACCAGTAGGACCTAGGGGACGTATAGGACCGACGCGCCTCGACCTCTCCCGCTTCGAAGCGATCCTGCTCGATCTGGACGGCACGATCTATCACGAAGATCACCCGCTACCGGGTGCAGTTGATTTCGTGCGAGCGCTTCAGCGCGCCGGCCGGCGCTACGCCTGCCTTTCGAATTCCATTTCGAGTCCCGATAAGCTCGCCGCACGATTGCGCACGATGGGTCTGGACGTCCCATCTGCGCTCATCTATACGGCGGCGGTCGCGGCTGCGGACTACGTGGTGAGTCACTACCCGGGACGACCGCGTGTCTTCAATCTGGCCAGCCGATCCATGGCGACACTGCTCGACGGCCGTGTGGATTGGGTAGTGGACGAGCGGCAGGCGTGCGAGGTTGTCATGGCCGGTGGTCCGAGCGGCGACATGGCTGGTGAAGACCGACAGCGCGTCGCACTGGAGTTGCTGCGCGCGGGCGCGTCGCTTGTCGGCCTTTGCGCCGATCGCGTGTTTCCGAGCCCGCGAGGTATCGAGTTTGGTGCCGGTGCGATGACGGCGATGCTCGCCTATGCAGCCAACGTCGTGCCGGTCTTTTGCGGGAAGCCGGAGCCGCTCTTCTTTCTCGACTTGTGTGCTCGCCTTGGCGTCAGTGCCTCGAACTGCGCGCTCATCGGCGACAACCTCGAATCGGACGTCGCGGGCGCACGACGCGTGGGTATGACGTCGATTCTCGTTCTGAGCGGCGTGGCGCGCGCTGCCGACGTCGCAGCACACGACGACGCCTATCGTCCCGATTACGTCGTCGAATCGCTCGTCGACGCCGCCGCCTGGATCTGAAACTCGTCCGGCAGGCCTGAAGGCCCGCCCTACGACTGAGCTGACTCTGCGTACTGTCGGGCGGGCAAACCTTCAGGTTTGCCGAGACGCCGCCTAGATCCGGCAGGCCTGAAGGCCCGCCCTACGACTGCGCTGACTCTG
>Ga0190274_10000798_pt1 | contig 18318 bp, 14 predicted proteins | sample Popmic531T_FD_133002 | JGI IMG/M metagenome (GOLD analysis project Ga0190274, IMG submission 133002) | Populus adjacent soil microbial communities from riparian zone of Yellowstone River, Montana, USA - 531 T | ecosystem: Environmental > Terrestrial > Soil > Riparian zone | place: USA: Montana... | reverse complement strand
CCACGACATGGGAGAAGCGGCTTATTTCGCGGGCGGGTTGATGCTGCTGCGCGAAGGCCGCGTCCTCCAGCAAGGCACTCTCGATGACATGCTGCATCGGCCTTCCGATCCTTACGTCGCCGAGTTCATCTCGGCACAGCGCGCGCCGCTCGAGCGCCTGGGCAAGCCATGAGGACAGTGTTCGCCACCCTCCTCGCGCTTGCTTGCTGCACCCATGCAGCGGCGGAAACGCTCGTTGTGGGATCGAAGCGCTTTACCGAGTCGTACATCCTCGGCGAGATCATCGCGCTGACCGCGGGCCGCGCCGGCGAAGCGCAGGTCGAGCACCGGCCGGGGCTGGGCAACACCGGCATCGTCTACCAGGCATTGCGCAGCGGCGAGATCGACCTGTACGCGGAATACACGGGCACCATCGAGCGCGAAATCCTCAAGGGCTCGCAAGTCTCCGGGCTGGAAGGCCTGAACCGCGTGCTCGCGTCGCAAAAACTCGCGGTCGGCGTGCCGCTGGGCTTCAACAACACCTATGCGCTGGCGATGCGCGAAGCCAGCGCGCAGACCATGGGCGTGCGCGCCATCTCCGACCTCGCGCGCAAGCCTGAGGTGGTGTTCGGCCTGTCGCAGGAATTCATCGGCCGCAACGATGGCTGGCCGGGACTCAAGAAAGCCTACAAGCTGCCGCAGCCTTCGCCAAGGGGCCTCGACCACGGGCTTGCGTACGAGGCCATCACCGCCGGCCAGGTGGACGTCATCGATGCGTATTCGACCGATGCCAAGATCGGCCGCTTTCGCCTGCGCGTGCTCGACGACGACCTGCACTACTTCCCGGTCTACGACGCGGTGCTGTTCTACCGCGCCGACCTTCCGCAGCGCCTGCCCCGCACCTGGGCCGCGCTGCAAACCCTGCAGGGCTCGATCAACGCAAGCAGGATGATCGCGCTCAATGCGCAGGCGGAACTGGACGGCCTCAGCTTCGCCGAAGTGGCGCAGGAATTCCTCGATGGCAGGGAAGCGGAAGCGTCCAGTGACAAACCTGCACTGGCGAAAGGCAGTTTCCTGCAACGGCTGTTCGCACCGGATTTCGCACGGCTGGCATGGGAACACTTGCTGCTGGTGCTGGTTTCGCTCGCCGGCGCGACGGCCCTCGGCATCCCGCTCGGTGTACTCGCCTACCGGGTTCCCCGCGCGCGGCAATGGGTCTTGTCAGGCACCGGCATCGTGCAGACCATTCCTTCGCTGGCGCTGTTCGCCTTCCTGATCCCGCTGTTCGGCATGATCGGCACGGTTCCGGCGCTCGTGGCCCTGTTCCTCTATGCGCTGCTGCCGATCGTGCGCAACACCTACTCCGGCCTCGCGGACATTGCGCCGGGCCTGCGCGAATCGGCGCTGGCGCTTGGCGTGTCGCCGTCTTTCCGGTTGCTGAAGATCGAACTGCCGCTTGCGTCGCGCTCGATCATCGCGGGGGTGAAGACGTCGGCCGTGATCAACGTCGGTACCGCGACCATCGCCGCGTTCATCGGCGCAGGAGGATTCGGCGAACGCATCGCGCAGGGCCTGGCGCTCAACGACAACGCCGCCCTGCTGGCCGGCGCGGTGCCTGCCGCGGCGCTGGCGTTGCTGGTGCACGGCGGGTTTGAACTGCTGGACCGCTGGCTGATGCCTGCGGGTCTGCGCGAGCCTGTTCTTAAAGGCTGACTTTTGACCGCAAAGGCGCAAAGGACGCAAAGGAAAGCAAGGGACAGAAAAAGCGTAGGTAGTGGGTAGTTGGCTTCGTCGCTGTCCAACACTCACGTCACGGATTCCTGAACTACAAATCTCCCTTTTTTGCTTCTTGCTTCGCTTTCCTTTGCGTCCTTTGCGCCTTTGCGGTGAAGGGCTAGAGAATCAGTCTTTAGGCACGATCAGGTCGGTGGAGATGTTCACGCCGGACACGACCCGGCCCATGCGCGCGCGCTTCAGGACATAGTGCGCGAGCTTGTCGCCCTTGAAGTTGAATTCCTTTTCCTTGCCGCCGCGGATCTTGCCCTTCACGATCAGTTCGGGCTTGTTGTGCACGACGACCGCGAACAGCTTGTCCTCTTCGTCCAGGCCCATGATGATGGTGCCGCGGCCACGGGGCTGGTACTTGAGTTCGTCGATGGCGAACAGCAGCAGGCGCCCGCCTTCGGACAGCGCGGCGACGAAATTGCCTTTCGAGTCCTGGTATTCGAAAGGCTTCAGCGTCGTGTGGCCTTCGTCCACGTTCATGAACTCGCGGCCCGCCTTGCGGTTGGAAATCATGTCGCCGATCGTCGACAGGAAGCCGTAGCCGCCTGTGGTTGCGACCAGGACCCTGGTTTCCGGCTTGCCGGAGAGCGCGTAAAGAATATGCGCGCCGTCCTGTACTTCGACCAGCGATGAGGCCGGCACGCCATCGCCACGTGCGGGCGGCAACTGCGCTGCTTCGACGGTATAGGCCCGGCCCTTCGAATCCAGGAACACCACCGGATCCACGGTGCGGCACTTGATCAGGCTGGCCAGGCTGTCGCCTTCCTTGAACGACAGCGAGCCGGGATCGACTTCCCAGCCCTGGCGGGCGCGCACCCAGCCCTTCTTCGAGAAAATCACCGTCAGCGGTTCATCGATTACCGGCGTTTCGATCTCGGCCTTCTCGGCTTCCTCGATACGGGTGCGGCGCTTGTCGCCAAACGTCTTCGTGTCTTCCTCGATCTCGGTTACGACCAGGTCCTCGAGCGCCTTCTTGTTCTTGAGGATTTTCTCGAGGTCTTTCTGTTCCTTCTGCAGGTCCTTGAGTTCCTGCTCGATCTTGATGTGCTCGAGCTTTGCCAGTTGCCGCAGGCGGATGTCGAGGATGTCGTCAGCCTGGCGTTCCGAAAGCTTGAAGGCCTTGATCAGTTCGGCCTTGGGATCGTCCGCGTTGCGGATGATCTTGATGACCTTGTCCACGTTCAGCAGCACGATCATGCGGCCTTCGAGCACGTGGATGCGGTCCAGCACCTGCTCCAGGCGATGCTGCGTGCGGCGGGTGACGGTCTCGAGGCGGAACCGGATCCATTCGAAAATGATGTCGCGCAGGTTCTTGCCCGTGGGCCGGCCGTCGAGGCCGATCATCACCAGGTTGAGCGGAGCGTTGGTTTCCAGGCTGGTCTTCGCCAGCAGCAGGTTGACGAACTCGGTTTCGTCGATCTTCGAGGTTTTCGGTTCGAACACCAGGCGCACCGGATGCTGGCGGTCGGATTCGTCCCGCGCCTTGTCGAGCATGGACAGCATCAGCTGCTTTTCGCGGGTCTGCTCCGGCGACAGCGATTTCTTGCCGGCTTTCGCCTGCGGGTTGGTGATGGCGTCGATCTCCTCCAGCACCTTCTTGGAAGATGTGCCCGGCGGCAGCTCGTGCACCACCACCTGCCACTGGCCGCGGGCAAGGCGCTCGATGGTCCAGCGCGCGCGCACGCGCACCGAGCCGCGGCCCGTCGTGTAGGCTTCCTTCAGTTCCGCGCGCGGCGTGATGATCTGCGCGCCACCCGGGAAATCCGGCCCCTTGATGTGCTTCATCAGGCCAGCGATGCCAAGTTCCGGGTCGCGGATCATCGCGATTGCCGCCGCCGACACTTCATTGAGGTTGTGGCTCGGTATTTCCGTCGCCATGCCAACCGCGATCCCCGAGGAGCCGTTCAGCAGCACCACCGGCAGGCGGGCGGGGAGCACCGCCGGTTCCTGCTTGGTGCCGTCGTAGTTCGGGACGAACGCCACTGTGCCCTGACCCACCTCGGACAGCAGCACCTCGGCGAACTTCGTAAGCCGCGCTTCCGTGTACCGGTAGGCCGCCGCCTCGTCGCCGTCGCGCGAACCGAAGTTGCCTTCGCCATCGATCAGCGGATAGCGCATGGTGAAGTTCTGCGCCATCCTCACCAGCGCCTGGTATACGGACTGATCGCCATGCGGATGGAAGGTCTTGAGCACTTCACCAACGACGGCGGCCGACTTGGTGCGCTTGGTACCGGCGCGCGTGGCGCTTTCCCACATTGAATACAGGATGCGGCTTTGCACCGGCTTCTGGCCGTCGCCGACCCGCGGCAGCGCCCGGTCCTTCACCGTGGCAATGGCGTATTGCAGATACTGCGTCGAGGCGTAGCGCCCGATGGGCAGGCTGTCGCCAAAGTCGCCGCTGAGCGGGGCGAAGTGTGGGGGGAGCTTGCTGCCGCCCCCGTCGCCGCCCGTTGGCGGCGGAGAGTCTTTTTTCTTCATCTTCTTCTCGGCTGCGACAGTGTCGCCGGAGCCAAACAGGTCTTTTTGGTCAGCCATTGAAAATTCGGTGATTGGTGATTCGTAATTGGTGATTAAAGAGTCTGTGCCTCAGTTGCCTTTGCCAGTCACAAATTACCAGTTACTAATCACTGCCCTTACGATATGTCGGCTTCCACAAGGTTGCCGTACGTTTCCATCCAGTCGCGGCGCTGCGAGGCGTTTTCCTTCGACATCATCATGTTGAAGATTTCTTCAGAGACCTTGTTGCCGTCATCCAGCGCCACGGGAAGCAGGCGCCGTGTATCCGGATTAAGGGTGGTTTCCCACAGGTGTTCGGGATTCATCTCGCCCAGGCCCTTGAAGCGGCTGACCATCCAGCTGCCTTCGCGCACGCCCTCGTCGGCGAGCTTTTCCTCGAGCACGGCCAGTTCCTGTTCGTCCAGCGCATACAGCTTGCGCGCCGGCTTGCCCTTGCCATGCGAAGGCACGTCGATGCGGAACAGCGGAGGCTGGGCGACGAATACATTGCCGGCATCGATGAGCTTTGGAAAGTGCTTGAAGAAAAGCGTCAGCAACAGCACCTGGATGTGCGAACCGTCGACGTCGGCATCGGCGAGGATGATGATCTTCCGGTAGCGCAGACCCGACAGGTCAACGTTGTCGCCGGGCTTGTGGTGATCGACGCCAATCGCCTGCGCGATCGCCTCGATCTCCTTGTTGGCATACAGGGTGTCGGGACTGTCCTGCCAGGTGTTCTTCGGTTTTCCCTTGAGCGGCAGCACCGCCTGGAACTCCTTGTCGCGCGCCTGCTTGGCCGAACCGCCGGCGGAGTCGCCTTCAACGATGAACATCTCGTTGCGATCCGGATCGTCGGAGGCGCAATCGGTGAGCTTGCCCGGCAACACCGCAACGCCAGAGGATTTGCGCCGCTCGACCTTCTGCGCGGCACGGGTGCGCGCACTGGCCTGGCTGATCACCAGCTCGGCGATGCGCTTGCCTTCGTCCACGTGCTGGTTGAGCCATAACTCGAAGGGATCGCGCACCATCTGCGCGATCAGCTTCACGCCGTCGCGAGAGATCAGTTCGTTCTTCACCTGGCCCTTGAACTGCGGATCGAGCATCTTCACCGCCAGGACGTAGGAGGCACGGGACCAGACGTCCTCGGGCACGACCTTGAGGCCACGCTGGCCCATCGCATGCAGGTCGATGAAATTCTTGATGGCGTTGTACACGCCTTCGCGCAGACCGGAGACGTGGGTGCCGCCATGGCGCGTCGGGATCATGTTGACGTAGGCCTCGGTGACCAGCTCGCCGTCCGGGGTCCAGGCGATGGCCCACATCGCGCCCTCGCCCTCGGCGAAGCTGTCGGACTCCGATTGCGCGGTGATGTAGCGTTCGCCGAGAAAGCTGCTCGCCACCGGATCATTGCCGGCGATGGCCGTCTCGAAATAACCCTTGATGCCTTCGGGAAAATGCCAGGTCTGGGTCTCGATTTTCTTGTTCTTCTCGACCCCAAGAGTGAAGCGCACGCCCGGCAGCAGCATCGCCTTCGCGCGCAGCAGCAGCGCAATGTCGGCTACGACGATCTTCGGCGAGTCGAAGTATTTCGCATCGGGCCAGAATCGCACCCGGGTGCCGGAATCACGCGGCCCGATCTTCTCCAGCTTCTTCAGCGGCTCCTTCACCTTGCCGTTATCGGCGAAGACGATGCGGCTGTGTTCGCCGTCGCGCCGGACGTCCACTTCGAGCCGGGTCGACAGCGCGTTAGGCACGCAGACGCCGACACCATGCAAGCCGCCGGCAATGCGATAGGCCGCGTCCTTGTCGGTCTTGCGGAATTTGCCGCCGGAATGCAGTGTGGTGAAGATCACCTGCACTGCAGGCACTTTTTTTCTGGGATGAATGTCAACCGGGATGCCGCGGCCGTCATCGGTGACTTCTGCGGAGCCGTCTTCGTACAACACGACCTGCACGTTCTTCGCGTAGCCCGCGAGGCCTTCGTCCGCGGCGTTGTCGATGATTTCAACCAGCGCGTGGTTCGGGTTCACCGGGTCCGTGTACATCCCGGGACGGTGCAGGATCGGCGACAGGTCCTCGAGGATCTCGATGTCTTCTGCGGTATAGCTGTTCGGTTTCTTTGCCATCGTCAGCGGGTCGCGGTGGGGAAAGCAATAAAAAAGCCGTCAGCGGGGACGGCATCGGCGCATTGCTGGAAATTTTCCGGGGACAGCGGGCCCTGGCGGACAACAGCCATCCGGGCATCGATGCACTTTCGGGCACGGCGAATCACGGCGCGTATTGTAGTGCGTCTCTCCGCCAGGTTCACCTGCATCCGCCTTTATCGCTTTGCGCCAAGCTCTTGCAAAGCCTTTCCGGTGACGCGGAAGATGGTCCAGTCGTCCAGCGGCTGGGCGCCGAGCGACTTGTAAAAGCGGATCGAAGGCTCGTTCCAGTCGAGCACGGACCATTCGAAACGGCCGCAGCCGCGTTCGCATGCGACGCGGGCGACGTGCAGGAGCAGCGCCTTGCCGTAGCCGCGGCCGCGAAACACGGGCCGCACGAACAGATCCTCCAGCCAGAGGCCTTTCACGCCAAGGAAGGTGGAGAAATTGTGGAAGAAGACGGCGAATCCGGCGGGCTCGCTGCCTTCGAATGCCAGCACGACTTCCGCGCCGGGATGCGTGCCGAACAAGGTGTCGCGCAGCTTCGATTCCGTGGCCGTCACCAGGTGGCTCAGGTGCTCGTACTCCGCCAGTTCGCTGACAAACGCCAGGATCAGCGGCACGTCGCTGGCATCGGCGCTGCGGATGTGGAATTCAGTGCGGGATTTTTCGCTCATCGGTCTGGCTCATTTGAATGCGGAAGGCCATGCCACTCAGGAAACCCCCATCAGGAAACCTTGGCGCGGATCCGCGGCACGCGCCTGGGTTTACGGGTCTCAACCTGCAGCGCGGAAATGCCGGAGAATTCTTCGGCGACGAAATCCAGGAACAGGCGCACCTTGCTGGAAAGGAAACGCGCGGACGGATAGATCGCGTGAACATCCACCGCCGGCGGGCCGTAATCCTCCAGTACGCGCACCAGCTGGCCCTTGTCGATGTCTTCCTGCACGAACATGGTCGGCATGTGCGCAATGCCGAGTCCCTCGAGCGCCGCGGCGCGAATGGTGAGCGCGCTGTTGGCGCGGAAATCGCCGCCGACCCGAACCGTGGTCGGGCCCTTCCCGGAATCGAATTCCCACTCGTTGCTGAACAGATAGTTATAGGTGATGCAGTTGTGGGTGAACAACTCGCCGGGCGACTTCGGAATGCCGCGTGCGCGCAGGTAGGCGGGACTGGCCACGCAAACCCGCATCGCGCCGCCAATCTTGCGCGCCACCAGCTGGGAATCGCGCAGCTCGCCGAATCGGATGGCGACGTCCACGCCTTCCTGGATGACGTCGACATAACGATCGGAAAGCATGAGATCGATCGCCAGGCCAGGATAGAGGCGCCGAAACTTGAACATGACCGGAAGCATGTAGAGCTGGCCAAAAGCCACGGCAGCATGGACCCGCAGCATGCCGGTCGGCCGGGTCTGCAGGTCGGACAGGCTGCCTTCGAGGTCGGAGATCTCTTCGAGGATGCGTTTGCAGCGCTCGTAATACTTGCGGCCGGCCTCGGTCGGACTCAGCTGCCGGGTGGTCCGGTTCAGCAGGCGGACGCCCAAATGGTCTTCCAAGGCAGTAAGTTGCTTGCTGACCGTGGGTTGGATGGTGCCCAGTTCACGCGCGACGGCGGAAAAGCTGCCGGTTTCGACTACGCGGGTGTAAAGCCGCATCTGGTAGAGTCTGTCCATCGCCCGAATAAATTATCACTAAAAATGCATAAATCATATGCATATTACTCATCTAGGCGATTTATTTGCATGAGCGTAAAGTGCGAATCGTGGCATTGAAGCAATGGATGCCGTTGAATTGATGGAGGTTCGCATGGAAACGCTACTTGATTCCCTGATCCGGTTTTATGAATTGAAGGGCCGTGACACCGTGGTGGCAAATACCGCTGCGACGCCGGGAAGCGCTGTGGACCCTGCCTCGCATGACGCGAGCACCTTCCCTTACCTGCCGTAAGTCGCTTTAAAACAGCAGCTTGGGCAAGCCAGCCCGGACCGGGAAGCCGGGCTTGATGGGAAACAGTTTCCTCCCCCACATATCCGCTCCTCCTCCTTTATGGATATCGTGGTTTTAAAGAGGGCGCCGCAAGGCTGCCCTCTTTTTTTTCGCCCAGACAAAACAGGGCCGAGGTTCGCGGGCCGCGGGCCGAGTGAAAGTCTTGGTCCAGGGCCCTTACTCGGCCCGCGGCCCGCGAACCTCGGCCCCGCTTTTGTTAGTACTTACTTTGACTGGGTTCGCTCTTTGGCGCCGATACCGTACTTGTTGCCCCACTCCAACCCGGCCCAGGTGCTGCCCTGCGGCCGGTATTCGCAACCGACCCAACCCGTATAGCCCAGGGTATCGAGCAGGTCGAACAGGAAGGGATAATTGATCTCGCCGACGGTCGGTTCGTGCCGGCCGGGCACGCCGGCGATCTGGATGTGACGGGTAACGCCGATATTGGCCTCCAGCGTTTCGGCCAGGTGACCTTCGAGCATCTGCATGTGATAAAGGTCCAGGTGCAGGTGGAGGTTGGGATGGCTGACCCGGTCCAGGATCCGGCGCGCGTGCTCGGTATGGTTGAGGAAATAGCCGTGCATGCCCTGCGTGGTGTAGTTGGGCCCGTTCTTCACGATGCCCATCTTCTTGTTGATCGGCTCGATGACGACCGCCACGCCATGCGGCTGCAGGAAATCCGCCGCGTAGCGCAGATTCTCGACGTAGGTGCTTTCAGCGGCCTTGTAGTCCTGGCCCGGGCCGACCACGCCGGCCATCGAATGGACGGTATTGCATTGCAACGCCTCGCCATACTCCGCGACTTTCACCAGGCTGGCGCGAAACTCGGTTTCGCGGCCCGGCACCGCGGTCAGTCCGCGGTCGCCCGCGTCCCAGTTCCCCATCGGCGCGTCGAACAGCACCATCTCGAGCCTGTTGGCCTTCAGCCGCACCGCGAGTTCCGCTTTCGGGAAATCGTACGGCACCTGGAATTCGACGGCCTTGAAGCCGGCCTCGGCGGCCGCTTCGAAACGATCGAGAAATGGAACCTCGGCAAACAGGTAGTGCAGGTTGGCGGCAAATTTCGGCATTGGAATCAGGTGTTGGTAAAAATTCCTCGGGTCCAACATCATTATAAGCAGGCGTGCGCGCAATTTCGCACCCGCACGATGGCGCCTGTAATCGAATCTGTGTATATACAGTGCTCGAAGCGATACGAGTTAGCGGCCACTCATCTGGCATCTCTTCAGGCATCAGGAGACGGCATGGGAAAGAAGGGCGAGAAAAAACTCGAAGCCGACGGCAGGGACAAGAAGCGCGGCAAGAAGAAAAAAACCTACGCGACGCTGCCGATCGAAGGCGCGCTTGCCTGCCCGCCGACTGCGCGATTCTTTTGCGAACTGGTGGTTGGCAACGGCATCGGCGACGACGCGGTGGAAGATGCGCTCGAAGCCTACAACCGCGCCCGCGACTCGCGTCGCGAGAAAGCGCTGGAAGCCGCGCAGAAAGACGCATCCGCATGCGAAAAGGGTTGCGATCCTGGCGAGCACCAGATCGCCGGCCCTTTCTTCGGCCCGCAGGAATGGCGCATCGAGGACGAGGATCCGAAACGCGCGACGACGTGGAGCTGGCTCGGCTTCCAATCCGTGCATTTTTGCAAGAAGCATTGACATCGCGCGTCGCGCGACGAACTTTTCCGCCAACGCGCAGCAAAAATATCCACAGATTCTGTGGATAACCTTGTGGATTGCTCCCTGCATTTTGCGCAAACCCGTGCTGGCGCTTATCCTCTCGTTAGTGCTGCCTAATTTTTCAGCAATGCATCCGCACAATCTCGCGATCGCGCCGAGCAACAACAATAAGTAATCCGGAGGAGATTTTTTTTCATGCGCATCACAGACGTCCGCACCATTCCCGTCGAAGTCAAACTTCCCAGACCGGTGTTCGACGCCAACTACACGATGGCGACGAAGCCGGCGCTGCTCGTCGAAGTCGAAACGGATCAGGGCCTTGTGGGGTTGGGCGAAGCGGCGCACTTCGGCGGCCCGATGTCCTCCACCGCGCAAGTCATCGAGCATGAATTGCGCAACTACCTGATCGGACAGGATCCGCGCCAGATCGAATACCTGTGGGAGATGATGCATCGACGCGCCTACAAGCATGCGCGGGGCGGCATTGTCATCGCCGCGATCAGCGGTATCGATATTGCGCTCTGGGACTTGCGCGGAAAAATCGCCAACATGCCGTTGTGGCAAATGCTGGGTGGATATCGAAAGCGAGTAACCGCTTACGCGACGGGCGGCTTCTACTCCGAAGGCAAAGGCATCAAGGAACTGGCGAAGGAGATGGAGTCCTACGTGAAGCATGGATTCCGCGCGGTGAAAATGAAGGTCGGACGCAACCCCGGCATCGAGCTCTCGCCGTTGCGCGTCATGGACAACCGCGGCAAGTGCGAAGTGTCGCTGGCGGACGACTTGAAGCGCGTTGCTGCGGTGCGCGATGCCATCGGCCCGGATGTGAAGCTGATGGTCGATGCGAACGGCGCCTGGGATGTCACCACGGCGGTCAAGATGGGCCGCGCGATGGAGAAGAACGACATCTACTGGTATGAAGAACCGGTATGGCCGGACGACATCGCCGGCAGCGTCGAAGTCGCGGCCAAGGTCGGCATCGCGATCGCCGGATACGAGACCTGCACTTACGGCATCGTGGGTTTCAACGACTACATCAAGGCCCGCGCCGTGCATTTCGTCCAGCCCGACGTCGCATGGGCCGGCGGCCTGACTGAATCCCTGAAGATCGCGCACATGGCGCAGGCTGCCAACATGCCGATCGCTCCCCACATCCACGGCTCCGCAGTGGCCGTCGCGGCGGCCGTACATTTACTGGGCGCCGTACGCAACGGCTCGATGGCCGAGACCGTGTATCCCGCGCACGCCTTGATGACCGAACTGGTAAAAGACCCCTTCAGCGTGGACAAGAAGGGCGAGATCGAATTGCCCGACACGCCGGGCCTCGGGATCGAACTGGATCCAAAGATCGTCAAGAAATACCGCGTTAAATAACCCCTAACCGCAAAGGCGCGAAGGCGCAAAGAAAGGCACGCAAAGGAAACCAAGAGAAGAAAGAAAGGGGAGAAATTACTCGGGAACATCAGCGCAAGGGTTAGTCCCTTCGTCAACGGCCAACGCACCACGAATATCCAGCAAAACCTCATTTCTCTTTCGCTTTCCTTTGCGGTCCCTTCGCGTCTTTGCGCCTTTGCGGTTCAGGGTTAGATAGCTTTATTTTTTAGGCTGGAAGTTGCGAGCCTGCTCCTGCGCCTTGGCGAGTTGATCCGGAGGCAGCTTGGATGCAATGAAATCACGGACCTTGCCGACGCGGTCGCCTTCTTCTCCGGAAAGCTGGGAAGCGGCGAGGTTGCACCACATATAGGCGTTCACGGCGTCCTGCGGCACGCCCTTGCCTTCCCACAGCATCCAGCCCAGATGGCTCTGCGCGCGCGCATCACCCTTTTCGGCAGCGAGCGTGTACCACTTCACGGCGGCAGCGGCATCCTGCGACACGCCCTTGCCCTCCTCGTATAGATAGCCGAGCAGGTACTGCGCGTAGGTGCTGCCTTTCTCCGCGGGCGCCGTGTACCACTTCGCGGCTTCCGCGTAATCCTGCTTCACGCCCTTGCCGAAGAAGTACAGCGCGCCGAGGCTTTCCTGGGCCTCGATGACGCCGGCTTCCGCCGCCTGCTTGTACCACTTGGCGGCTTCATTGCCGTCCGCCGTCACCCCCTTGCCGTCTTCATACAGGTAGCCAAGCATGTATTTCGCCTGGGCATCGCCGTTGTCGGCGGCCTTGCGGAACCACTTCGCCGCTTCGGCGGGATCGGCGGCCACGCCCTTGCCCTGGTAATAGGCCCACGCGAGGCTCGAGTAGGCCGATGCCTCGTTCTGCGCCGCGGCCTTCTGGAACCACTTCACGCCTTCGGCGGGATCTTCGGCAACGCCCTTGCCCGAGTAATAAAGGAAGCCAAGGCTCGCCTGCGCGCGCGCGTCGTTCTGGTCCGCGGCCTTGCGATACCACTTCGCCGCTTCCGCAGGATCAGCCGGCACGCCGCGCCCCTGCTCGGACATCCAGCCCAGCAGGTATTGCGGATAGGCCCGGCCCTCCTCGGCGGGCTTGCGATACCACTTCGCCGCCTCTGCGTAATCCTGTTTCACGCCGCGGCCGAAGAAAAGCAGCGAGGCGAGGCTTTCCTGTGCATCGACATTGCCCTGCTCCGCGGCCTTGCGATACCACTGGGCGGCCTGCGCGTGATCCTGCGCAACTCCCTTGCCCTGGTCATACATGTAACCGAGCAGATATTGCGGATAGACTTTGCCCTGCTTCGCCGCCGGTGTGTACCACTTGGCGGCCTGCGCATAATCCTGCGCCACCCCCTTGCCGAAGAAATACAACCCGCCCAGGGTTTCCTGCGCTTCGACCTGGCCTTTGTCCGCGGATTGCGAATACCACTTAATGCCTTCGGCGAAGTCCTGGACCACGCCGCGGCCGTTGTAGTAAGCCTCGCCGAGATAGAACATCGCAAGCGGGTCACCCTGCTTGGCGGACTGGCGGAATTCCTCGATGGCGGTCTTGAAATCGCCCTTTGTATAGGCCTGATAGCCCTTGTGCGTTTCGGCCGCCGCGCCCGTGGAAATGGCCAGCAGCGACGCGAGCACGAGCATCCGTCGCATCTCGATCTCCTCCGATATGGTTTCGGTTTTTGCTGCAGGACGGCCGATGCAGGCTGTCCCGCGCACCCGGTTTGGACCGGGCCTGCAAGTGTAGCCCGTTCGCGCCCGCGAAGGGCGCGTGACCGGAGGAGCGAGGATCGGGGACCGAGGATTGAGGCAATAGCCTTTGCCCGCTCCTGAAATTGACCCTCGATCGACGATCCTCGCTCCTCGAATCCGTTTTCTCCGCCTTGACACCTCTGGTGTCGGCACCTATTCTCGCCCCGGACAACGAGAACAACAGCCTCCGCAGCGCCGCTGCAGTACCCATGGATACCCTGATTTACCTCGCAACCAGCTTCTGGATCGGCGCAGTGCATGCCGCAACACCCGGGCACGGAAAGACCATCGCCGCCGCTTATATCGTCGGCGCTCGCGGCCGGCCGATCGATGCCGTGATCCTCGGCGTCTTCGTCACGCTCTCGCACACCAGCGGCATCGTGCTGGTCGGCGTGCTGGCGTCGATCGGACTGCCGGGGATGGTTCCGCAACGCATCGAAGCCTGGCTGGCGCTGATCACCGGCGTCCTCGTCATCGCGATCGGTTTGTGGACGCTATGGACGCAGCGCGAAATGCTCCTGCAGTTGCAGGGCGTTCCAGTCGCACCGAAGCACTCGCACGGACAAGACCACTCCCATGATCACGGGGATGGCGCGGACCACTCGCACGGTGGAGGGGATGCAGCACTGCGCTACCGTCCGGTCGCCGCGCACACGCATGACGGCCACAGCCACGCGCCCGGCAGCGACCACACGCACGACCATGGTCATGCGCATGATCACGATCATGCTCACGGCCATGAAGAAGGCGGCATGCATTCGCACGGCTGGGGATTCAAGCACACCCACGATCTGAAGCTGGCCACAACCAATCGTCCCAGCCTGTGGATCCTGGTCTGGCTCGGCATCGCCGGCGGCCTGCTGCCCGATCCCGCGGCACTGGCCATCCTGTTGAGCGCGCTGGCGCAAGGCAAGGTCATGCTGGGACTGGCAACCGTCGTGGTGTTCAGCATCGGATTCGCCGGGACTCTTGTTATCGTCGGCGTGGTCGCCGCAAAAGTCGGCGCGAAGATCCTCGACTGGCTCGCGGGCGCTTGGGCCATGCGCCTTCAGGTCGGCACATCGCTGCTGATCGTGGTGGTGGGGGTCGTTCTTACGATCAACGCGGCGCGATTGCTTAATTCGCTCGCGTGAGCGAGCGAATTGCAGGACTGAGTGCCGAGTGCTGAGGACTGAGGACTGAGTAAAGGCGGGAAGGCCTTTGCTACTGCTTGCCTCTCAAATCCTTCTCCTAGTTCCATTCTTACTCAGTCCTCAGCACTCAGTCCTACTTCTTCGCCACTTCCGCTTTCAACATGCCGACATATCCGCTGATATCCGCGTACCAGATGTTGCCTTCGGCGTCGGCGGCGAGCGTGTAGGGCCGCGCCGTCGGGCGCGGGAGCTTGAACATCCTGAACTCGCCGTTGCGAAGGCGGCCCAGTGTCTGCATGCGCAACAAGCCAAACCACACTGATCCGTCCGGCGCCACGGTCAGGCCCGTCAGGCCGCCCCATTCGCCGGGGACATCGAACTCGGCGAATTTGCCATCGGCAAAACTGCCGATCTTGTGGGGACGGAATTCGAGGAACCAGGCCTTGCCCGATGCGTCGACAGCAATGTCGCTCGGCGCCGAACCGCGAGTGGGGATTTCATATTCGGAGATTTCTCCTGACGGCGAAATCCGGACGATCTGGTTGGTGCTCTGAAGCGTGCCCCACGCGTTGCCCTGCGAATCGACGGCCATGCCGTAAGGCTGGCCGTTCGCGGACTTCGGCACATGCCTTGTGAGCACGCCGTCCTTGAGACGGGTGAAACTGAACGCCGTGCTCTCCGCGAACCAGACGGCGCCGTCGGGTGCCACGGCCAGTCGCGCCAGACGCGCGATGGCCGTGCCAAGCGGATACGACTTGATCGTGCCGTCGGGCCGGATGCTGGAGATCAATACCTCGGTCGGATCCGTGAACCACGCCACGCCCTGCGCGTCCACTGCCATGCCGACCGGTTCCACGCTTTTCTTCGGCTTCGGCAAGCGATGCAGTTTTCCATCGCGGATCATTCCCACCGCGTCACCGAAGTCGATCGTGAACCACACCGTCTTGTCCGGCCCCACGGCAACTGCCGTCGGGATGTCGGATTCCACCAGCATCGGATATTCGACGAAGTCACCCGAGCCACTGCGCTTTTTCAGGGCCACGATGGCCGCTGCCGCGACGCCGATGACCATCACAGCGACGATTGCGATCTTGAGGTTTCTTGTCATGTTGTTGGTTTCCGTTGATTGCCTCAGGCACGCACACGCGCAAGCCAGCGCACGCTCAGGCTGCCGAGCACGATGAGCAGCACCAGGAAAGCGCCCGCGCCAGCCAGGCTGAATGGATCGAGATGGGCAAGTGTCGAACCGCCTTGCTCCGCGAGCCGGTACATCTCGCCATAGGAATTGAGTGAGAAACCCGCGTACAGGGTCGAGGCCTCGCGCGGATCGCGGATCAGCATGCCGGATTCCAGGTGCACGGGCAGGTTGCTCTCAATCTGGTACCAGCTTGCGCCGGCGTCCTTGCTGCGCCATGCGCCGCGATGCGTGCTCAGCACGATGACCTTGCCATCCGCTGAAGCCGCGATGCCGCGCACGGATGTGCCCGGATCGGCCAGCGGCTGCCCATGCGGTTTCCAGCTGCCGCCCAGGTCATCGCTGACAAAAACCTGGTCGGCCGCGAAACCCCACAACCGGTCCTTGATCGCCGCGTCCCGCGACAGGGTTTCGACCTTGCCATCGGGCAGGCCCGGGACTGTTCGCCAGGAAATCTGGTCGCCCCCCGCCCACAGGCGGCCATCGATCACGGCGAACAAGCGATCTGGTGTTCCGGGAATGACGAGCAGCGCGCGCACTGCCGAATCCGGCAGCACCCCTTCGCCTGCTCGCAGCCACGCGCGGCCGCGGTTGTCGCTGGTGAACAGGCCGTGTGCGCCGGCGAGGTAGACGCGGTCCGCTCCCGCACCGGACGCGAAGGCACGCGCAGGCGCCGCCCCGCCAGGCGCCATCACATCCTGCCAGGTCGCGCCATCGTCGGTGCGGAATATCCGCGTGCCGCTCGATGCAAGTGCGCCGGTGCCGTCCGCGTCGAAGGCAACGGCGAACACAGCGCCGGGAAACACCGACGGCGCCTCGGTGGTCCAGTCACGGCCGCCGTTGCGCGAACGCAGCAGCCGGGTATCAGTACCGTAAAGAAGGTGGTTCGGATCCTTCGGGTCGACGGCGACCGCCAGTGCCGCGCCGATGAACAGGCCGGCATCGGAAGGAAACCAGGTTTCGCCAAGGTCGCGCGAGCGGAACAAGCCGCCCCAGGCGCTCGGGTCGTGCGCAAACGCGGGCCAGGAGGCCAGCATCAGCATTAAAAGGGCAACGGCGCGCGCGAACACGGATGGAGTCATTCGGATCTGCAAAAAAATGCGAGGAGCCGAAGGTTCGGCTCCTCGCACTGGAGTGTACTACTTGCCGTCAGGCAATTACTTCTTGCGGGACTTTTCTCCCGGAGCCAGCGCGATTTCCGCCAGGCGGCCGCCGTTGATGCCGACCCATGCGTTCTTGGTGATCGGATAGCCGTCGCTGTAGGAAAGGGGCTCGTGGCCCGTGACGCAGTTCTGGTAGCCGCCGGTGATCTTGTAGCACTTCTCGTAGGCCAGGAATTGCTGAACCGTGTCGGTCTGTTGCGGGTTGGCGATATTCCAGTCGCGGATGCCTTCCCAGGACGAGTAAGCGTCCGAACCGAACACCAGCTTGCCGATCGAGGTCGGGACTTCCAGCAGCTGCGAGCCGGCGGTGTGGGCACGGAACGCGGGATGGATCTTCACGCCCGGGATCACTTCCAGTTCGCCGTCGACGATCACAGCCTTGCCGCGCAGCACCTTGGAGTAGATGCCGTCTACGGTCTTGGGCGTGTAGCCGCAAGCCGGGGTACGGGCGCAACCGCCGGGCGAATCGTTCACGGCACGGATGCGCTCGTGGCCGGGATAGTTCAGCGCCCATTCGATGCCGCGCAGTTCTTCCTTCTGGATGTAGATCACGGCGTTCGGGAACTCGTCCAGCGAACCGGCATGATCCCAGTGGCCGTGGCCCAGGATGATCTTGCTCACGTACTTGGCGTCGAAGCCAAGCTGGGCGATCTGCTTGGAAAGCGGCGACCAGTGGGCGGTGCCCGTCATCTTGTGGTATTCGGTCTGGTTCCAGCCGTTGTCGTACAGCATCAGTTCGTTGCCGCACTTGATCACGCCGACGTTAACCGGCAGATCGACGGTGTTGATGTTGTTGCTCTTGGCGTTACTGCCCGGCACGAATGCGCGGTCCGGCATGAACGCGCCGAACGGAACACCCATGAAGCGGCTGTTTTCGACCAGCCACACGGAGCAATTCTGCGCCTGGGCGGCGATCGGAGCAGCCAGCGTTGCCGCGGCCAGTCCCACTGCAACCAGTGCTTTTGTCAGACTCTTTCTCATGTTCTACCCTCCTTGACGTTGGAACTTCGTTTTTATTGCTGCTTTTTTTCAGGCCCGCACTCCCATACCGGCCCGGAAAAACCCTGAATCAGTTCGGCTTGAATTCTCCCGGCCACAGCGTCTCGCCCACTTTCAGCGTGAGGCCGGAGGCCTTTTCCGATTTCTCCTGCGCTTCGAACAGATGCCTGTCGTCGCCGTCGGCGGCAACCTGCACCATGGTGACCGAGGCATCGCGGTACAGGCCGATCGCCTCGACATATTCATCGTGCAGGGATCGCATCGACGCGGGCGGCTGCAATTTTTTTATGTCCGCAAGCGCCTTTTCGAATCTCGGCGTGAGTGGCGCGACCCGCTCCTTCACCGCTCCCCGCTTTATATCCCCCATCTTGTACGCCAGGCCGGTGAAGATCATCTTGACGGCGTCTTCCTTCACCTGGGAATGCACTGGCCAGAGTGAGTGCGCGTACGATTCTTCTTCTGCACTGACCGCAGGGCGCGCCTCATGCTGCCCGTATCCGCCCGTGGCCGGCGCTGCCTGCGGCCCCGGGGCCGCGGATTCGCGCAACATCGCGAAAACCACCATCGCGATGAACCCGACAACAACGATACCGAGACCGAATCCTTTGACTGCTGACAACCGCGCCGT
>Ga0190274_10000797_pt1 | contig 18326 bp, 28 predicted proteins | sample Popmic531T_FD_133002 | JGI IMG/M metagenome (GOLD analysis project Ga0190274, IMG submission 133002) | Populus adjacent soil microbial communities from riparian zone of Yellowstone River, Montana, USA - 531 T | ecosystem: Environmental > Terrestrial > Soil > Riparian zone | place: USA: Montana... | reverse complement strand
CGCTGTGGGATGGTTCCGACTGGAACATCCTGAACGGCAAGGACGGGATCGACGGGACGGATGGCGTCGATGGCGACCAGGGCGACCAGGGAATCCAGGGGATCCAAGGGATCCAAGGGATTCCCGGCGAGATCACCAAGGGCCAGGCCGACGGTTACTACGAGACGAAGAGCGGGCTGCTCACCGAGGCTGCCTGGCGGGTGGATGCAGGTTCCCTGAACGCCGCGAAGGATCGGCTCCTCGACCTGACCGGCCGGGGCCGGGACGCGGTGTTCGGCGCTGCCGCCGCCGCGCCCGTGGTGCTGCCCTGGACGGGCGAGGACTACATCAGATTCCCCTCGGCTGCCAGCAACTATGTGCAGGTCGGAAGCCAGACGATCCCCAATGGAGCCGTCCTGACCTGGGACATGGTGCCCGGTGCCAGTGCCGCTGTCGCGTATCTCATCTACGGGCCGCAGGTGGACGGTTACTGCATCGTCTACCTGAGCAACGCGGGCAAGGATGTGAATGTCCGTACCGCGCAGGCGGGGGTCGCCAGGATCGTCTCTTTCGCCAATGCGGTGACGGCAGGCGCTCGTCAGAACATCCAGGTGCGGCTTCTCGCCGACGGGACGGGCGCGGGGCTGACCGTCAACGGGACCGACAAGGGGACGCAGGTCTGGCCCAACTCGTACATCCGGTCCGCCGCTGCTCAGACCGTTCAGATGCTGGTACTGAGCGCCGACCCCTCCAGCCACGACCTCTACAAGGCAGACATCGGCGGACTCGCCATTCTCGACCCCCGCAACGTCAGCGCCGACTACACCACGATCGCCAACACCGGCAGCGCGGGCGGGAACTGGACGATCTACCGTGCCGCCACCGGGTTCAAGACAGCGGTGGTGGACCGGCCGCTGCTGCTGTTTGGCGGCTCTGCTACTCAGCACATGACAACTGCTGTAGTGCCACCCGTTATGGCGTCCATGACCGTGTTGATGGTGTGGAGAACGTTCGGCTCACCCACTGTCCAGAACACCTATTTCGAGAACGCCTCAACAGGTGGGGCTGGGCGTCAGATCGTGTATCGGACAGCGGGCAATACAAACCTGAACTCTCAGTTCAACGATGGGGCATCCAAGACAGCAGCAGTCCTGAACTACTTCACGAACGGGCAGCACGTTGTCGGATCAGTCGGTACTCCTACCCAGATATGGGCGATAGCCGGGGCATCGAAATCTGGAGCAGTAGCCGTAGCAGCGACGATGGGCTACGGACGCGAAGTATGGCGGCTCGGCAATGGCAGCAGCAACAATGTCGTCGTTGAAGGGGAGTTCGTCGCAGCCGCCATCTGGGACCGCGCCCTCACCGACGCCGAGATCGTCCAGGTGTCCCAAGAACTGGCGGGCACCCCGCACACCAAGCAGCCCGACCCGCACCCGCAGTACGTCCTGGAGTCGCAGGTCGGCAACCTGTTGACGGAGAACCAGGCCAGCGTCGAGACGGACACCACGGGTTGGACGACCTACCAAGTCACGTTGAGCAGGTCTACCGCGAAGGCAAGCCACGGCACGTCATCGCTGCTCGCCACCACGACCGCAACGGCTGGGGGTGGCCCGTCCATCCCATCGCAACAGGTCGCCGTTGCTCCTGGCGACACGGTCACCGCTAGCGCCGACATCTCTGCTGCCGTCGGCAGTCGTAGCGTGCGGATGGAACTGGTATGGCGGAACAGCGCCGGAACGCAGTTGAGCGTGTTGCCTGGCCCGTATGTTGTGCCGACCGCCGGATGGACCCGTGTCACTGCCACAGGCACGGCACCCGCGAACACCGCCTACGCGTCCTTGAACATCATGGCGGCGGGTGGGACTGTCGGCGACGCCTGGCACATCGACAGGGTGCAGATCAACAAAGGCGCTGGCGGCGACTGGGCGATGCCGGGCACCCCGATCACCGGCCTGCAATCCAGCATGGAACAGGTCGCGCTGCTCGCAGACCTGCCCACCACCGGCAGCTGGTTGGGGCGGCGCATCCAGGTCACCTCGGGGCTCGGCTATCCCGCGACCACCGGCCAGATCATGATGTGGAACGGGACGGCGTGGGTCGTCTCGGCCGACTCGGACACGGGATGGTACGACGTGTCGTTCGTGGACAATGCGTTGTTCCAGACGATCACCCGCCACAGGGTCTGCCGGAAAGGGAACACGGTCCAGTGGATCGTGCGGGCGGTGGCTGGTACGGGCACCATCGTCGGCACCCGAGCCAACATCCAGAAGAACTTCACGCTCGGCTTCGCCCCAGCCGATTACACAGCCGTCGCCCCGACCATTAGAGGGAATGACTACATGCCCCTGGCGCTGGTCCATACCGGGACGACCACCCAGATGCTGATAGTTACGCCCACGGCATCCGGGAACTGGTCGGCATCCGGGTCGCTCGTTATCGAGTCGTACCACTGGACGCTCGACGCCTGGCCTACTGCTGCGCCCACATAGGAGGAAACCATGACGTACTGGGATACCAGCGAACTGGCGGAGGACGCCCACTTCCGCGCCCGGATCACCGCCGCCGCAGCCCAGGAGGGCAACGCTGCTCCGGAGCAGTGGGGGTACGCCAACCGCTGGCTGATGATCGGGCCGGGGTTCGCGGACGCCTACGCCTACGCCATCCTCAACGGCAATCCCGAGCCGGGAAAGGACCCTGCTGTCATTACCGACGGAATGATCCTCAGCCAGTACCAGTATCTGAACAAGCCGCCGGACGAGATCGACAACGAGCTTCCGGAATGAAGGGCGGAACGGCGGCGCCGAGATACCACAAGCGGGATCTCGGCGACGACTCCTGGCGGGCCAGGGCGCTGTGCGCCCAGCCCGAGTTCTGCAACCTCAACTGGTTCCCCGAGCGCAGCGTCGAGCGCTCGGTCAAGGAGAAGCGGCGCAAGAAGGAGGAGCTGGCCTTCCTCCGCAGGGTGTGCAGGCACTGTCCGGTACAGGCCGAGTGCCGTCTGTACGCCGAGCGCTCGCACGCCACGCTGGGCATCTGGGCGGGCAAGGACTACAACTCCCAGGTCTCGTGAGGGACTGGCCGCTGCTGCTGGTGGCAGCCGCATTCTTCCTCGGTGCGGCCGGGCGGTACATCGTCTCCGACGGCAGCAGCGACATCCTCTCGGCCATCCTCGGCTGCATCGGCTCGGCGGCGTTCGGCGCGTGGCTGTACTCGGTCGGGGTCGACAAAGAAAGAGAGCGGAAATGAGCATCGGAGTATGGTCGGTGCCATGAACAACAACGAACTGCTGCTGCTGCTCATCACCATCCTGCTGGCCGCTGTTCTGGTCTTCGAGATCGTCATCTGGCAGGTGCTGGTCTGATGCTCTACACCATCCTCCTGGTGCTGCTGATCGTGCTGGTCGTCATCGTGATCGCCAGCCTGGTCTGACATGGCGACGACCTGGCGGTGGGGCGTGCTGCTCGATGAGCGCACCGCCGATATGCTCGACGAGACGCAACGGCTCTCGGGTGTCAGCCTCACTGCGACGCAGGGCTGCTATTCCGGGGGAGTCGAGGCGTCGGCCGGTACTCATGACGGCGGAGGCGCGGTCGACCTGTCCGCATCCGGGCTGAACCAGGGGGAGAAGGATGCCGTCCTCCTCGCTGGCAGACGAGTGGGATTCGCCCTCTGGCATCGCACTCCCAGCCAGGGGAACTGGCCGTACCACTTCCATGGGATAGCCGGTGGCTGTCCCGACCTCAGTTCCGGGGCTCGTGATCAGTGGAACGACTTCCTGGCTGGCAGGAACGGCCTTGCCAACAATGCGCCGGACGATGGACCCAGGGACTTCCACTATGTAGGCATCCTCTGGGAGGAATACCTGGCCGGTGGTGGCAAAGATAGCGAGGAGGACGAGGACATGTTCATCTGTGAGGCACCGAATCGCGGGGCCGGATTGTTCGCACCCGGCTACTACCTCTCCCTGACGTTGGAGCAGCGCGATGTGCTGACCGATCTGGGGGTGCGGCGCACGACGCACAACGATCGCGGCTACGACGTGGCCCGTGCCGCCATGCTGCAAGGACAAGATTCCGTCAACACGGACTGATCGTCGACTGTGAGAGGCTGCTGCCGTGGGTAACCCGCCCAAGTATTTCGCCAAGGAACCGGGGCTTCCGGGACTGCCCGGTGATCCCGGGGGCAAGGGTGCCACCGGGGATCGGTCCCAGTGGCGGCTCTACATCATGGGGGACCATCCCAATGCGATCCCCGGCGAGACGTACTCGGACCCCTCGGTCGGCGACGGCTGGCTGGCGATGGGCGACGCCTACCTCACCCAGGCCGAGGCTGATGGGCGCTACGCGCCGTTCAGCAGCATGGGGGTCCAGCAGCACCAGGCCGCCGTTCCGGCGGGCGACTCCGTGTCGATCATCCATAATCTGCACAGCCGGGACGTGACCGTCCAGGTGTACCGCGTCTCGGACGGCAGGGACGTCGCCGTCGAGGTGCAGCGGTCGGACGCCGACACGGTGGTTCTGCACTTCGGGGCTGCGGTCGCCGCCGGGGAGTACCGGGTCGTGATCCAGGGGATGGCGACGACACAGCGCGACGTGCGGAGTTTCGGCGCTGTCGGGGACGGCTTCACCGACGACCAGGATGCGATCCAAGCGGCCCTCGACTCGCTGGATCCCGGCACCACGCTGCTCTTCCCGTCGGGGTTCACCTTCTGCCACAGCGACATCCTGCGGGTCACGGTCCCCGGCACCACCCTCGCTGGCGGCGGGACCATCGAGGCCACCAACCAGGAGCGGGCCGCCATCTGGGTGCGCGACGTGGACAACGTGACCATCGAGAACCTGAACATCACGAACATCGACTCCGACCACCGCTGGGCGGAGTGGGAGCAGGTCGGCCTGCTGTTGATGGACACGGACGGGTCGAAGGTCAACTACGTCCGGATCAACAGCTCCAGCGCGGCAGGCATCCAGATCGAGCACGCCTCGAACTTCAGGATCACCCACGTGCTGTGCGAGGACACCTGGTCGGACGCCATCCACATGACCGGCGGGTCCACCGACGGCTACGTGGCCGACGCCGAGATCCGGCGCCCCGGCGACGACGGGGTGGCCTGCGTCTCCTACCGCACCTCGGCTCCCAACTCCGACATCCTGGTCGAGCGCGCACAGGTCTACGACCAGGTGTGGGGGCGGGCGCTGAGCGTGGTCGGCGGCGAGCGGATCACCTACCGGGACATCCGCACCGAGCGGTCGGCGGCGGCGGCCATCTACATCGCCTGCGAGGGGAACTACGACACCTGGGGCGTGAGCGACATCCTGATCGAGGGTGCCGAGATCATCGAGGCCAACACCGGAGCGCCTGATCCGGACCACGGAGCCGTGATGATCTACAACGGCAACGACGGCCAGACGCTGACCGATATCACCCTGCGGGACATCCAGGTCACGAACACCGATGATGCGGCCACCAAGCAGATCGGTGTTATCCAGGACGATCCCGCCTTCACCGTCCAGCGGTTGTCCTTCGAGGACTTCGTGGTCGTCGGCGGCACCCCGACCACGCTCTATTCCAACTGCGACCCGTCCACCTACAACATCGTCAGCGCCAACGTCGACGGGGTGGACCAGCCCGACCATATCGGATGGACCTGATGGCTATCGAGTTCCTGAGCGACGTACAACTGCCGCGCGATCCCGACGCGCCGTTGAAGGCTGCGACCAAGCAGTACGTCGATGCAGCGAGCAGCGGCGGGGATGGGGTCGCCGACCACGGGGATCTGACCGGCCTGACGGACGACGACCATGCCCTGTACGCGTTGGCGGACGGCTCCAGGGGCGCATTCGAGACAGCGGGGGCGGTCGCAGCCCACGCAGCCGCACCCGACCCGCACACCGTCTATGCGAAGGACACGGACCTCACAGCCGGGCTCGTGGGCAAGGAGAACACCGGGACCGCCGCTGCTGCGATCACCGCCCATGAGGCGGCGGCAGACCCGCACACCGGGTACCAGAAGGAGACGGAGAAAGCCGCAGCCAACGGCTATGCCAGCCTCGACGCCACCACCAAGGTGCCCGTCGCACAGGTGCCTACCGGTACCAGCGGCACAACCGTGGCGCTCGGCAACCATCTGCACACGGGCGTCTACGATCCAGCGGGCACCGCAGCGGCCCGCACCCCGAAGATCACGGTGGCCAGCACCGCTCCTGGTTCTCCGGCCACGAACGATGTCTGGATCGACACGACATGAGGCCGACATGGCGGTGACGGCCACCTTCACCGACACCTTCGACACCCAGATCGACACGGCCAAGTGGACGGTCAGGGCGGGCACCTACGCCTGGGACGCCGGGAGGGCGAGGCTGACCACGACCTACCCGTCCTACTCGTACATCGCCTCGGCGGGCATCTACGACTTCACCAACTCGTACGTGTTCGTGAAGATGACAGTGGGAGCGGCGGGAGCAGGCTCCAGGGAGCAGCAGTTGGCAGTGTTGAGGCCGGACCTGGACAACGGGGCATACCTGTTCGTCACCGGTAACCCGGCCGTTCTGACGATGCGTCGCAGGGAGGGCGGGACCAACTTCCAGAACAGCATCCTCTACGACCCGGTGGCGCACGCCTGGATCCGGATGAGGATGAGCGGCGGACAGTTCCACTACGATGCGAGCCCGGACGGGATCACCTGGACGAACCTGGGCTTCTCGCAGACCACCGCCCTGAGCATGACCACCTCCACCATCGGGTTCCTCAGCGGCCAGTACAACAACGAGGGCAGCACCGTCTTCACCTACTTCGACAACCTGAACGTGGCCCCTGTAGTTGGTGGCAGACCAAAGGTCTATACAGCAGGGTCCTGGCAAAAGAAGCCCGCGAAAGTCTGGACCGGCTCGGCCTGGGTGGAGAAGCCTGTGAAGGTCTACACAGGCTCAGCCTGGAAGACGCTGACATGAAGGGGGCCTGATGGCCAACACGAACGGCATCCCGACGCCGGAGCGGCTGGATGCTGCCGATGCCCCTGCGCAGCTGCTCTCGATGGCGGAGGCGATCAACCTCAAGATCGTCGCCGTGGACGGGCAGGACGATGCGGACATCACCGCCCTGACCACCAGGGTGGCCGCCCTGGAGGCCCAGATCGCCGCCCTCAACACCTCGACCGGAGGAATCCGGACCGAACTGGACGCCTTCAAGCTGATGGTCAACAACATGTTCGCCTGGACGAAGCTCGGGACGATGCGGATCGAGGGCCGGAGCATCATCACGACCCCGGACGGCAACGGGTTCTTCACCATCACCTTCGCCCAGGAGTTCAAGGCGAACATCCTCATGCTCCTCACCTCCGGCTCCGGCTGGGGGATGGCGGCGGCGAACGGGAGCAACTGGATCGGCACGGCCGCAGCCGGTCCCTATGTCCACGACAACTCGTACGGCGGCTGGATATACCCGATCAGCCCGAGGGGGATCAGTGCTGGCGGGATGCGGCCCAACACCCAGATGCGGATGAACTACATCGCCATCGGGGAGGCCAAGTACACCGACCGGGCCGCCAACCAGGGCGGTCCGGGCTGGGACATCATGGGTCTTTAGGAGGAGACATGGCACTGGCATACCTCTCGGCGGCATCGCCCACCTACGAGGAGACGAGGGTAGCCCAGGTGATGGGCCTCTCCGTCTCGGCGCTGCGCGGCATCCGTGCTTCCGGCGGCGAGTCCAATGTGGCGATCGCCGACTTCTTCGGCATCTCCGCAGCGGCGCTCTCCAAGATCCAGGCGGCTACGCCCACGAACGTTGCGGTCGCACCGGCCACCGCCTCCATCGGGACGGTCACCAACAAGACGGTGCAGTTGACCGCGACTGTGACGCCAGCCAGTTCTGCCGACAAGAGGGTGATATGGACCTCTGGCACACCGGCAGCAGCCACGGTCAATGCCGATGGTCTGGTCACCGCCGTGGCTGCCGGTACGTCGATCATCACCGCCACCTCGGTGGTGGCCTCGGGCATCAAGGGCACCTCGACCATCACGGTGACGGCCACTCGTGCCGCTACCGGATCGGCCGAGCAGAAGGCCGAACCTGAGCAGAAGGTGGAGAAAAAGGGCGACCCGGAGGAGAAGGACCATAAGGGCCTTCTCGACCGGATCACCCATAAGACCGAGGACAAGCACCGGTCTAAGAAGAAGTGACTGCGCTTAGTACAGTCACCAGCGCAGCGCCTTCGTTATCGCAGCCCACTGCCCAGCGGACATGACCGCCACCCACTCCTCCGGGTGGTCGACGCTGACCCCGTGCGGCTTGTGCAGCACGACCGTGTACTCGGTCCCGGCGTTCTTGCGCTCGGCCTCAGCCTCGCGCAGCCATGCCTGGTAGTAGGGCGTCCGGACGTTCTTGATCTCGATCGTCCAGTTGGGCACGCCGATGATGTCGCCTCGATCGGCGTTGCCGTGCAGCGCCCTCCGTTCCACCGCATAGCCCAGACGCACCAGCCAACGAGCAACAGCCGATTCCGCCAATGTGCCTTTCTGCCGTGCGGCGCTCACTCCTTCCCCAGCCATTCCAGGAAGATGTCGGCAGTGCGTAGCACCTGATCTCTGGGGAGCACCCCGTTGGCACCGTTCGCCCACCACACAGCCAATGCCAACGCCGTCGTCCTGTTATTCACTGTCTGGTCACCTCTTTCTGGGTGATCTCGCACTCGTCCTCGCAGTAGCAGTGCCCCCGTCCGTGCCGCTCCACGCATTCCATGTAGTAGCAGCAGTGGATCGTCACCACTGTGGCCGAGGCGGTCACTCCTCACCCCTCCACTTCGCTGTGGCTTCCAACATCTGCTTCAGGTCCATCAGATGCCGGTAGAGGTGGTTCGCCAGGATGAAGTCCGGAGTGTTCAGGTCGCTGTCCACGCCCCAGTAGTTCAGGGCGTGCTCGATGTCCCGTTCAAGACTCTGGTGCGGCCTTCCCGTCACCCTGGTCGTGTCGGCCATCATCCTGACCTTGCCCAGCAGGGACTCCCACACCTCCTTGGGGGACTGGCCGCGGGCCACTGTCTCTCCATGTAGGGCGGCGTCCAGTTCTGTCACCATCTTCAACTTGGCCAGGTCGCCGAACTCATCAAGCATTGTTGGCCCCCTCCGCCATGATGCTGACGATCCGGGCGGTCGGGAAGGCGGCGGTGATGAAGTTGCTGCCGTCGTCCGACCGGAGCAGGAACATGGTCCATACGTCCCCCATGTTCGGTCTGCCCAGGGCGATGTACTCCTCCGCCTCCACCCCCGCCATCACGATGACGGTCCATTTCGTTCCTTGACTCATTGCTCTTCCCATCTGTTAATCGTGCGGTTCACGGTTTCGCTCCAGGTCTGCCACACTGATAGCAGCAGTACACCCAGAGAGCACCATTGCTTACGTGGACCTTCTCTAAACCTGGGTGGAACCCCAACCAGCACTTGAATCTGTCAACCGTACGGTTCATGCATTCACACACCATTCGTAGTGGCTCCGTCTTCTTCGAGTTCATCCACCGACCACAGATGTCTTGTATTCGTGATCTTCATCCGCGCCTCGTCGCAGCAATCACGGATGCTCCACTCCATTGCGACTGATCTGCCCCGTGGTGGCAGGTCCGCTCCACATTCGGGGCATGGGACTGGCACCGCGCACGACTCATCACATCCATCGAAGAACCTCATCCAGCAACCGTGTGGTTCACGGCTTGCCTCGCTGACAGGGTGACTCGAACGGGATGCGGTCCCGATTGTCGAAGCACTGGCAATGATCCCTAAGAACAACCTGGTTCCAAAGACATTGGTGGGACTCGCAGCAATGCTCCGATCCAGCAACCGTGCGGTTCATGGTTTCACCTGGAGTTTCTCTGCCTCGCAGCAGCAGACCCCCAGATAGATGAGGTCGTCCCCGTACCCTGCTTGGATGTCCTGAATACAGGATTCGCAGCATTCATGGTCGTTAACCGTGTGGTTCATCACTTCACCCGCACTCGCGAGATGCGCGGGTACGAGTAGCCGCGCCGGGTGAACGACGGGATCTCCGCCTCCGACACATGCACCCACTTGAGGTTGTAGTCGCCGACCTTCCCGGAGGGGATGTTGCTCAGCTCCGTCTCCAGCTCCCGCTTGCGCTTCTCCAGCGACTTCACCTCGTCCTTGATCACCTGCAACTCCTCGATGGCGACGTACACATCGGGGTCGTTGCTGGCGTCCGGCTCCTCGAAGAAGTACGCCCGGCAGTCCCGGACGAAAGGGCACAGGTTGAGGCAGGTGGGCAGCGCCTCCTCCCTGGGCACCTCTTCCAACGGGTGGTCCAGGATGAAGGCGTACTTCTCGGACAGGTCGTCGCAGATGGACTCCTGGATGTCGAACCACACCTCGTAGGGCTCCTGGTCGATCCCGCTGCGGTCCCAGTAGAGGACGCAGCCCATCATCGGCTCGTCCCGATCGATCAGCCCGGCCTGTGCCGCACCCATGGCGTACAGGTGGACCTGGTTGATGTGCTTGGGGTCCGGGCCGTGCTTCTTCACCCAGTCCAGGTTGGCCGTGGACTTGTGGTCCACCACGGCGTTCGCCTCGGGGATGATCAGGTCGGCCGTGCCCCAGATGATCCTGCCGTCGAGGTTGATCGCCATGTGGTGCTCGGTCAGCCAGCCCTTCTCGTCGGCGACCTCTTTGAGTTTGACGTGCCAGGCCGTGCCCATCTGAGCGGCCAACCAGTAGCGCGGCTCGCCCTGCTCGTACTTCTCCAGAATGTACTTGACCTGCTTGCTGCATCCGGACAGGTCGGACGGCCCGATGATGCCGTCCCTGGTCTGCTGCTCCCGGTCGCCCGACTCCTTCAGGGCGGTGGTGAATGTTCCTGCTACGTCGATCATTGCGTTCTCCCTAGTGTGTTGTTGTGCTTGTACCTCGGATCAAAGACATGTTGGACGACTTCCTCACCTCCATTGTGCCGCACGAAGCGGCCCATCTTAAGACCGACATCGCCCAGATCAGGGAGATGCTCGCCGCCTGGGACACCGACCTCATCGACGCTGTACTTAGTGCGGCCCACAGGTCGGGGATGACCGTGGAGGACATCTCATACTCCTCCGGCTACGCCGAGCGGTACATCCGATCCCGGCTCCGCCTGCTGGACACCGACGATGTGCTGGTCCTGGACGCCCCGCTCCCCGGCTCCAACCACAGCAAGAACGCCATGATCCGGAGACAGAGGAACCGCAGGTCGGTCAAACTGTCCAGGCCATCCGCCGCCCACATCATGTCGGGCCAGGTGAACGGGTTCTGGCTGCTCGACCCGCTGCTGGGCCTGCGGAAGCAGAGCAAGAAGCGCAGGCCGGTGCGCAACCAGGACTCCGCCTCCATCCCGTCCGGCATCAAGTGGGAGGTGCCGCCGGTCAGGGCTAGTCATCGAAGACAAGTTTCCGCGCTCGGGCGACGAGTTCCAAGTAGTCGGTCAAGGGGATGACCACCAGGAACCCCCTCGGATCCTGCTTGTCCCTGCTCATCGGGAGGGTGAGCAGCATCCCCTCCGCCACCGGGGAGGTGTACGTCAGCGCCTTCCCCTCCAACTCCTTCAGCCGCTTGACAACGCCGACGATCCGGGCCACCACCAGCCGCATCGGCGGGTCGGTGTTGTAGATGGACGAGGAGAACTTCTCCCAGTTGGCGCGGAAGCCGATCAGACCGTTGGCATAGGCGTAGTCAGCCGCCCGGCGCGCCTCCCTGGTCGACCTGGGACGCCCGTCGTACTTCTTCAGCCTCACCGACAGCGGGGCGTCCGGATCTACGTTCTCGCTTGCAGATCCGGCACTCTCGTTGTCCATTGGGTCGTACGTAGAAGTCATCCTCGTTCTCCCATTTGTGCCCTCGTTTGCATTGCTTCTGATCGGTGTGCTGGTTCCTGCTCCGGCCCCGGTCGACCATCTCCCGCATGTTCGCGCTGTTGTCCCCCTCCCTGACGTGCAACGGGTTGACGCACCTCGGGGTGTCGCAGGAGTGCAGCAGCGGACCCTCCGGGTTCCGCCTGTTGGCCATGGCGAAGAAGAACTTGTACGCCTCGCCGGTCACGCCCTTGATGGTGATCCTCGGGCGGTCCCGGTTCGGGTCGCCGGTGAAGATCCAGCACTCCGACTCCTCGTCGAAGTGGACCTTCATCATCAGCCTGATCCGGACGTCCGGCCGGGTGGCGACCCGCACGAAGTCAGGCATTGGGCTCGTCCCGGTCGGCGAACTCTCCGTTCTCCCCGATGTAGCGCATGTACAGGGAGACGTGCCTCTCCGGGTGGTTCTTGATGTGCCGGGTGGTCACCTCGTACACCTCCGGATCGAACCTGGAGTTCTTCCCGTTCCGGATGTTGCCAGCGGTGTGCGGGCTGCAATCCGGCACCACCAGCGCCCACCTGCCGGGGTTGCCGGTCAGCATCTCCGCGACCTTGCCCCAGAACTCCCGGTACGGGCTGATGTAGTTCCCCCGCCCGCTGTGGTCCTTCACCGGTGGCGTGCCGAATGTGATCTGGCTAACCATCGCTTCTACCTTTTCACGTGCTACTGGCACCGTATCTGTCATCTCTACCTCCTACCCCCTACTCTACCGCGCTAAGTACCATGCACCAAACATTTCTTTGCGCGCGACGGCTATAGAAGCCGTGTTGCCCCAGGGGGTAGCCCGACTACCGACCACCCCCTGGAACGCCGGGATTAGTCGTCCTCACGACCCTTCTTGGGCCATGTGGCGTCAGGTCGTGGCGGTTCGTTGGTCCAGCCCCTATTGGTGAGTCGCCAGATGATCGTGCCGTCCTTCCTGGTGAGCGTCGCCATCTCCTCGTCGGTCAGGCAGCGTCGCAGGCCGGGCGGATCGTACGGACCCACCCGGTGCTTGTCCCCGGCCCGATCGCTGCTGAAGGTGCGGCAGCACCCCCCATAGGCACCGCCCCGGCAATGACCGCCGCCCTTCGGGCTGTACTGCTGGCCGCAGATGTTGCAGGTGATCCTCATCCCTCACATCCGGTAATCGACACGATGGGTGGGCTCGGTGTTGGTGAACCGGAGCGGATTCATCCCCGGACCCGTCCGGTAGGTGCCGTCTTTGCGGAGCCGGACCCGCTGCACCTTCCCGATCACCGGCTCCGAGCGGGTCGGGTACAGCAGCACCGGGTACGGCCCCTGGTCGTAACCGGGAGCCGGGTAGGACGCCTGGTGCGGGTCCATCCCCCGCCGACGAATGGTGATCGTCTTCTCGGTGGCATGGATCACGTCGTAGGACACCGTGTCGGTGACCAGCGTCTCGACGGCGTACCTCTGTCCCTCGTACTTCATCACTTCCTCCTCGTCGCCTTCGGCGCCGCTATCAGCGGCAGGATCATCGCCAGCGAGCCCTCACGGACGGGCAGGTGCCCGACCATGGCGAACTGTGCGGCGGTGTAGTTGGCGAACGGCCCGAACACGTACTGCCCCGACCCGTCCTTGCAGGCGATCACGTAGCGGGTGGTGCTGTCGTTGGCGGTGAGCACCGCCTTCGCCAGCGCGTAGTGGAAGCCCTCCCGGTCGTCGGCGTACGGCTTGCCGAACGTGCGGATGGCTTCAGCCACCGCCTCCTTGTGCGCCTTGAGCACGCGCGTCTCCGAGAAGCCCATCTCACTTCTCGATCTCTGGCCGGACGACCCTGCCCTTGGGGCGGATGGAGATCTTGCTGATCTTCCGGTTCTTCCGCCAGAAGTTCCAGGCCCGGAGCACGGTCAGCAGCATCAGGTGGTTGTCCACCTTCTCCCGGTTCAACCTGGCCTGCTGAGCCCTGCTGCGCAGGGCCAGGGCCGGATGGCCGGGCTCCAGGTTGATCCCGCTGCGCACGCCGTCGAGGAAGAGGTAGGTCGCCTCCTCGTCGCCGGTCGCCCGGAGGATCAGGTAGTAGGCGGCGACCAGGACCGAGGTGTTCACCCCGCTGGTGTTGTGCCCCAGTCCGACAACCGCCCAGGCTCCCTGGAACTCCCCCTCGTTGGCCAGGAAGTGGTTCAGCATCTCCGCCTTGGTGTGGGTGGTGGCGAAGTTGTTGTCCGCCTCGTACAGCACCACCATCCGGACGGACGCCGCCATCTGCGAGTACGCGGAGACCCCGTGCCGTGCCAGCTGGTCGCCCAGGGTGCGGACCATCCCGTTGTCCATCCGGTCCTGGGACTCCGGGTCCAGGCCCTCGACCAGGAGAACTTTGATCGAGATGGGCTGATCGCTCAGCTCGTTGGCCTGGATGACCGCCTGGCAGCGGTTCTGTCCGTCCAGCAGGTTGCCGTTCCAATCCTTCTTGATCCCCTCTGCCGTGAACGCCCAGCGCCCGGCCACCATGTCGGCGGCGTACCGCTCGATGGCCCCGCTCTTGCTGGGCCGGTTCTTGACGTTGCGGCCCAGCAGCTCGACCGCCAGCTCCAGGGTGAGGTCGACGATCCGGTAGGTGGGCTCCTGCTTCTGTCCGTTCATGCTGGTTCCTTCCATGTTGGTTGTTGTGGTGGTGGTCGGGTTGATCATCTTCAGCCTTTCTTCTTCCGCTGCTTGTCGTAGTGGGACTGGCACAAACCCTTCGCCTTGCTCGGCTGGCCGCAGCCATCGACGGAGCACGGCGCCCGGAACCTGTTGCGCTTTCTGATCGGCTCCATCAGGTCGTTGCCCATCCGGAGCCGCATGTAGTGCGGGGAGCAGTAGCCCCTGGCCCAAGCGGCACGTTCGCAGCCATCGAGGGAGCACGGGGCAGCCATAGAAATCCTCCTAGTTTCTCACCTTATAAAGAGTGTACTTAGTGCGGGCTGTCCCCAAGACCTTTCATATAGAAAGGTCGGTCTTGGGAACCACTGCCGATTTTTAGTGGTTCCCAACCCCCGGGAACCACCATTTCACGCTCAAAACAGGCCATTTTGGGCTAGTGGTTCCCGGTGGTTCCCAACCCTCGGGAACCAGAGGGTGGTTCCGGGGCTCGGGAACCACTTGTTGATCTTGATTGGCGGGTTCGGATGGCGTCGATAATCAGGTCGTTCCGTGCTCCTGTACCTGCTTGCTTGAGTGCCTCTGCTGCTGCTCGACGGCCTATGTCGACCGGCAGTCCGGCCTTGTCCAACTGCTGGATCAGCACCTCTATCCGGTCGAGGCGCTGCATCCCGGTGGCATCCAGCACCAACTCGTGGGTGGTGATCGGGTTCCGTTTCCGGATGAAGACGATCCGCTCCTCATGGCCGTATCCGAGCCGATCCTTCTCCCGGACCAGGGTCACCGTCGATTCACCCTCAACACTCGTCGGCGAAACCGTCAGCGAGTAGATGGTGTCCAGGTCGGAGGACTTCGCCGATGCCCCACGGGCACCCTTGGCCACGTCTTTGCCGGAATGGTCGAGACGGGCCAGGGTCACCCCTGCCCGCCGCAGGCGCAGACCGAACAGCCGGTTCATGGCGATGAAGGGTTCCGACTCGTTCTCGTTGCCCTCGAAGAACTTGCTGAGGGTGTCGAGGAGGATCACCTGCGTCCCGGTGCGGATAACCTCTCCGACCATCATGTCGGCGCCCTCCTGGGTGTTCAGGGGGGGCCATTGGCCGAGCGAGTGGTACCTGAGGTTCGAGAGATCGTCCTCCCGCCCGTACCCCATCGTCTCCAGGCGGTTCATCACCTCCCCGAGCGAGTTCTCCTGGTCGATGTACATGACCTTCATCGGTGCCGCCCGGTGGCCCATGAGTTCCTCGCCACGGGCCAGTTTGACCATCCACTCAAGGAGCAGAAGGGACTTCCCCGCTCCTGCCGGTGAGTAGAACGACACAGATGAGCCCTCTTGGATGATCCGGGGTATTAAGTCGGTCCTGGTGGTGTTGTCGTAGTCGTCCCATGCCTGTGCCCATCGCACCAACCCGGTGGCGTTCTCCCGTTCCTTCACCGCCGGATCGGACATGTCGATGATGACCGGCTTGTCGCGATGCGTCATGCAGCCGCTGCCGCGCAGGGGCTGGGTGTTCGCGATGGCGTACTTCAGCACCCCGTCGTGGCTGGTGCCGCCCTCGGGCATGATCCGGTTCAACTTGTTGTGCAGCATCTCGATGTCGTTCAAGTCGCAGCAGCCGGTCTTCACCAGTTCGACGATCCGCATCATCGAGCGGACGTACCAGTTGTGCCTGGAGCCCCTTGGAACGATGGCTTTGCTCATCTCGTTGGCGATGCCCCTGCCATAGCCGCAATCTCCGCGCTGCCACTCGAACGAGCGCTGGAACTCCTGAAGTTCGATGTCGTTGACCGGTTGACGCCCAGCTTCACCCTCACGGCTGGAGCCGCAGCGCATGACGACCGATTCGAGGATCGGGTCCGGATCTGAGTCGATCAACTTCTCCAGATCAACCTCAGCGATAACTTGATACCCGGCGTTCTTATACCGGGGCCTGGAAGTGCCTGGAAGGTATACGAATGCTCGTCCGGCGCCTGTTTCAGTACCTGCGAGATAATCACCCACATGGACGCCAGAGAAGGTCAGGCTGTTGTTCTTGGAGTACCCCAACTTTCTGACGAACAGGTGGTAGCCGCCGCTTGGCGTCCGGTGCTCGCCAAATATTTCGATCTCCGACGGGACTGATGCGCGAGAAACCTCACCCCCCAACTTGGTGTCGATGTCGATGACATCGAAGGTCCACCCGCAAGGGGCGATCAGAGCATCACCCTCCTCGTAGGCAGACAGGTCGCAGTCGTCGGGCGTGACGGACTGCCAGTTCCGGGGAAACAGAAACTCCCGGCCCGGCATAGCCGGATTCCAGGAGGGGTTGCGCTTGGCCACGATCACGGGCTGGCCCAACTTGAGCCAGGATGCTGCCCGATCAAGGTCGGTGGATACACTCATGGGAGTCCTCTCTTGCAGGTTGGGACCAAGAAGCCCCGCACCGGTTTTCCGACCCTAGTGCGGGGCTTCTGGCTATGTGGTGGTTAGAACGCCGGAACGTCGTTGGCCGACGTGACCGCCTGCTTGGCAGAGGCGATGTCAGCCTCGTCCTGGGTGAAGTCGGCGCCGACCCAGTTGTTGCCGGTCCGGGTCTTGCCCGTGGTGACCCGGACCACGCCGGTCAGACCGACGCCCAACTGGCCCAACTGCTCGGCCAGCAGGCCCATGAACATGGTGTCCTTGAACACCTTGCCCTTGGGCAGCGGGCCGTCCACGATCAGGACGTTCCCCGTCCACTTCTGGGTGATGCCGAACGAGCCGGAGTGGTTGCCGTCGTAACTGATCGTCTTCACGACCAACAGGCAGCCCACCAGATCGTTCTTGGTGAGGTTCTCGACCTCGGGGCGGTGGAAATCATCGTTGAAATCCTCGTTGGACATAACGCTCCTAGCTCAGTGTGATCAGTGGATTACTGCGGGTACTTCAGGCCTTGCTGGTGACGTACAGGACCCCTCCCTCTGCTCGACGAGTCTTGATCAGGACGTTGCGCTCCCGCATCCGATCCACGAGAACAGTGCGGAAGGCGGTCACCTTGCCCTGTGGGAAGTCGTCATTCTCGGTGAACTTGATCACCCTGTCCTCATTCAGAAGGTCGGCGATCTGCTCCCAGTCGGCCTTGAAAGAGCTTCCGTTGGGCATCGAATCTACGATTTCCATGTCTCTCCTTAGTAGTTGTGCCGCCAAATGACGGTCTCATCGAGCCATTCTTTCAAGAGTTGCTCTAACTCTTGAGCATTCTGCGGTGCATCTTGCTGTGGTACGTCCTTAGTATAGTCCCAGAAGTTCAGGACATCTACTGCTTTCCCGTAAGGATTCACAAGATCTGCATAAGCCCCACCTTCCCAGATGATTGTCCACAAGTTGCCGTCACTATCTTCACGACTCGCCCGTAATCTCTTCCTATTCATGTCCTATTCCTGTCTCAGTTTCCCTTTATTGGGAGTGCACTAAGTGCAGTCAGTGCACTCCCAACTACGGAGAGTTACTGGTTGAACCGGATGTCCCGATCATCAGCCTCGTTGAACAGGGCCTCAACCTCGGTGGCCGCCAGGATCAGCGCCCGTATCGACTCCCGGTTGAAGAAGAGGGTCACCCTGCCCTTCCCGTCTCCCCCCTCGATCCGCAAGGTAGTCGTCTCCAACTTCTTGAAGAACGACCCGCTGATTGGCTTTGGATCGTGGACTGACACTTCGACCATTCTGTTCCTCGATTCTCTTCTTGCTGTCGGCTATACGCCTGATGCTTCTTGTGATGGATGCCAGGATCTCTGGCAGTTCATCGGACCGTGGTTCCATTTTCAGTTATCCCTTGGCAGATCGAACTGGTAGGTGGTCGTCGGGTCGAGTTTCGCGAATCCGTTGACCCACTGGTGCTGCAACTCGGGGCGGGTCTTG
>Ga0190274_10000796_pt1 | contig 18339 bp, 15 predicted proteins | sample Popmic531T_FD_133002 | JGI IMG/M metagenome (GOLD analysis project Ga0190274, IMG submission 133002) | Populus adjacent soil microbial communities from riparian zone of Yellowstone River, Montana, USA - 531 T | ecosystem: Environmental > Terrestrial > Soil > Riparian zone | place: USA: Montana... | reverse complement strand
GGTGTTTGCAACCAGTGGATTCCAGGGCAACAATTTGAAGGCGATCCGCCTCGCGGGAGCGAAGGGCGACATCACGAACACACCTTCGATTGTCTGGACCCTTGATCGTGACACGCCCTATGTGCCATCGCCGATTCTGTACGATGGAATCCTTTACATATTAAAGACTAACAACGGCATCCTTTCGGCCTTCGATGCGAAGACCGGAAAGCCCCACTATCAAAACCAACGCCTGGTGCCAGTACCGAATGTCTTTGCGTCGCCCGTCGGCGCATCGGGCCGCGTGTACTTTCCAGGACGCGAAGGAACGACGCTGGTTATCAAGAACAGTCCCACCTTCGAAGTCCTGGCGACGAACGTTCTCGACGACGGTTTCGACGCGTCGCCGGCTCTCGTGGACAAGGAGATCTATCTGCGCGGGCAGAAGTTCTTGTACTGCATCGCCGCACCCTAACCGGAGGAAATATGAAGAGATTTGGCACACTGGTCCTTATCTGTTTGTTGGCAACTATCGGCATGGTGACGGCGCAGGAGCGCGGCGCTCGTGGGGGCCGCGGCCCAGCCCAGCCGCTGGATATCGCGGGTAGTTGGACCGGTACGTGGTCCAGCTACAATCCCAATCAAGCGAGCGCCCCGCCCAACGTCGTGTGCGCCAAACTTGATGCGAAAGTGGCGAAGAACGGCGATGTTTTCGAGGCTACCTTCGAAGGCGACTGCGGTCGCCCGTACAAGTACAACATCAAGATGGAAGGCCGCCAGAACGGGAATGCTGTCCTGTTTAAGGGCACCGCGGACCTCGGCGCAGCCGACGGCGGCGTCTACGACTGGATCGGCCGCGCCAACAACACCGAGTTCATCGGCTTCTACACGAACGCCTTCTCGACGGGAGTATTCAACCTCAAGCGCGTTCCGGCGACGCCGTAACGTATCAGATTGCAGGCACCGCGGAGCGGTGCAGGGAGTGTAGCCGGGGGTTGAGCGAGCATCGCGAGCGATACCCCCGGTCAACGTTAGCCGAGTGTTTCCTCGCACGCCGCAGGCGTGCGGAGAATTTTTGCGGATCTCCTTTACCGGAGGTTGCGCGCTTCGCGCTTACCTCCGGCTACACTCCTTGCACCGCTCCGCGGTGCCTCTGCTAACCGATGACTAAGTCGTCACGAAAACTGCGGCGAAAACCCAACCTTGCACCAGCGAACTGAAAAGTGCGGCGGCGAGCGGGTCCGCGGTCCGGCGGTGGATGATTCCTCCTGCGACCCACAAAGCAATCCAGAAAATAAGAAGCACAGCCGTAAGCAAGACAAGAAAGGATGCCTCTCGGTGAATCGTAAGCACGGCGGTGACGACGGCCGCAGCGAGAAGCAGGCGTGTGACGATGCCCATCGTCTCGGCGTTCCACCGGGGTTGCATGGTCCGAATCCATATCTCGTCAGCCCAGAACAGGGGAAAGCTTAACGCTGCGATCACGGGAAAACGCCACCACCTGCCATCGGCCATCATCATCTGAGTGAACTCCGAAACGACGAGCAGGCCCGGAACTGCGATGACGTAAAGTGCGGACCCCAATCCCACCAGGGCTGTTCTTCGAACGAACGGGAGCCGAGGAGCTGTCAGAGAGAGTATCAGTCCGACCAGGAACAAATAGGCGAGGAGATAGTCGGTGGCAAAAAGATGGAGCCATGAGGTGAACGGAATCCACGCGGCGACCACGGCCGAGATAGCCGTCACGGCGACATAAATCACCATGGTCCGGTTGCCGTTGGCAAGCCTTCCCCTGTCGCCAGCCCGGCTTGGCTTCGCTGGCTTTCCTAAAAGAGCAATTCCCAGGGTCAGTGCGGCGATGAGCATCAGGAGCAACAGGCGCAGACGCCTCCGAGTATTGTTTGATAACGGTGTACCGCCGAGCCAGGTGGTGACCTGCTCGATCACGTCAGGCCGCAAGAGGCTGCCGGTATGCCCGGTCCATGCAACGTCGTGGTATTCGACGTTGCCCTGAGCTGCTCCCTGAATGGTTGGCACAAAAGCTCGAATCCGACCCGGATCAAACTCTCCTTCGAACAGCAAAACACGGTCCGCAAGTATCTTGTCGATGGGCACGGGTGCAGGTGAAAACAGAACCATGCTATTGACGTGTCGATCGCCGGTCACATCCAACAGGATTGCGCCTCCGAGCGAATGTCCCAGCACCAGAGTCTCCGGGCCAAGTTGGTCGAGGACCTGCGCGACAGTATCGCGGGCTTGCAGGGCATTGAAGGGTGCTGAAGATTCGCCATGACCCGGCAGGTCGATCGTAAACACTTCGAGTCCACCCTCGGCCAGCGCGTACGACAGAACGTTCAGCAGTCTCTTGTTGGAGTTGAGGCCGTGAATGGCCAATACACGGCCACGTATCGCGCCGGAGGGCGAATAGTGAAAGTAAGGTGTTTGGGGATCAACATTGAAAACGCCGGCTTCTCGGGTTCCGCGAAGACTTGAATACGCGAGAGATGCCCCAATGAGGACAACCAGCGAGGCGATAGCTAACGAAAGCCGCACAAGAAGCGATGCTACATCACGTCCGTGAGGTGTGGCTTCCCGAAAGTCGTCGGGGGACACCCAGCCGCACCAACACGCGCTCGGCATGGACGAAGAACCGAAATCGATCGGTCAGAGAATTCAACCATCCATTCGTGACGCAATAACTCATGTTATGAGGCGGGGTGTGATGTCGTGCGTGGTGCGCCGGAGAAATTGCCAGGCCGCAACGTTGCAGCCAGCGCGCAAGTAGCGGCCGGACGGGTTGATGCGCCCAGCTATGCAATTGATTGGTTGCAGTGAGGGTAAAGGAAAACGTCACGAGGAAAAGGTACGCCGCGACTCCTGCTACAGATTCCGGCTCAACGGGCGCGTACCACCAGACCGACAGATTGAGAGGAAGGGAGGCGAGGCAGTTGTTGCCATTCAACTCGAGAAAGCCGTGACGCGTCATCGCGAGCGGGTCGCGATGATGTTCTCGGAAGGGAGCGACAAACTGCGGTCCGACGATGGGTGTGGATTCTTCGAGAAACGTATCGAAGAACCAGTGAATCACGCCGGACATGAAGTCGGCGACTGCGATACCGAGGAGCGCGGTAACCAGAATAACGACCGTCCCGGGAGCAGGACCGCTAAGGCCCCGCTGGGCGAACGCAACGCAGAACACAGCCCACACTGCAATGCCGGCAGCTTCAATCACCGGCGCCAGCGTGGGACGGCCCTGAATGGAATCCAGTCTCTTTTGTGCAGTCTCAGTCCACATCTTCATCAACAGCGCCACAATGGATGCACGAGTTTCGGTTTCTTTATTCTTGGAATGGTATTCGCTCATGCTTGGCGGGCAGAATCAATCAGAAAAAGCATGCGTGCCGCAGTAGGCTAGTTTTTGCCGGCGTGTCCGTGGCGCTCACGATTGGTATCGTCGCCGCCCGAGCTATTGCACACGAGGCACGCCGCACGGCGAAACTTGCGTGAACCTGTTCTCAACGTATGCGATCTTGCTTCAAGCGGGCAGCCTCTATCGCTTATCCTGTCGGCACTCGGAGGTCTCGCATGAACACGAACTCTCACATGCGCTTCATCGTCGCGATCGCGATGCTCATCCTTTGCGCCCTCGTCCCTCGGAATTCATCCGCGCAGGCGAGCGGTCTACCCAATCAGCTCAGCGATCAGGAATTTTGGCGCACCATTGCGGACCTCTCCGAACCTTCGGGGCCTTACACGGGCGACAACTGGATCTCGAATGAAGCGAGCATCCAGCAGGTCATCCCGCCGTTAAGGCAACTCACCAAACCGGGTGGCGTTTACCTCGGCGTCGGGCCGGAGCAAAACTTTACCTACATGTGGGCGCTGCAATCGAAGATCGGATTCATTATCGATATCCGCCGGCAGAACATGCTCAACGTTATGCTTTTCAAGGCTCTCTTCGAAATGTCGCCGGACCGGGCCGACTTCGTCGGGCATCTCTTCTCTCGACGGCGGCCTGCCGGACTCGACGCCACCACGAGCGCGAAAGCGCTGATGGCGGCCTATGAGGCGGCGCCGAAGGAAGGCCTGGCGGCCAACATTGCGACCGTCAGGAGCACCTTCGCCAAGCATGGGTTCGCCTTGAGCGAAGAGGATATTTCCACCATCGATTTCATCTACGGAATATTCAACCGCGGTGGCCCCGCGATAACTGCCGAATTCGCAAGCCCGGGTTCGCCGGGCGGCGTACCGGTCACCTATACGGATTTGATGACCGCTACCGACAGCAACGGCCAGCCCTGGAGTTATCTGTCGTCCGAAGCGGCCTATCAGTACGTTCGTGAAATGCACCGCAAGAATCTCATCATTCCTCTGGTTGGGAATTTCGCGGGGCGCACGACGATTCGGATGGTTTCCGATTACCTCAAACAACGCAATGCGAAAGTCGCGGCTTTCTACATCTCTAACGTGGAGATGTATCTGTCAGGCCAGGTGATGAAGGATTTTCACGCGAACGTTTCTACTTTACCGATCGATTCATCCAGCATGTTTATCCGCTGGGCTCCACGGCCCGCGATCCCGTCCGTGCCCTGGTATACGCCCCAAATGGGGGGTGTTTATGGTGTGGTCACAATGCTTTCGCCGATCTCCGAGTTGGTGGACCTTTACAAAGCAGGTCGCTCGCCGTCGACGTATATGGACACATACCGCGCGACTGTGGATCCCATGACTCTCGTCGCCTCGATCCAGGACCCGTCTTTGCGCAAGGTTACTGGCCGTGTCAGCGGAGTCGCTGGACTCAAGCCGACCGAGTTCCTTCGTGTTGAGTTAGTGGAGAATCTTCGCCCTGCAGGATTGATCATTAGTGCCGACGTTGCGGCGGACGGGTCGTTCGAAGTGAAGAATGTCTCGGCCCGGACCTATCAGGCCATTCTGCTGAGAACGTGCACGGGGTGCAATTATTCGCGAGTCGGTGGATCGCCTGTGAATGTGGTTGTCGCCGAAAAAGATATTGCGGGCCTGCAACTAGTGCTGAATCCTTAATAGATGTCCAACAAGAACCAAAGGGATTCGCCTTTAGTCAACTCTGTCCTTGCACTGCAAGGCCATCTGAACGAACTGGAACGGGTGGGCGCCAAGATCAATTCCGCGGATCTGACAGGCGATATCGATGTGGAATTCATTCAGAAGCTTATGAACCGCTTCGCAGAATGCGGTCAGGGTATCTCCGAAGAAGTTCAGACCTTCTCCATGCACCTACAGGACGCTCAGGCGCGGGCGGAGAGCGTCGCGCAGGAAGTATCCCGTCAGGCCGAAGTTTTCAAGATTCGCAGGGCGGAGCAAAACGAAAAGCTGGAGCAATTCCGATTGCTAGGTGAACGCGTGGGTGAGATCAATGCGGCGATCAGCCTGTTTCGGCGTCCGACAGGTCAGGGTTTCACGGAAGAGGATCGGACCGCGCTCGCATCCACCATTCCAGGTCTTGAGGGACAGCTGGCCGCCCTTATTGGTGAGCTGCAGGATTTGCGCAACGCCGCCCGAAGTTCGCGGATGAGATCTCTGGAGAAGAATGCCGAATCTCTGACTCAATCCCTTCAAGCCGTGCAGGCAAAGCTTCGTGATCTGATCCGGTAATCACCGAATTTGGGGTCAGACTACTCGAACCCCAAACTCTGGAGTACGAGTTTGGGGTTCGAGTAGTCTGACCCCCAAATTCAGTGGCCTTTTCACAACTGCCTTGGGCCTTCAAACCATCGATAAGACTCATGATCCATGAGTTAAGACATCAGAATGGGGCGGGGGACAGAGATCCAATTATGAAGTGGAATATGCATCGATCCGAAAGAATTGTTTTAACTAGGGCTGCGGCCTGCTTTGCGGGATTGTGGTTTGCTTTATGTGCGAACTCCATTTCGCAGGATGTTGCTGTGCGCCTCATCCTCCACATCAACCTAGAGCCTCTTGTCGTGAAGGCTGCAGACCGGCTTCAGGTAACACTTTATGTCAAGAACAACGGAAGCGGAGATCTCTTGGTTCCCACTGAGATCGAACCTTTTAGGATCAGTCCATACGGAGACATAGTCTTGGAATACAGGATCGCAGGAAGTCAGTCGTTCAACTCGGGAACAAGGGCATACATGGATCCTCTTCCTAGTAGAAATCCCCCGAGTCCCTTGACCTTAACGGAAATGTTGCTTAGCCGAAACTTCATGGTCCTCAAGCGGGAGAACTTTGTCGGGTTTGATAGAACCCGAACGTTTGCTTATTTTTTTGACTCTCTGCCGCCCGGTCGTTATGAAGTCAGGGCAAGATACCAAGGAAGTCCAAACACGCAACTGATCAAGGATTTGGCAGCCCAAGGTATTGCCCTGCCGAACGTCGACGAAGAATTCTTCTCGAACATAGCGGCGGTTGAAGTCCGCCCAGACTGAAGCTCCAGGACATCTTTGCGCCGGGACAGACCGGCATGTGGTGTGTCCAGCTAAAGGCTGGGCGGGGGAAATTGGGGACAGGGCGGGGGAAATTGGGGACAGAGAGGAATTCGCAAACGTGTTTTTCAGAACTTGGAAGATGGCGCTGCTATTCCTCTCTGTCCCCAATTTCCCCCGCCCGAATGCGTGATCGTAATCCTGCAGCGCTGCACCCGTCTGAGAGCGCTTTGTGCACAAGGTCCGGTAGCAGCACCGGCGCGTTCCCTTCGGAAGGCGCCGGGTGTGTTTCAGGTGCTACTTCGTTACGGTGAACTTAACTTCGCGAATCGGTGTTGTCCCCGAGTCGTAAATCTGAACACTCCATTCGCCTGTGGACTTCGGGCCAAACGTCTTGGAGCTGCGAGTTCGATACGCCTTGGATGCGGCGACTGGCAGCTTTACGATGACCTGCGCGCCTTCGATCTTTCGTTCCTTCAACCAATCGAGTTCGGTTTGGTCGGCATCCCTTGAGGTCTTCGTCAACGCTTCAAAGACCATCACCTTTGCGCCGCTTTTTCCGTCGGCGATCCATACGTGATAGATATCTCTGTCGGTATCTGCCTTGATCGAGCTGAGCAGCATCAATGCGGAACCCTCGGACACCGTGACGTTCGATCCTTCGAGCCCCTTGCCGGCGGCGCAGTCTTTCGACGCCGCGTCATAGTCCTGGGACGCGCACAGTTTGGACGAAACCACTTCGGCGTCCTTTGCATTTGCCGCTAACACCAACATCAACACCGGAACAGTCACAACGCTAAACATCTTGTCTCCTTTTGTCGGAGCGTTATTGCTCCGATTGAGCGCGTAGAGATGCACGGCGGCAACCGGGTGCAATTTGCAGCGGCCTTGTCTCCAATCGGGACTGCGGATTGGAGTTATGGAAAACCAAGCTTGAGGGGGTGCACAGCCGGGAGAAAATTCCCGTTGGAACCGTGGAATATCTCCAGTACTTTCTCTTAAATATGAAGGGATCGTTGCAAGGCAAGGTTGCCGTGGTCACGGGAGCTTCTCGCGGGGCAGGGCGTGGGATTGCGCTCGTACTCGGCGAGGCGGGTGCAACCGTTTACGTGACCGGCCGAAGCGTCAGGGGGCTGCCGACGACGGAAGAGCTGCCGGGAACGGTTGAAGATACGGCCGAAGCTGTCACAGCTCGCGGCGGAGTAGGCATCCCGGTCCGTTGCGACCATACCGTGGATTCCGACGTCGAAGCGCTATTTGCCCGCGTGCAACGGGAACAGGCCCGAATCGATCTCCTCATCAATAATGCATGGGGCGGATACGAGCACCACGATTACAGGAAATTCAGCGCCCCGTTTTACGAGCAGCCGCTGCGTCACTGGGATGGAATGTTCACGGCAGGCGTGCGCGCCGCACTCATTGCCAGCCATTTTGCTGTTCCGCTGATGCTGTCTCAAAAGAACGGACTGATCGCCAACATTACAGCGTGGGACCGGGATAAGTTTCTCGTGAACGTGTTTTACGACGTCGCCAAGAACGCGATCGTCCGGATGACTTACGGGATGGCTCGAGAACTCAAAACGCATCACATCGCGGTTGTGGCGCTTGCTCCTGGATTCATGCGCACCGAGCGTGTGGCCGGAGCGTTCGAAGCCGCCGGGAACAAAGAGTATTTGAACTTCACCGAGTCGCCGGAGTACGTCGGGCGCGCGGTCGCCGCGATCGCCTCGGATTCTAAGGTGCTGGAGGAGTCCGGGAAAGTTTTAACAGTGGGTGATTTGGCCGAGAAGTATGGGTTCAACGACGTTGACGGCAGACGTATCCCGCCGTTCAGAATCCCCGATTGAGCTAATCAAAACGTAAACTGCTGCTCACAGAATAGTAAAGAAACCTTTCTAGGATAAACCCTCGTCTTTTCTGAGTTTTCCATTTAACACAATTGGGGGAAAGCCCCGTTTCGGAGGGTTCATGACAATTATTCGAACGCCGCGCGCACAGCTCATTCTCGGGGCGCTGGCGACATTGCTTCTGGTCGTCTCGGTCACAATCGGTTTTCAGGGTAGCGGCGTCGGTGGGGTACAAGGAAATGCAAACGCAGAATACGCCATCGGGCTGTGGGGCGATCTTCCTTATTCGGCAATTCAGGCCACTGTCGGCGTTCCGAACATGATCGCCGACATGAACAGCCAGAAGCTCGCCTTCACCGCCCACAATGGCGACCTCAAGCAGGGTTCCGGCAGCCCTTGCGATGATGCTCTTTACAACCAGTCGCTGGGATTCTTCAACGCACTGGAAGCGCCGGCGATCTTCACCCCCGGTGACAACGACTGGACGGATTGCGATCGTCCCGCCAATGGCGGGTTCTCTTCGCTCGAAAGATTAAGTCGTGAGCGCCAGATTTTTTTCAACACCAACCGAACGATGGGACAGCGCACATTCACCCAGGAAGTACAGGCAACACCGTTGTGCCTGGGCGAGAAGCCCGATCACAGCCGGTTAAGCGAGCCCTGCGTGGAAAATCGCCGCTGGACATATGGACGCGTCACCTATGCCACGCTGAACATTCCAGGATCGTGCAATAACCTGTGCGACACCAATCCCGACACGCCGGAATTCAGCGCACGAAACGCCGCAAATATCGCATGGATGAAGGAAACGTTTGCGGTTGCCAATGCGACCAGTTCGGTGGCTGTTATGTTGATCAGTCAGGCTAATCCCGGCTTCGACCTTTTCGACACCACGCGCATATCGCCGCGTGATCCCAGAACTCTCATTCAAACCGACCTTCTGCCTGACGGTTTTCAGGTGTACCTTGCAGCTCTGCGAAACGAAGTCATCGCGTTTCGGAAGCCGGTGGCCTATGTCCACGGCGATTCCCATTACTTCCGTGTGGACCGGCCTTTCCTGGACTCGCTTGGACGGCGTCTGGAGAACTTCACCCGGGTAGAGACCTTCGGAAACAACGCTTCCGCGGTCACGTTGAATAATGACGTCCAGTGGCTCAAGGTTCTGGTGAATCCGGGAAGCCGCGAGGTCTTTGCCTACCAGGCGCAGATCGTTCCCGGAAACCGCGTTGCCGTTCCGGCTCCTTAGTCTCCTTTGCTCTGGGGCCGCAACCTGAGACCGAGGTTCCCGTGTTGCTCCTGAGGGTCTTACATCAAGACCCTCAGGAGCGCCCATATTCAAGTACCGAGTCGGGCCGCCAGATAGATTAGAAAGGGTGTTCTGAAAACTATGTATGTCCAGAAGACGACGATCCAACTAACAACCAGCGCGCAATCCATAAAAAAGGTTGTTTTAGGTTGGTTAACCTCTCTTCTCCGGGCATCAAACATTGCACGGAGCCACAATAGAATAGGGATTACGATGGTTGACAGAAAGAGCCACGTTGCCCACATTTGAAGCAAGCTGTTCAGCCCGTATCTACGCGTAGCCGCATACACTTCACCAGAGAAATAGTCCGCGGGAAAGATCACATAGAACGTGACGAAGTTACAAAACATGACGACGTACAAGGCAATGCTTGTATTTCGAATCTTCATCTCGTCAACCCAGTTGTCAATTTGAGATTCAAGTAGCATGCTCCCGAATGCCTGGCTCGGATTTGCGAAGCAGGAGCAGAACAGTCTCCGCGCCAAGCAACAGACTGGCGGCGGTAAGGTGTCCGACCTGGGCGGCGGGTTCCAGCGAGATGTAAGCCATGACGACTCCCAGGGCGACCTGGAGAGTGGCGAGGCCCACGACAACATAGGCCCATCGGGAGCGCTGCCTGAACGCGACCAGGAGAGAACCCGCCAATACGACGAAGGCGGCGTCCCGGTGGAGATAATCGACAAGGCCCACGGAAGCCAGCGCGGCGGCGCGGGCGACGCCGCTGTCGAGTGCGACATCGATGGCTCCGCGCACCTGAGTGCCGAGCCCGATCTGAACCATGGTAATCACGATCAGCGCGATGACCAGAGGCGAAAACGGTCCCGTCGTTTTTCTCCATGCGCGCACCGTCGCATAGAGCAGCAGTTGCACGATCACCAGCGCGACGATCATGTGGACCGTTACGATCCAGGCCGCGAGCTCATTGGCGACGACACGTCCGCCGAGCCAGCCTTGAAATCCGGTCAGCAGGAATGCGGCGATTGTCGTCCAGAGGATTCGCGGTTCATTCCTATGATGCCGCCACGCCGAAACGACAGTAGCAAGAATCAGGAATCCGACCGTGACGCCAAGGAGCCGGTTCAGATATTCGGTCCACATCAGCGTGGGATTGAAGAGCGAAGGATCGAATTGGGGTGGAAGGTTCGCCGCCGACGCTGGAGGAATCCAGGAACCGAAACAACGCGGCCAGTCGGGGCAGCCGAGCCCCGCTCCGGAAGCGCGGACGAGGCCGCCCACGAGGATCAGGAAATATGTGGTTCCCGTTGTCCAGAGGGCGAGGCGCTGAAACGAAGAAAATCTCGATGCGGCCATGAAGTCCGTTAGTATGCCCGCTCGTACAGTGCAAGTGCTGCGAGGGCATCCAGGGGGCGGGGGTTAAATGTCCCGGTCCACTCCTTTGTTGCATTCTCCGATAGCAGCGCAAGGTCTTCGCGAGGCACGTTGAGGCTTTGCAGTGTGCGTGGCAGACCACCGGCCTGGGCGAGTTCTTCGAGACGCGCCGCCAGGCGGCTTCCGGCGTCTCCTTGATAGGAGATGCCTGCGGCGCGAAGCAGATCTGCATAGCTGTCTCTGACTACTTCGGAATTCCATCGAACCACTTGAGGGAGCATTACGCCGATCGCGACAGCGTGCGTGGTGCCATAGCGCGATGTGAGTGGATTCGCGCAAGCGTGCGTCGCGCCGAGCATCGACTGCTCGATGGCAATGCCGGCTTCGTGTGCGCCCAGTAGCATCGCGCCCCGCGCATCGATATCCGTTGGATCGTTGAGGACGCGCTCGTAGTTGGCTTCAAGCAAACGCCAGGCTTCACGGGCGAAGATATCGGAAATGGGTGTCCGCTTCTTCGTGACGAAGGATTCAACGGCGTGCGAGATCGCGTCGTAACCGGCCGCTGCGGTGACGGAGCGCGGCTGAGTGATGGTGAGCTCCGGATCAAGGATCGCAATCTGGAATGCAGACTTCGGATCGCCGCACGCCATCTTGCGATGGGTTTCAGAATCGGAGATCAAGGCATAGACCTGAGCTTCGCTGCCGGTCCCGGCTGTGGTGGGAATCCCGATGCTCGGCAACATGGGACGCGTGGCTTTGCCGAAACCCCAATAGTCGCGCATCGTGCCACCGTTGGTCAGGACAAAGTTGATGCCCTTGGCCGTGTCGAGCGAGCTGCCCCCGCCGAGCGCGACGATGGAGTCGATGCGTTGCTGGGCAGCGAAGATGCGACCGACGTCGACCATTCGGGAGTCGGGGTTCGGTTCGAAATCGTGAAAGCTGCAGGACGTGATGGCGGCTTCGGCGAGTATGGCTTTCGCGCGGTCAGCGAAACCGGTGGGGAGGAGAGCTTTGTCCGAGACGATGAGGGTGTGTTTGAAGCCGAGTTCGCGCGCGAGCTCGCCGAGGCGTGCGAGGGCGCCTGCGCCGAACACGACGCGCGTGCGGAGCAGGAGATCGAAAGAGGGGATCATGCTCACGAGACTTTCAGGCGAGCGAACTCCCCGCCTGGATCAGGCGGGGTGGACGCGACCACTAAGAAAATGTTGCGAAGCCTCCTTATCGGGAGCGGACGGGGCGGTTGAGTAAGTTCAAAAGAAAATTCTTTGTTTGAATTTAATCGACCGCCCCGTCTGCGCTTCGCGCAGCCACCCCGCCTGATCCAGGCGGGGAGTTCGCTCGCCTGAACATCGACTTCCTGTGTATTCAAAAAATCACCTTCACGCCGAACTGGCAGCGGCGTGGACTATCTGCCGAGACGATCCTTCCGAAGGTCGGCGAGCCGACGTAAGCATCCGGCAGGTTGAAGTTCGAGTGATTGAAAAGATTGAAGGTCTCCGCACGAAGCTGCAACCGCGCATCGCCGGACAGGGAAATGTTCTTCAGCAGACCGAGATTGATGTTCTGGTAGCCCGGGCCGTCCAGGATGTTGCGTCCGGCGTTGCCGAAACTGCCGAAGGCCGGAACCGCGAAGGCGGAGGGGTTGAACCAGCGATCTGCGGAAGGATCATCCAGCTTTGCAGTACCCACGACATTCGGACGATCATTGGCGCCAAAACCCAGCGTCGAGCGGCCAGTGTTGCTGTTGTCGAACTCGGGAAGCAGCGCCACCGTGAAGGGACGCCCGGTGCTCAGCGAGACGATACCCTGAAGTTCCATGTCCGAAAGGATGGCCGACAACACGCCGCCACTGCTCAGCCACGGCTTGCCGTTTCCGAAGGGCAATTCGACGGAGAAGCTCGTCGAGAAGCGATGCCGGATATCGAAGCTCGACCTTCCATACTCCGCGCCCGGATTGCGGCTGTCCTGCGGAAAATTGGGATCGCCTGTGCTGGCGAAGAATCCCGACGCATCATCCATGGATTTCCCGTAGGTGTACGAGGACAGCATTGAAAAACCGTAGAGGAAATGCTGCTGAAATTTGATCTGCAGGGCGTTGTAGTTCGACCGGGCGCGCGACTCGATCAGCGTGATGTCGTCGTAAACCGGATTCGGCCTGAGGTTCGGCATGGCGGTGCCCGGTGCCGGTTGATTGATGTCGCGCGCGGCGATCAGGTCGTGACCCCGCGATGCCGCGTAAGCCACTTCAATCAAACGCGTGTTGCCGAGTTGCCGCTGAATGCTGAGATTCCAGTGCTCCAGCCACGGCGTCTTCAGGTCCCGCTGATAGGCCGTCGCCGATGTCGGCAGCGTGATCGGATAAGTCTGCGAGAACGGATCCTGCAGCGTGATTGGCGGCACGCCGGGATATGGCACATTGATCTTGAGGTTGAAGTAGGGAGCGTTGAAGTACAAGCCTTCGCCTGTGGCGAGTGCTCCCTGGTTGTAATAGATCCCATACCCGGTGCGAATCACTGTCTTCGCGGAAGAACCGGGAGTCCAGGCAAGACTCACTCGCGGCGCCCAGTTGTTGCGATCGGGGTTGTAGCCACCACGCGGCATCCCTTCGGTTCCGACAGGAACGAATTTCCCCGTGCTCGGGTCGTAGAGCGTGGCGCGATTCTCGGCGTCAACCGCGGGTGCGACGTATTCATAGCGAAGGCCGGCCATTACGGTCAGGTTCGAGCGAAGCCGCCAGCTGTCCTGTACGAAAGCGCTCCAGGCAGACGAACGAAGTTCCTGCGGATTGTCGAGTGTGGCGCCGCCAGTTACCAGCGGATACCCGAGCAGAAGGTCGGCCAGCGCATTCCCAGTGAAATAGCGATCGGAGAAGTTGAGGAATCCGCGGGACATCACGTCGCGATAGGCGCTCTGCTGAACGTACCGGACATCGAAACCGGTCTTCACAAGGTGCCCGCCGGGCGCCCATGCCAGCGTGTCGAGCACCTGGAGCATGTCCGTCTTGCCCTGCTGCGGCGTGGTGAACTCATCGCCTAGAGGCGAGAATCCCGTGACGGTGATCTGGCTCAAGCCGAAATCGCGTGGCCTGGACGAGATTTCGGGCAGCCCGACTTCCTTATTCGTACTGCGGCCCTGGCCTTCCTGGAAGACCCCGATCGCGACACGGCTGTAGCCGAAGCGCGCTTCATTTACGAAGCGCGCGCCGAACGGCTGAGTCCAGCCGGTGCTAAGGTTTTGTCCGCGCCGAGGCACGTCGGTGCCATAGCCAGGGACCGCGACAGACGATGCAAAAGGTTCGAAGAAACGCCGGTCACTGAAACTGTAGCGCGCGGAAAGCAATCCACCCGCGCCCAGGCTCTGATCGCCGCGCACGTCGAAATGATCGGTATTGTCGCGAAGAACAGGCGACGACACGTAATTCGCCCCTGGCGTCGTGCGATTGGGCAAGGGATAGAGGGCCGCGATCTTGCGTCCGATGGGATTGATGAAAGCGTCGGGAATCGTGTTGTTAGGAAAAGGCGGGCGGGAGGAAGAGCTGGCGAACGGGTTGAGCGGCGCCGGCAACAGGCTCTGCGAGAAGTCGCCGTTTCTCTCGGCTGCGGTTGGGACGTTCGTGACCTTGGTAATGCCTTCGCGCAAACGCATGTGCTCATAGTCGGCAAAGAAAAACGTCCGGTCGCGAACGATCGGCCCACCCAGCGTTCCACCCATTTGTTCCCGGTTGTAATCGGGCGCGGGCTCGTTGCGGGGAGCGAAGAAGTTGCGGGCGTCCATGGAGCGCGTTCGAAAAAAGCCGTACAAGGAACCGTGGAGGGCGTTCGTACCGGAGTGGGTCACAACGTTGATCTGGCCTCCAGCGTTGCGTCCGAATGAAGCGTCATAGCCGTTGGTTAGAATCTCGAACTCGCGGATGGCATCGACCGGCAGCCGCACACCCGTCGTGTTTAGCTTGGGATCAACATTGGAAAGACCGTCGAGCAGGAATCCCAGGGCATCTTCGCGGCCTCCGTTTACGGCAAGGGCGAAATCTCCGCGCTGGGAACTGGCGGAACCCTGAGGTGCAGGAGCCGTGCCGGGCGCCAGCAGCGACAATTCGAGGAAGTTGCGTCCGTCCAGCGGCAGGCCAGAGATCTGGCGCCCTTCGATAACCGTGCCAAGCGCCGCGGATTCTCTTTCCAGCGGCTGCGTGTTCGTGGAGACATCGAGTCGCTCCGCGACGGGCCCGACGGCCAGGGCGAGATCAAGCCAGCGCTCCTGGTTCACCTGCAGTTCCAGGCGCGTGGTGCGCTTCGTAAATCATGTCTTTTCGACTTCAACGCGATAAGGCCCCGGGGGCAAGGCTGCAACGGTGAACTTGCCGTCGGCGGAGCCGGTTGTGCTGGTCCGCTCCTCCCCGGTTGCTTCGTTGATGACGCGGACTGTTGTTGAGGGAATCGGAGCGCCCGCCGGGTCCACCAGCTCGCCGCGGAGGGTCGCAAGGTGCGACTGCGCCGCAAGCGACGCGGCCATCAGGGCGAGCAATCCAAACAACGTTACGATACGTTTTGACATGGGACGTTTCCTCTTGTTGCCGACTAACGTGAAAACACTTCGGGACATGTTAGACTGCCGGGCAGCCCAGCGAAAGTCATAATCACCAACGTGATGGAGTACCTATGATGAAACGCTACGGACCGATTGCCGCTCTGGTTGTTCTCGCGGCTGCCGCTCTCAGCGCTCAAACCCCTGTCAATACCGACTGGCCTCAATGGCGTGGTCCCGATCGGAATGGGATCTCCAAAGAAACCGGCTTGCTCAAGGAATGGCCGTCGACCGGCCCGACGCAGCTTTGGCGCGTCTCGAACCTGGGGGCGGGGTATGGATCGGTCGCCGTGAAAGGCGATCGCATGTACGTCCAGATGATTACCGGCAGGCAAAGTGCGGTCGCGAGCTTGAATCGAGCCAATGGGCAGATTGTGTGGTCCAAAGCGATTGGACCGAGTTCGAACAACGACAGAGGTAGCGGACCGCGGGGGACCCCAACCATCGACGGCGACCGGCTCTATGTTCTGACGGAAAGTGGAGATCTCGCCTGTCTTCGACTGGCCGATGGTACACCCGTATGGCAACGAAGCCTTCTTCAGGAACAACGCGCACGCAACATCCAATGGCTGCTTAGCGAATCGCCGCTGATCGACGGAAACAATGTGATCGTCTCGCCCGGTGTCGGCGTCGCGGCGCTCGATAAGATGACGGGGAAAACCGTCTGGACCACGCAGGGCTTGAGAGATGAGGCCGGTTATTCATCCGTTATCGCGGCGGATGTCCAGGGTATTCGAACCCTGATGACATATACGGCGGATGCCGCCATCGGTGTTCGCGCCTCAGATGGCAAAGTGATGTTCCAATACCCGAGAGCGGCCAACCGCACGGCGAATATCGCCACGCCTGTTTTCTCGGACAACAAGGTTTTCTTCACTTCTGGCTATGGTACCGGCGCGGCGCTGCTCGGTCTCACGGTCCAGGGCGGGGAGGTGAAGGCTAAGGAAATCTACTTCACTCAAAATATGAAGAACCATCACGGCGGCGTGGTGCTCTTGAACAACACGATCTACGGTTTCAACGACACGATACTTACGGCGCTCGAGTTCCAAACCGGAAAGATGCTCTGGCGCGACCGCAGCGTGGGCAAAGGCTCGCTCACCTATGCGGATGGCCATCTCTACGTGCTTAGTGAGAACAATGTCGTAGGACTGGTGGAGGCATCACCGACCGGCTATCGCGAAAAGGGCCGCTTCGAGATTCCCGATAGCGGCCTCAATTCGTGGGCTCATCCGGTCGTCAGCGGTGGACGTCTGTACATCCGAAATCAGGCGAGCCTTGCTGCTTACGACATCAAGGCGAAGTAGCATACCGTGACTCATCCTCACCCCGAAGGGGTGAAGGGAGATTAGCCGGAGGTGAGCGAGCACGAGCGAGCCACCTCCGGTTGCCAATGGCGAAGAGGCCTTGGCACCCCTGCGGGGTGCCGGGACGGAACGAACCTGGACCCGGGGGTTGCGCGCTCTCGCGCTTACCCCCGGCTAATCTCCCTTCACCCCTCCGGGGTGAGGAGGAGGGGTGGTCGTTGACACTCATGCGACGGCTTCGTTATAGTCCCTAACCAGCTTAAAAATCCTGCAGTTGCGGGCGGAAATAAAGGACGTCACTATGCCGAAAAAGTCTGCTCTGACCCTCGCGATCCTCCTTATCCTTTCGCTGTCTCTGGCCGGGCAGGGCCCGCGGCGCATCGCCACGGGCGACTGGCCGGAAATCCGGGGACCTCATCGTGATGGAACCATCCGGGAAACCGGCCTCGTGGACCAGTGGAGCCTCGCAGGCCAGAACCTGGTCTGGAAGGCGCCTTATGGAGGTCGATCGGCGCCCATCGTGATGGGCAATCGGGTCTACGTCCAGAATCCTTCGGCTCGGGGAGACGCGCTCCAGGAACGAGTCATGGCCCTCGATGCCGACACCGGCAAGGTCGTCTGGGAATACAAGTTCAACCTTTTTCAAAGCGACGCTCCGGCGCATCGCATCGGTTGGGCTTCGCCGGCAGCAGACCCGGAGACCGGCAACATCTACGCGCTCAGCGGCGGTGCTCAGGTGATCGCCCTGAGTCGCGACGGCCGATTGCTTTGGACCAGATCATTCGGTGAAGAATGGGCGGCATTCACCACGCATGGCGGTCGTACGATGTCGCCCCTGGTGGATGGGGACGTTGTTATCGTTGGCGCCGCGGTGGCCAGTTGGGGAGCCAGCCAGAATCGTTCGCATCGGCTGTTCGCGCTGGACAAACGCACCGGCGATATCGTGTATGTCGCAAATCCGGGTGGTCGTCCTTACGACACCGCCTACTCTTCGCCCCTTATCGCAACCATCAACGGAACACGATTGCTCATCGCTGGTTTCGGAGACGGCGCCATCCATGCCATCAAACCGCAGACCGGACAAAAGGTATGGAGTTATGTCGCGTCCAAGCGCGCCATCAACACCGGAGTTGTCGTGAAGGATGGGACCGTCATCATCTCTCACGGTGACGAAAACATTGAAGGTAACGAACTCGGACTGCTCGCGGCCATCGACGGCACGCTTACCGGCGACATCAAGACCACGAAATGGTCGGTGAAAGGGCTGGAGTTTGCGTATTCGCCGCCGCTGCTGGACGGCAATCGCATCTATCAGATCGACAACGGTTCCCAGTTGGCAGCGTTTGATTTCGCAACGGGAAACAAACTCTGGACGCTCCCACTCGGCACTTCCCAGAAGGCGCCGCCCATTCTGGCGGACGGAAAGATTTACGTCGGAACGGACTCCGGAGAGTTCTTCATCGTTCGTCCCGGTGCAGACAAGGGCGAGATTCTCAGCAAGGTCCAAATGCCACCGAGTACGAACAGTTGCTGCGGATCGGAAGGTACCGACGAGCAGGTCT
>Ga0190274_10000795_pt1 | contig 18340 bp, 14 predicted proteins | sample Popmic531T_FD_133002 | JGI IMG/M metagenome (GOLD analysis project Ga0190274, IMG submission 133002) | Populus adjacent soil microbial communities from riparian zone of Yellowstone River, Montana, USA - 531 T | ecosystem: Environmental > Terrestrial > Soil > Riparian zone | place: USA: Montana... | reverse complement strand
GGTCGGCGCCTTCGCCGACCCGGCGCCCGACGTGCCGCTGAACCAGCCGATCGGCCCGCACCGGCGCTTCACCTGGGCCCGCTCGGAGCTGGCGACCTTCAAGCGGATCAAGGACGCGCTAGGTGGCACCGTCAACGACGTGGTGCTCGCAGTCGTGACCGGGGCACTGCGCGAGTGGCTGCACAGCCGGGGAATTCGCACCGAGGGGCTGGAGCTGCGAGCGCTGGTCCCGGTCTCGATCCGCACCGAGGACGAGCGCGGCAACCTCGGCAACCGGATCGCCGCGATGCGCGGCCCGCTGCCCGTCTACGTCGAGGACCCCGTGCGACGACTGCGCGTGGTCAGCGAGCAGATGGAGGGCCTGAAGCGCTCCAAGCAGGCGCTCGGCGCCGAAGTGATCGCCCGCTTCAACGACTTCGCCCCGCCGACGCTGCTCGCCCAGGCCTCGCGGGTCAACTTCTCGACCCGCCTCTTCAACCTGATCGTCACCAACGTGCCCGGGCCGCAGCTCCCCCTCTACGTGCTCGGCCGCGAGCTTGAGGAGGTCTTCCCGGTCGCCTTCCTGCCTCAGAACCACGCGATGGCGGTGGCGATCATGAGCTACAACGGCCGCCTCGGCTTCGGCCTGCTCGCCGACTACGACTCGATGGAGGACGTCGAAGACTTCGCCGAGGGCCTCAACCGCTCGCTGGCAGAGCTCGAGGAGGCGGCAGCCGCGGCTGCTCCCGCCTGAAGCCCGAACTGCATCAAATTCCCACCCTGGGAGGACGGGAATTTGATGCAGTTCGACAGGACCAGCGAACCGGCTGACTAGGCTTGGTGCATGGCAATCCTCGTCGCCCTCTTCATCGTCGTCCCTCTCGTCGAGCTCTACGTGATCATCCAGATCGGCTCGCTGATCGGCGTCTGGCCGACGATCGCCCTGCTGCTCGCCGACGCCCTGCTCGGCTCGCTGCTGCTGCGCCACCAGGGCCGCGGCGCTTGGCGCCGCTTCAACGTCGCCCTCGCCGAGCGCCGCTTCCCCGGCCGCGAGGTAGCCGACGGCCTCCTGATCGCGATCGGCGGCACCCTCCTCCTCACTCCCGGCTTCGTCACCGACATCTTCGGCCTGATCTTCCTGATCCCGCCCACTCGCGCGATCGTGCGCCGCCTGCTGCGCGGCTACATGGGCCGCCGCTTCATCGTGGTCGGCGCCCCGGGGTCCAGTGGCGCGCCGCCTGAGCCGGCCAGCCGTTCCTACGACTTCGACGTGACCGCCGAGGAGATCCCGCTGGACGACGCCCCAGCCCGCGCGCTGCCGGACGACCGCCGACCGCCGGGCTGAGGCGCCGCCACCGGATCAGCTTTTGTGCGCTTTGGAGGGCTGGCGGACGTCAACCTTCTTGATGGTGATCGTCGGCGTGAAGCCTTCCTGCGGACAGTGCTTCGACAGCTGCGTGATCTTCCCGTGCAGCTTCACCCGGCTGCCGGGGGCGGGTGCCGCGGGGTCGACGCCGTGATGGAACTTGACCCGTGCGGCCGCCAGCGTGAAGGTCACGGCGCCGGTCGGGGCGTGGTGATTCGCCCTGGTGACACTGACCTCGAGCGTGCCGTCGTAGCGACCTTTGCCCGCCGGCGTGAGCGTCGCGCTCACCAGGGTGCCTGACGCGTTGTAGCCGACCGAATGCGGCAGGCATTTGTGCGGGTGCTTCGGTTTGTGAGGCCCCTTGGGTGCGTGGGGAACCTTCGGTTTGTGCGGAGCCGGGACAGGGTCATAGGTCACCGCCTGAGCGGGAACAGCCAACGCCAGCAACCCGAGCACACCGAGAATCGTCATCTTCCTCATGAGAGTCCTCCCTTAGCTTTTAGGGCACCTTGCACCATCAACGGGCCTCGCGGAGAAAACGTCAGGCGCAACCTCCGGAGCTCGGACGCGCCGGGTCGGCATCAGTCGCTGCCTCGTCGCCGCCGCTCGACCTCGGTGAGCGTCGCGATGTCATCCAGATCAGCGGGACGCCCGGCCGCGCGCTTCATCCGAATCAGGTCGTCCAATGAGACGATGGCGACGTCGTTGCCCTCCAGGTCGACAACCAGGGCCCCCTTGCGCATCTCATCGAACGAGCGAGCCCCCTTCGGTTCCTTGAGGATGTGGATCTGGCCGTGCCGGGTCAGCAACGGTGGAACGATCGCAGCGATGGCGAGACGCTCCGGATCCCTGGCGGGAATCTCGTCCTTCTCTGCTCCGCTGCCGTGAGGACGAGCTTCGAGCTCGGCGAGCGCCGCGCCCAGCCGGCGCAGGTTCTCGGGGTCGGGATTGGGCGTCAGGTCGAGGTCCATCGTCGTGCGCCGGTGACCGTGAACCTGGGTGGCCACCCCGCCGATCACGACGTAGTCGACACTGTGGCGAGCGAGGACAGCGATCAGCTCGCTGATATCAAGGGGACGCTCCGCTCCTGCTTCGCCGTGCCCGCTCATTGCGTGCGCCTGACGGTGGCAGGATGATCTTCGCTCCGCCTGCTCGCCAACAAGAGCGAGACGAGACGCCATCCGGTTCCAACTCGATGCCTCACGCAGACGCTCACCCGAAGACATCGCATCGGTCGCCGCAAGCTCCGAGCCCGGCACCCGGCCATCGAGTGGCTCGACGCTCAGAACCGGACGGAGGCCGAGCGCCAGAAGGAGCTGAGCAAGACGCTCCAGCGTGGGCGCCTCGGCCCCACGCTCGATCCGGCTGATCGCGTCCTGACTGGTCCCCGCCCGCAACGCGAGGCGACGCTGACTCAGCCCCTGCTGCTCGCGCGCTTCGCGGACGACAGTGCCGATTTCTGGAGTTAGCTGACACCGCATAAGGTGTCTATAGTAGCTGCCCCACTCGCCCGCCCTCACCTCCTCAAGCCGTCAGCAGCCTTCCTTCGCAATACATCGCGACCCCATGGGGTACCAGTCCAGCCCCCTCGATGTACGCTGATCGGCATGCGGGTCTGGGGCATGCGGACAGGGAACTTTATTTCGGTGGTAGTCACACTGGGAGCGTTGACAGCCAGCCCCGCCGCAGCAGCGCCTTGGCCCTACAGCGAAGCAGGAATCGCTAATCACACTGCCGCCGTGGAAGAAGCGCAGGATCTCCTCACAGAACTGCGTCTCCCGCCGGGCGCAAACTTTTCACCGACAATGCCGGCGGGTACCGCTCCTATCTTGAGCACGGCGTCCGGCCGCAAGCCCCCTACGCTGGTCGACAGGACAACTTGGTGGACCGTGCCGGGCGAACCAGACGAAGTGATCACGTGGACCGCGATGAACCCACCCGCCGAAGCCTCTACCCTCGGCGCACTCACCGCTGTCTCATTCGAAACCGAAGAAACCGCCAAGGCAGCCGAGTTCACTTGGCCCGCGATCCCAGACTTGTTCTCAAAAAGGTCGCTCTGGGTGGCAGCTGTCCCCGGCTTTTCTGGCTCATCGATCGTCCGAGCTGACGCCGAAGTCGTCTGGGTTGTGCCACATCCGCCAGGCGAGCGCATCCCCGCCTCGGCTCGCTTCCTCGAAGTTGTCGAACACCGGCGCCCAAGAAGCAGGACGTTCACCATCGCCAAGATCCAGGTTGTGCGAAGGATCGTCGCGCTTGTGAACGGTCTATCGGTTTCACAGCCAGACGGGCTCCTATGCCCGAAGCGCCGCTCAACCCACCGCCTTCAACTCACGTTCCGTCCAGGCCCTAATGGACCAGCACTTGCAGAAGTCCGCCAGGATCTCCCCGTCATGTCGTCGTGCCACCCGCTGAAGCTGAAAATCGATGGGCAGCGCCAACTCCCTTTGGAAGATAGCCAACCAGTGATTGACGCGCTTCGGCCAATACTCGCGACCCGAGGCCCACCGGTCGTCGGCGGCTCAGCATCGATTCGCTGAGGCCTTACCCGAACACCTTGAGTGAATCGCGCCCGCGCCCAGCGCCCTAGAAGCCAAGTGCAAACTTGGCGTCCTCGGTCATCATCTCCAGAGCATGATCCGCCTGCAATACGCAGTTTTTGCCGGTTGTCGGGACAGAGTTGGGGACGGTCATGCGCGGGCTGCGCCCTCTCCGAACTTGTCTCTCCGATTCCGCTTGCTAGGCCCACAACGTAAAAGCCGCTGCGATGCTTCAAGAGACCAAGCTACGTTCTTTGGTCGCAGTGCTGAGTTGAATATCAAGTGCCCCACGCAAACCCAGAACGAACAGCGCCAAAAGGATCGCCACGTCTCCATCGCCGCAGCGGGATCGTTCTGGCGCCGAAAACCGCCATGCCCAATGGCAGCCGCCGGGCGAACCTCGTGTAGACCGTCCCGACGTTGGTAACTCTCTCGCAACGCACGTCGACTACGTTAACTGAGTTCTATTCCCAACTCTCAGAACGACAGATCGAGGCAGCTCAGCCGGGAAACAGCGCCCAGCCAGTCAATCCGGGCAACATCTAGACCAAACGGCAAGCCCGAAATCCTTCCGGCTCGCTCGCCCCGCGCTCGCAACCGTCGGTGTCGCGATCCTGGCCCTAGCAGCATTGACTATTCCCAGCGGAAATAAGTCAGGCTCAGGAAAGGCACCGACCCGCGAGACCGCGGATCCCGCGCCGCGCGTCGCGGTCAAGTCGTTGAAGCGAATGCCTCGACGCAAGCCACGAATGGTTCCAAGGCCGCACACTCACCGCAGGGCGGCCAACCAACTCGCGACAAGCGCAAGTCGAAAGCGAGCGCTGCACCTCACGAGCTGGATCCATCCGAACCGACGGGACAACCAACACCGGAAGTGCTCGCAGCGCCAGCATCCGAAGCGCCACAGCCCACGACGGCGCCTACGTCGCCTGCCGTCGAGTTCGGTCTCTAAACCTTCCTTGCAACGATCGCAGAATATGCCCGCCCGTGATAGCTATTCAATGAGCGGACATTCATTGCCATCTGCATCAATCACGATACTTCCCAAAAAGTCCGTGGCAACAATGTGATCTACACATATGTTCCGAGGAATCGCCAATGCCACATACCGAAATGGTGCCAGATGAGCCTTGGCGCTTTGCCTTGAGCTAAGTAGCTGGGTTTTACGCGACACCGAGCCGCCCGGTTCCACGGTAAGGGTAACTGATCGCACGCTCGCAGCTATCGACATACCCAAAAACGTTTCGCCAACAACAGGCCCATGCGCCTGCCTCTGGTAACTCGCACCGAACAAAGTGTATACCGGAGCAACGTCGCTACCGAGGGCCGGAGCCAAGAAGCCGCATTCGATGCTGCTTCCATACCGGCCATCTTTCGTTAGATGCGCAACAACTAGACATGGCCTCGTACGTGCCTTGCTTTTCTCAGATCCTCGAAACGCGTATATCGCCCAGTGAGTCCCGTGCAACATACCGGTGCCAAGGGTTGCAAATGCACGGGTCGGCACAGCCTTCCACAATGGAAACGCCGTCGCCTCTGATCGACCAGACCCAGCCCCAAGGGCGGTGGAGCCTGCCGACATCATCGTTGCCAACAGCATCGCGACGAAAATGATGCAAAAAAGATGGCGCCTACTCTTAGCTTTCACCGGCGCCCTGCCTCTATCTGCAATAGCGTTAATCAACGGCCGAGCGGATTTTCAAAATGCCCCCAAGGGCACGAATCGTCAGGTGATACTGAAACATGCGGGTTATGCAGCTTACCATGATACACCGGTTCATCGGCTGGATACAAGACCGGCCGAATAGGCAGGACGCCATCGAGGGTGTAGCAAGTTGGGCCAGCAGGATTTACCACTCCGGGACGGAAGCGGAAATCGCCTATCACGTCTAGATGACTGCTAGAAGGTCCCCAGCTAACCATGTGGCAGTGAACGAGTGTGGGCTGTGAGGGTCCCCACTTGCGACAGGTGGGAGGCCCGTTCACCCATACCCAGTGCCCCCACTTGTAGTGAAAAGTGCCGCTAAGTGACATTGCGTAGTTGATCGAGAATACTGCGCCATATCCGCCCTCCAAATGGCCATGGCATTGCTGAGACAACTGCGCCCGAAAATGAGGATCGGAAGGAACGGCGCCTGGATCCTGTGGATTTACCTGGTCCGATATCCAGGCGCATTCGTCGAAGTTGAACCCCCGTTTCATCGGCTGCACTGACGAAGGTTTTGCGGCCCCTGCCGGCGTGCTGCTTGAAGCCTCGGCCACGGGGGGACCGTATGATTCCATGGCAAGATGAAGGGCGTGGTCTTCGATGAAGATTTCTTCTTCACATTCGCCACATTCTTCTTCCGGTGGCGCTTCCGGCGGAGGCATTTGCACTACGTACGTCTGGAAGCCTCCCTCCCAGCCAGTACCTGCCGTTACTGGGTAAACAAACTTTTGTTTCCCGCTGACCGTTTCGCGATGATTGACAGTGAGGGTCACGATGTTGGGCGCTTCGACACTCAGGACTGTATTCACTGCGGTTCCTATTGCGTCATGTGCCGGCACGGCAGTGATTCCGAACGCCGGATGCCCCCCCTCAAAGTAGACCTCCGCGTGTCGCGAATCGATCGATACGAGTTCTTGGTCGGCTTCGAGCTGAACGGTCCATGAATATGCTTCAGGTGCGCTTGTGTCTCGGATGGCGGCAAAGGTCATTGCCCCGTCATATAGAGGCCGAGTAACGAGGTCCACGCTGGGCAGCAGGTTTGGAACCACTGCCGCCGAGTCTTCTGGGCTAGCTACTGAAGAGCCAGCGGCTTCTGACACCGTCATCGGAGTGACGTTTATCGACGTCAAGCCCAGAGGAGGGCTTTTACAAGCGTCGCTGGGTCCCACTGGCAGAGCTTCTTCTTCTTGGCCCGTAAATGCTTTGTTTGATTCTTCTTCAGATGTATTCCCGCATGACACGCTTGCTCCTCGTGGCACTTCAACGATGAATCCCGCTTTAGGCTGGGCAGCAATTTCTGTTGGGGCAGCGCCGCCCGTAACTTCCAAACCGTCTTCGACCGATTGCACCTCGAGCCCTGGCATGGACCCTTCATACAGGTCTTCCTGCTGAGCCTGCCCAATGAGGTTGATGGGACCCGTTTCTTCAGCTGCTTCGAGCGTCGCGGTGAGCTCTTCGGTTGATACGTGACCTTTTGGATCAACGTTAATAGCCCATTTTTTCGATGCGACGTTTCCAGCTCCGTCTGTCGCGACGATTTCCGCCGGATGGGCACCGCCGCTGTATGAACTCATATCGATCGTTTTTGCGATTGTTGCTTGACAGCCTCCGTCCAAGCATGAATTGCTCCACGAAGCCACCTGTTCACCATCGATTTTTGCGATCAGTGAAGTTAGGCCGTAACCGGCATCGGTCGCCGAAGCATTCAAACCGTAGCTTTCCTGTTCGACCCAGCCTTCCGGGGCATTGACCAGTGAACCGCTAGATTCCAAGGCAGGTTTGGTGGCATCGCGCTGGATTTCAATTGATAGCGTTTTCGTAGTCGACCGCCCGAGCCCGTCGCTAGCGATCACTTCCACGGTGTGTTTTCCTACAGAGTAGGTAGGAGATTCAAGCGTCCATTCGGGCGTGATCGGACAGCTTTCACTAGCGCAGCTCGCCTGCCCAGTGCTGACCTGTTTGCCATCAATCTTGATTTTCGTGGCTATTTCTGATTTCGGAATCTGACGGGTCCACTTCTGAATCCGATTATTATCGGTATCAGTGACCCAAATTTCGCCTTTTCCGTTCACCGCGATGCCGGCGGGATTGCTGAAAATGAACTGACCTGGGCCGGATCCGCTAGCTCCAAAGCGGGCCATGAATGTGCCGTTTTGGGTGAACTCCTGGATCCTCCCGTTGCCTTGGTCGGCGACTAGGACGTTGCCTACCGAGTCGGTTTCGATTGCGTTGGGGCCTTTGAACTCGCCGTTGCCGGAGCCTTCTTTGCCGACCACGCGCACGAAAGAGTAGGTGGAGGTCCACTGCTGGATTCGGTTGTTGCCCGTATCGGCCACCCAGAGCGAGCCATCGGGCGCCACCACCACTGCGGTGGGTTCTTTAAGCTGCCCTTCATTGCTTCCTGGTTTGCCGAAGTTAGCGAGGATTTCGCCGGTTGGGCTGAACTTCTCGACTCGTCCATTGCCCTTCTCTACGACAAAGAGATTTCCGCCTGCGATGGCGGCGATGCCCATCGGCTCTTTGAGCTGGCCTTCGAGGCTCCCTGCCGTACCGGCTTGGCAGATATTTTTGGATGCAGCGGTGCAAAGGTTCTTTTCGGCTTTTGTGCCGCCGCTTTCTACCTTCGTTTTGTTGACGTTTGTGCCGAAGGTGGCGAGGAATTCACCTTTTTCATTGAACTTGGCGACTCGGGTATTGCCGGTGTCGGTGACCCAAACATTGCCGCTGGGGTCGATGGCGATTCCGGAAGGCGCATTCAATTTGCCGCCGGTCGCACCAAGAGATCCAAACGCTTTTGGCAAACCGCCGCTTTCGGTGAACTGTTGGATCCGATTATTGGCCTTGTCCACGACCCAGAGGTTGCCTTTCGGGTCGATCGCGACATCCCCAGCATGATTGAACTGGCCCAGGGCGTTGCCGGCGGAGCCAAATGCGCTGGAGAAGGTGGTTTCGCCCCAACCGTCAGGCATCGCCAGAGCAGAGGCATTGGCTTTTAGGATGTAGCGAGGACGAGATGGCCCAAGAGTGGCCTGCTGAGTCATGCTGCCCGCCAGGGAGAGACTTGGCGGCGGGGACGGATGCAGTTCGATCATTGGTGTTTTCGTGGTCGAGATCCCAGCGGCGTCCGTAACAGTTACTTTGACGGTGTGGGAGCCTTCCGCATACTGGCTTGCTTCTAGCGTCCATTCAGGAGAAAGCGAGCAGTTCTTGGTCGCACATCCCGGGGCTTTTTCGCTCACGACTTTTTTGTCAACTTCGATTACATATTTCGCTACCCCTGACTGAGGCGCCGCTTCCGTGCCGTCGGTCGCGTTGACTTTGAGAACGTAGCTTGAGCGCTTCGTCCCCAATGCTCCCTGTTCGGTCATCGTTCCCGAGAGCACCACTGCCGGAGGTGTGTGGTCGACCTTGATCCGGACTTCTGAAACTCCATGACCTTCTTCAGGAGATCGGTGTCCAATCGGGTCCACCGCTTCGATTTGGATCCAATTTTCGCCCTGCGGCATCAAGGCAGGTTCGTATTTCAGCGCCGCTTGAGGCGGATTGGCAGATTTCCAGGTGCGCGGGCACGGGTTGCTGACAATGCCTACGCACCCACCAGAAGTCACGACCTGTCGAGTGCCGCCTCCGATTTCGGGCTGTTTGGCGATCAGTTCCTTGACCCCGAGACCTGGATCGGACGCCGTGAAGGAGATAGGCGAGGTTGCTTCATTGTTGACCCACCCGCTTGGAGAGCCGACGCTGCCAAACGCAGGAGCGTCCTTGTCGCTCAATTCGATGAGCGCCTCGCCCACGAGCAGCTCTCGGTACTGCATCTTTGGTTCAAAGGATTCCATCTCGATGAGTGCCTGCTTAGTCCCCACCTGTTCCTGGGGATTTTGAGCTTGGTAGAGATAGTCAAGGTCGTGCAGGTTGCCTTCGTCCCCGAAGCGGTGTCCTTCCGCTGTCCAGTAGGGAATGACTTCGTTCCAGAGGCCGAACCGGAAGAAAGGGCTTGGGTTGATTGGCCGGAGAATCCCTTCGTCCACGCTGTACCAGAGGCGATGGATCTGGAAAAACTTGATGAATGTGGTCGGTCGGGTTTTCGTCGCTTTGAAATCAGACTCATAGCGAGGCACGAAGTAGTTCCAGCTCGCAACGCTTTCTTTGGGAGCGTTACCTATGCCGGTCGTGATCGTAAGCCCCGGAAAGAAACCAACCCCGGTGACATAGCCTTCTTGAGCAAAGTTGAATTCGTATGGCACGGTGCTTGCCGCTGGATTACGCCACGTGCTCCAATCCGCCATTCCTTCAAAGGAATGGTTCCAAAGCCAGACATAGGGCCGCTCGACGAGGGGATCAACGAGGATCGGGTAGGCGGCGTCTTCGGCCGGCGAGACTGACACTCGAAGGTCATCGCCAGACACTTCGAGCTGAACCGGTACTTCGTCGCCGTTTGCATCGAGGGCAGTGGCCGGAGGAATGCTCGCGATCGCCGCTCCCCCGTCGACCACTTCCGCGCCACCTTCTTTGGTCGGGTTCAGACTCGCTCCGCTCGGCAGGTCAAATTCAAAGGTCTGGCTGGTGGGCGACGAAGTCGATCGGAGTTGCGTCAGGGTCTCAACGCCTCTCGGAGTCGGCGCAACCGTGAGGTCGGTCTCTGAGGCGACATTTGGATAGAAAGCGGTACTGCCTTCCAAAAGGGAGGGCGAGCGGTCTACCGCAGACCCAGCTAGTCGAATTCCGATGCCCATTTCAGGCAAGGAAATGCCTTCGCCCAGTTGCTCAGGGATCCGCACGTCAACCAGTGGGTTGACGGGGCTAAGTGCTCCGGCAGCGGCCTCAAGACTGAGATCAACGGCTTCCCTGTGACCGTCGTCGTTTTCGGTGGCAAGCGGGACGCCTGACTGGAGCAGCGTGGGCTGTTCTCCGTCTTCGGCCTCTCCCTCGGCTCGGGGGGCTTCTCCCGGACCGATCACAGCGACGTTGTCGGAATAGAACTTTTCGACCTCCAGATCATCGAAGACACCAGCTGCCCCTTGGAGCACAGGGCTGAAGACCGAACTCATCAGTTCCAAGGCTTCGTCTCGTTTAAGTTCTTCGTGCGGCATTTCCATCGCCGCCTGCGGATCAGTTGGTTCGATATCCACCGAACCAGCCCCTTCTGCAGTGAGAGGCGCCTCGGCTGGTTCGTCCCCTGGACCCGAGGTTGCTGACGCTACGCCGACGCATAGAACGAGAAGAGCGATCGCAAGGAGGAAACCCGCCGGAAGGTCACGTCGGCCAATCCAAGCATGGCGCTCTTTACGCGCCTGCACGTCGCTGACCCCGCTTTTCCTTCTCTGCACTCTGGCCCCTTCCGTTGTTTCGCCGATGCTCGGCTGGCTGCTACTTCGATGAGCGGGCGCATCCAAGCACGTTGCGAGGGCCAATGCCACAGGAAGTTCAAAGAAAAGCCAACTTTTTGAGCTTTACTTATTTTTTGGTGAAGTCAGCTTCACCAGTTGAATCCTTCAACCAGCGCTCGCTGGAAGCTCTAATCCAAGTCAGCAAGCGCCAGACCGATCCACGCGAACTCGCCGTTGACAGCGGTGGCTCGTCGGGATAGCGCGCCGCCCAAAGCGAAACTTCAACGATGGGCTGATGGGCTTTCCGCCCAAGAACGGTCGCCGTCCACGGTCAGGAACATCGTCGCTGCGCTGCGAGTATTGATCGCGTTTGGAGAAGTGCGCGGTTGGGTGCACCTCAATCCGTGCAATGGGCTTCGGCTTCCGACCGTCGAGAACGCACGCGACCGGATCGCCACTCCATCCGAAGCGGCGACGCTGATCGCCGCGATGCAGCCAAAGGACCGAGCTGCGCTCGGATTCGCCGTCTACGCGGGCCTGAGGCTCGGTGAGCTACTCGCGCTCGATGTTGTCGCCGTCGATATTGAGGGCGGCTGGATTCACGTTCACCGGAGTTGGGACAGGGAGGGAAAGCAATTCGTTGCGACCAAGTCCCGCAAGCCGCGCAAGGTTCCGATCATCGACAAGCTCGGCGTGCTCCTGGCGGACCATTTCGTCCTACTCAACCACCCGAGCAACGGCCTGCTCTTCCCGAGCGCCAACAACCCAGCGTGGCCAACCGACCCCGGCATCCTCCGCCGCCGCACCTACAAGCGCTGGAAGGACGCGGGACTCAAACCGCTCGGATTCCACGAGGGGCGACACACCTTCGCCAGCATCGGGATCGCCGCCGGCCTGAACGCCAAGACCCTGAGCACCTATTTGGGACACGCGACAATCACGATCACGCTTGATCGCTACGGCCACTTGATGCCAGGCAGCGAGATCGAAGCGCGCACGCTTCTCGACTCATACTTGAATGCCTCGATCGATTAGTTTGCTCTGATCGGGTTGCTCGGGTCGCCCACCGCTAAACCGAGCGGCCAGAGCTAAAAGCGGCAACGTCGGGGGAGCAGTGGCGCTGGTCTTCGTCCAAATACGCAATTCGAGGCTGCCTTCGTGAATCTCTGGCGTCTCCTGCCAAAGCGGTCGGCAGCTCGCATGACCAATGCGATGCTCAGGGGCGCATGGGTAGATGGCCCACGCCGCTACGTCCTGCTCCGCGCGCGAGTGCGCTTCGCCGGGGCGCCCCACCTCCTTGCGCCCATCCTGGTCTCGATTGCCGCCCTAGCACCGCCATTCATCGCAGGAATCGGACACCCCACCCCGGAGTGGCTAAGCGACGCCTGGCAGGTAACCGGAGTGCTCATCGGATTTGCGCTTGCGTTGTTTGTCTTTCTTATGGAGGCGCTCGTCGATCGAAGTCTTCGATCGCGCGCCACGTTTCGCACCGTCATTCGAGAGGCCGGGCTCGAATGGCCTCTCGGCCTGGGATTGGCATTCATCGCATACGCCGCCGCCGCATCTCGATGGAGTGCAGAAGTCGGCGGAATGGCTGCGTGGGCCGAGACGTGGCTGCTTTTCGTCTTCATCTTGCAGATTGCCTCATTCGCCTGGGTATTCGTGCGGGGGATCAAGCTGACGCCGCCAGGCGCGCTCACCGACATGATTCGCCGGTCATTCCGCGACGCCGCCCATGAAGCCGCTCGGCGACAGCTTCAGCGGCGGGTGAGCAGCAACCTGATTGATGCTGCCTGTAAGGACGCGTCCGCCGACGCTGAAATGCCGGAGGTAATCTCCTACTCGCCAATCGCATTCTCGGGCTCGCCTGTCGAGGCAAAGCGAACCGGCGAGATCAGAGACGTTGATGTAGGCGTAGCCAAGCGACTCGCCTCACTTCGACCAGCGGGAAAGATAAGCCTCACAGCGTCGATTATCAGCCAGGTTGAATCGGGAGTAGAGATCGGTCGGCTTGAAGGCCTAGGTCCCTTCTTCGCCGCCGAGCTGCGTCGCTCGGTCGCTATCGGAAAACGAACGGGGGACCTCGAAACCCGACAGATCTTCCGAGAAGCGATCGATTTTGCGCGTCGAGCGCACGCCAGCAGGTCGGCAGCTGACCTCGATTTGGCGCTCGACGTAATTGTCGATGCATTCACCGAGGTGGCAAGATCCTGGAGCGCCTTTGGTATCCGCTATGAGGCTGGAAAGGTGGGCGAGGTCTTCCAGATCTCGGACGGCGACCGGATGTATCGGGATCTACGCGATCTGTCGATTGACTTCATTAACGACGGTGATCCACGGTTCATTCAGGCCCTATCCACTCTGTCCTACCGCCTCATCATCGCGGGCTACGAACAGGACGCCCCCCTTCTCACTGAACATGGCGAAGCATTGAGTATTGGGCAAACGTCCCTCTTGAGATGATCCAAAATCCTGAAATCCGCCGCTTGGTCGCCGAGCAGGCGAGCAGCACGCCGATTGACGCCTACAAGAGCCTCCGGTATCGGTTCGAGAGTTCAAGCGAATCGCAGGACGACCGACTACGGGCCGCCGAGTTCCTGGTCCGACTCACCTCGGGATTGATGCAAGCCCTGAAGAACCTGGCGCAGGCTGACGAGTTTGATGCCTATACCAATGCGCTGCACAAGTGGAGAGAGGCGCGAGGCGAGTCGGAGTTTGAACATCGACTCGATGACTTGCAGTTCCGCGCCGCTCACGCTGACCGAGAGACCAAGCGACGCCTAGACAGAGAGATCGATGAGCTTAGGCCCCTCGCCAATGCCGACACTCGAATTTCCGTTGCACGAGCATCGGGGTTCGTCCAATTGGGAGGTTGGCTTGCAGCAAGGCGTCGTCGCGATTCCGAGGATCGAGACTATCTTCGCTATCTGTCCCCGCTGGTTGCGGAAGTTGATCGCAACTCGGTGGTTCTGGTCCTATCGCAGTACTTCTCCGACCATACGTTTCAGCTTCTCAGCAGCTGGTACTCCGACGAAATGATCGCGTCGGGAGCATCATCGTGGTCCGGCGACAGAAGCGAGGACGGGCTCTATTGGGCGGCACTTCTATTGCTAGCCCATACGCCCCCAGGTACCAATATCGAGATCCCGCCCTCATCCAACGTGTCTTGGGCGTCGACCCAAATGCAAGGTCAGCTACAGGCAGTTGCCGATGACGCCGGTCTGTGGACCGAGCTTCTTCCAGCAGATCTAGATGCACGCCGAGCAAATCTCGAATCCACCTGGAAAGAGGCAGAGGACGCCCAGCAAGAGGCTGAACAGATCGCAATCGCCAATGCCCAGCTAGACGCTGACGTTGTCGGTGCCTTCTGTCGAGGGAACCAAGAGGCATTTGAGGCCGCGCAGACCGTAAGCAGCGCGTTTCATATTGCGGGCTGTCGCTCGCGAGTCAGGTCCGCGTCGGCGTTTGAGGATGGTGGACGAATCGTCCGGCAGGTATTTCCGAAGTCCTGGTTCGTTGAGGACCGCTACGTTGGCGGTCTGAGCGAAAATATCGGCACCGAGTTTGCGCGGGATCAAGACCAAATACTCCTTTCGGAATTGCTCAGCCAGGTAGCGCCGGAGGCACAGCCAGCAGGGTCGCGGCTCAGCTCTCTTGCTTCTGCCATCCGTCCTCTTGTTGAGGAAGCGCCAAATCAGGCGATTGTGCTGGCACCCGATCACTTCATTCTCAGAGAGCGGATCTTTGAAGCACCTGGGTTCCGGCATGAGCCGGAACACCGCGCATTTGGAGTTCTTGCCGGAGCACCGGTGTTCCTTGTGCCGGGAGTCGAGCGTCAGCCACTGATTCTTCTTGACCTCCGGTGCGCCGAGCTAACCGAATTCCTGGCGGAGGGCCAGCAATCCCCCCTATGGATGCAGGTGACGACGCTCGATCTTGCATCTGCCCTAGAGGAGGTCGCTAGAGGCTTCCGATTCACTGACGAGCCTGACATGAGCAACGACGAAGTAGCGGAAAAACTGGCCTCAGAGCGAGTCCTGGTTAGCGCACGCCTGGTTTGGAACCTTCAGTTCGACGCCAGCGGAATTCGCAAGTTCTCCTGGGAAGAGGGTGACCTAGCCGATTGATCGCGAGGGTCGTCTGGCTACTGGGACCTCGGCATGGGGACAGCCGTGGGGACGGCATGGGGACAAAACTGACCCCGATTGACCCCCTATGACCCCGCAAACCGTGCCTAGAACCCAAGTGCGAACTTAGCGTCCTCGGTCATCATCTCGGGTGACCAAGGGGGGTCGAAGACCATCTTTGGGTGAACGGCGGAGACTCCGGGGAGGTCGCCGACGAACTCCTTCATCTGCTCTGAGACCTGGGGGCCTATTGGGCAGGCGGGGGTCGTCAGGGTGAAGGTGACGAAGACCTCCTCCTTGTCGATCTCTACGTCGTAGACCAAGCCGAGGGAGACGAAGTCGAGTCCCAGCTCGGGATCGATTACCTCCTCGAGCGCCTCGATCACATCGTCTTCGGTCAGAACCGCTGTCTCGTTTTCGGGCATCTGCCCATGGTAGCCGGGCGCTAGGCCGAGCCGGGTTCCAGCGGCCCCAGGGGAGGCTCGTCGCTATCTGGCGTCAGGTCCAACTGCCAGTAGCCGACATCCCGCCAGGCGCCCGCCTTCCAGCCGATCCGGCGGTAGACGCCGACTGCGTTGAACCCGAGGCGCTCGTGGAGCAGGACGCTGGCCTCGTTGGGAAGCGTGATCCCGGCGCAGGCGACTCGGAAGCGCTGAAGGCGGAGGCGCTCAAAGAGCGCCTCATAGAGGGCCCGCCCAATTCCCCGACGACGCTGTTCCTCCGCAACGTAGACCGATACCTCTGTGGCCCAGCGATAAGCCGGTCGCTCGCGATGGGCACAGGCGTAGGCGTAGCCCAGCAGCTCGTTGTGCCGCTCGGCGACGAGCCACGGGTGAGCCGCCGAGATCCGCTCGATGCGGCCCGCCATCTCGTCCCTGCTCGGTGCGCGCTCCTCGAAGGAGGTCGGGCTCGCCTCGACGTTGGGCGCGTAGATCGCCGCGCAGCCAGCGGCGTCTCGCTCGGGGTTGGCGTCTCGAATCTTGAGGGAGCTCATCGCAAGGGGGAAGACTAGATCGCTCGCGCCGCACGACTTCTTTTCGCGCCAATAGGCTCCCGACGGTGAGCGAGCAAGGTCAAATCGTGCGGCGGTCGATCGGGATCGCGTTCTCCGACGGCGGGCTGCTGGCGCTGAGCGCCGTCCGGCCCAAGACCGCCGACGGTCACGGCGAGGAGGAGGTCGCGGCGGTGCTCTGCGGGCCCGACGGAGCGCCGGCCGAGGTCACCGAGACGTTGCTCTCGACCGAGTACGGCCCCGACGGAGTGCAGCGGCGAGCGACGCTCGAGCTCTGGCTCGACGGCGACGAGGGGCAGCCGCTGCGGGGTGCTGGGACGCTGATCAGTGCCAGCACGGTGCGTCGTCCCGGTTTGCACGGCGAGATCGCCTTCTTCCGCTGGTCGCTCGAGGGTCGCGAGGGGCTTGGCCACTACGAGGTGGTGCGCGACGATGGCTGAGATCAAGGCGATCATCTCCGACTTCGGCGGCGTGCTGACCACGCCGCTGCTCGAATCCTTCATGGCCTTCCAGGACCAGACGGGAATCACGACGGAGGTCTTGGGCAAGGGAATGCAGGCGGCCACCGAGGCCAACGGCGACAACCCGCTGTTCGAAATGGAGCGCGGCGAGATCACCGAGGTCGCCTTCCTCGAGAAGCTCACCGACAGCCTCGAGCCGCTGCTCGGCCACCGGCCCGAGATGCACCGCTTCAAAGAGATCTACTTCGAGGCGCTCGAACCGAACCCGGCGATGATCGATCTGATGCGCACCCTGAAGGGCGAGGGCTACCGGATGGCGATGCTGACCAACAACGTGCGCGAGTGGGAGCCGCTGTGGCGCGCGATGCTGCCAGTCGACGAGATCTTCGAGACCGTCGTCGACTCCGGCTTCGTCGGCTGCCGCAAGCCCGAATCGCGGATCTACGAGCTGACCCTGGAGCGGGTCGCACTACCCGCAGAGGCCTGCCTCTTCGTCGACGACGTCCTCGTCAACTGCGAAGGCGCCCGCAAGGCAGGACTCCAGGCCGTCCACTTCCAGGACAACGAGCAGGCGATCCCGGAGATCCGCGCGGCGCTGAGCTAAAGAAGGTGTCGACGGAGGAAGTCGAGCTGGTCGGCGACGACCGCCTCGTGCTCGGGTCCGTCGTAGACGTCGAAGTGATCGACCCCAGGGTAGGTGCGCAACTCGCCCAGCGGGGCGCGCTTGGCAGCGGCTACGGCCGGGCCGGGCTTGGCGACGCGGTCGGCCTCGCCGACGCAGACGAGCCAGGGGCAGTGCAGCTTGGCGGCGTGCTTGGCGGGACGGTAGGGCGCGCCAAGCAGCCAGCGCGAGGAGACGCGGTTGCGCCAACGCGAGTCCTCGCCGATCGAGACCACGCGGCGCCAGCCCTCCTCCCCACCGGGCGCGTTGATCAGCGCCGGCTCGTTCGGCTGACCCACCGCCGGCAGGTAGACCCCGCGAGCCGCAGCGACAAGCATTCGCGCGGTGACGAGCGGCGAGGGGCGATGCGCCTGCCGCACGATGTCGAGGAAGGGAACCTGGCTGATCGCCGCAGCCACGGTTGGGTCGTCGGCCGCCGCGGCAAGCGCGTTGCCGCCGCCCATCGAGGAACCGAACGTCGCCACCCTGCCCGCGTCGACTCCGGGCAGGGAGCGGGCGAAGGCGATCGCCGCGCGCCAGTCGTCGAGCTGCAGCGCCGGATCGAAGAGGTCGGGCTCGCCACCGCTGTCGCCGAACCCACGATGATCGAAGACGAGCGCGGCGAACCCCGCGGCCGCGAAGCGCTCGGCGAAGGCGCCAAGCCGGTCGCGCCGGGTGCCCGAGAGGCCGTGCGCCAGGACGACGATTGGCGTCGCCCGCACATCGCCGGCGGCCGGATAGAGCCAGGCGGCACACGGGTCGGCGCCGGAGATGAAAGTGACGTCTTCGCGATCCATCCCCAGTTCAACGGGGGTCGACGAGGAAACGTGAGATCGGGCGATGAGGACGCGCGAACCGACTAGTTGTCGGAGCCGGCGCGGTCCCAGATGTAGAGCTCTACGGCCTCGAGGGCCAGCTCCATCTGGCGGGCCGGCGAGAGGAGGCCGAGGACGAGCTCGAGGGCGTCCTCCTCAGTGACTCCGGCGTCGACCGCCTCCTCGCCGCGGAAGCCGGCGGCGAGCTTCATCGCCTCGCGGCGGTTCTCGCCGAGGGAGCCGAAGGCACCCATGAGGAAGTCGCGGTTGGGGACCGGGTGGCCGACCTCGAGCGAGCCGTGCCAGGCGGCGAGCATCGAGAGGTCGTGCTCGTCGAGCTCGGAGAG
>Ga0190274_10000794_pt1 | contig 18342 bp, 15 predicted proteins | sample Popmic531T_FD_133002 | JGI IMG/M metagenome (GOLD analysis project Ga0190274, IMG submission 133002) | Populus adjacent soil microbial communities from riparian zone of Yellowstone River, Montana, USA - 531 T | ecosystem: Environmental > Terrestrial > Soil > Riparian zone | place: USA: Montana... | reverse complement strand
GGTGCACGGCATCCGATTTCAATTGTCCGCCAACGCATCCTTGAAATATTTTCTCATATCGGTTTTACAGTGGAGTATGGACCGGAGATCGAGGACGACTGGCATAATTTCACCGCACTGAATTTTCCCGAGAACCATCCTGCCCGCGATATGCAGGATACTTTCTTTATTAAAACAGGCGAATCAAATCGGGACGATATTGCGCTTCGCACACATACTTCTTCCGTGCAGGTGCGCGTAATGGAACGGCAGCAGCCGCCGATCAGGATATTGGCTCCCGGACGTGTTTACAGGAATGAAGCGATATCGGCACGGGCGCATTGTTTCTTTCACCAGGTAGAAGGTTTGTACGTTGATGAAGGTGTTTCATTTGCTGACCTGAAACAAACGCTGTTGTATTTCGCAAAAGAAATGTTTGATGCAGATACCAAGATCCGCTTGCGTCCAAGTTATTTTCCGTTCACTGAACCTTCTGCTGAAATGGATGTGTCATGTAACATCTGCAGCGGCAAAGGCTGTAATGTGTGCAAGTACACGGGTTGGCTTGAAATTCTTGGCTGCGGAATGGTGGACCCGAACGTGCTTGAGAATTGTAAAATCGATTCTAAAAAATATTCCGGGTTTGCATTTGGAATGGGCATTGAACGCATCGCCATGCTCAAATACAACATCAATGACCTGCGCCTTTTTTCAGAAAATGATGTGCGGTTTTTGAAACAGTTTGTTTCGGCGTGAAAGCTAAGACACAAGTTAAAAGTTAAAAGTCACAAGTCACAAGTCACAAGTCACAAGGTCGCTCATTAATGTGATCCGCAGTTATTAAGCAAGGGGCAAAAAGCCAATAGCTATATCGCTGCTTTCAGTTCAGCCATTGCCTGGGTGCACAGGACTGTAAATTCTTCAAGCATTGCAGGAAGACTTTCAACATCAATTTTTTCAGCGGCCTGGCGTTCGATTTTTTTTACCAGGTCTTCACCTGATTTGATTCCCATATATGTGATCTGCGGTTTCAATGCATGCGCTGTTCCGCGCAGTCCATCGTAATTACCGGCAGTAAGATGTTGTTTCATCAAATCCAGCTGACCGGGCGCCATCTGCAAAAAAATACCAATGTACTTTGCCATTTTCTCTTTACTGCCTCCCGTAAATGATTGCAGAAAAGTGAGGTCAATGCTTGGTGCGTTCGACATGAGCTTAGTTTTTTTGAATGATGATTTTTTTGGTGGCAGTAGAAGATGCTGATGAAATTGTAATAAAGTAAATTCCCGGAACATAACCCGAAACATCAATTGATGTTTCCAAAGAAGGCGATGAAAGTATTTTGCTGAAGATTGATTCTCCAAGTAAATTATACATTTCGATTTTTTCAATTCCGGAATTCCTGTTTACGATATTGATATTTCCTGATGCAGGATTTGGGTAGACATCAAAGGCATTATCAGCAATCTCATTTACACTACTGAATATGCATGCATCTTCTGCAATTACATTCCAGGCAAGTGATATGGAAGTAACCGCATTTACCGTAAAGCCTGAACTTTGTGCAATGACCAGTGTCTGGGTAATAAAGTTTGTCATATCAATGATTGGATGTGCATCCTGTTCATGGCAGCCGCTGTATCCCATTGAATCGGTGCGGATGAGGTACATCTGTAGGCTGTCGTTTGAAAAGTTTAAACTGTTGGTTTGACCGGGTATCAGGTAACCGCCATCAGGCATTTTCACAAAGTGTAAAGCTTCGTCTTTCGATTCGTCACCATAGGTTCTCGTCCATAGTGTATCACCCACTGCGTTTATTTTCATGAGAAGAACATTGGTGCTGTCGTCGCCCCTGTCGCCATCCAGGTAATAGTTTGGATCTGACATCCGAAGAGTTTGTCCGAAACCCATGCAGTTTGTATACCCGGATATGACGATGGTGCCATCATCATTTTCAAGCGCAGTATAGCTGGCATCGGTTTCTTCCATGCCATAAGTTTTTCCCCAGAGTATATTCCCTGACGTATCCGTTTTCATAAGCAGGATGTCAAAATCACCCTGACCGAAACTGATGGTGGATCCGGAGATAAAATAATTTCCGTCGGCGAGCATGGTGATTCCTGCGGCTTCATCCCACAATGATCCGCCGAAGGATTTTGACCAGACGAGGTTCCCGTTTGCATCGGTGCGCATCATCAAAATATCTGATTCGCCAAGCGTCTGCGTGAAAGTTTTTCCGATGATCACAAATCCGCCGTCAGCTGTTTCTAAAAACTCTACTCCCTGGTCATCTCCAACACCACCATAAATCCCTGTGTACAATGTATCTCCATTGGCATCAGTGCGGATGAGCAGCACTTTTTTCAATCCTCCAATCCTGGTGAAGCCCGTAATTGCATAACCGTTGTCAGCCGTGCGCAATAAAGCGCTTGCAATATCCAGGTCGCCTGCAGAAAATGTTTTTGACCAAACCATATCGCCTGTGCTGTCAACCTTGAAAAAATAAAGATCGTTCAGTGTATTCCCATTAAAACTGCTTGATGATCCGGCGCAAACCAGTCCGCCGTCGGAGGCAATCGTCATGGCACCGGCTACGTCGTAATAAACTCCGCCAATGGTTCGCGCCCAGATAACCTGGCCATCGTCGTCAAGCTTCATGAGTGTTGGATCAGCATTTCCGCTACCGGCAGAAGTGGTGGCACCCAAAAAATAAATTCCGCCTGTGGGTGATGGTAAAGCAACGAGCGAAATTTCCTGGCTCACTCCGCCATACAACCGCTGGAACTGTTGTGAATGTGCATCAGCGACAACTGTGATGAAGGCAATGAAAAAAATGTAGAAGGGTAATTTTATTCTCATGCGCTGACTTGCTTTTTTCTTACTGTAAGCTGAGCGATTTTATTGATCAGGTCCTGTTGTGCGAACGGTTTTGAAATGTATTGGTCCATTCCCGATTCAAAACATTTTTCAACTTCATCAAGCGTAACATTTGCAGTCATCGCCATGATGGGTGTATTGCGTTTCGGCGCGTCGAAAGTGGTTCGTATGCGTTGTGTTGCTTCGAAGCCATCCATTTCAGGCATTTGCACATCCATTAAAAGGATGTCATAGTCTTTTTTCGCAAGCATGTCGAGCGCAATCTTTCCGTTGTCGGCAACGTCAATGTTGATTTCTTTCACGAGGTCAGTGAGCGTATCCACTGCAACCATCTGGTTGAACGGATTATCTTCCACGAGCAGGATATGAATGCCTTTCAACTCTGAAGGACTGGCATCACTTTCCTGAACAACAGCCTTGCCCACATCTTCTGTCTTTCCAATCTGGTATGCAAGATGGAATGAGAAGGAAGTACCCTGACCCATGGTACTTGTTACCTGGATGGCTCCGCCCTGGAGTTCAATGAGCTGTTTGGAAATTGTGAGACCAAGACCTGTTCCTCCATACTTGCGCGTGGTGTCGCTGCTTGCCTGGGAAAAACTTTCGAAAATTTTTCCCAGCTTGTCTTCAGGAATTCCAATGCCTGTATCAATCACAGAAAACTCTACGTCAGCACTTTCTTCATTTTTATTTTTATTCTTCAGGCGCACCCTGATGGTTACGCTTCCATTCTCAGTAAATTTAATTGCATTGCCCGACAAGTTAATTAGTACTTGTGTAAGACGTACCGGGTCCCCAATGAGGGCTTTGGGAACATCGTCGTGTATGTCGAGTTTAAAATCGAGTTTCTTTTCTTCTGCACGGAAAAGCATCGTATGATAAGCAGTGTCCAACACATCACTGACGAGGAAAGGCGTTTGTTCAAACTCCATTTTGCCGGCTTCAATCTTGGACAAGTCTAGGATGTCGTTGATAATGACCAGCAGGTTTTCCGCCGATTTGCGAATGACGTTCAGGTATTTTTTCTGTCCATCGTTGAGCGGAGAATTCACAAGCAGGTTTGTCACACCAACGATCGAGTTCATCGGGGTGCGGATCTCATGACTCATGTTTGCCAGGAACTGCTGTTTGAATCGCTCTGAATTTTCTGCATGCTCTTTCGCACGGATGGCTGAATCCAGTCGTTCCCGGGCAAGAACCCCTTGTTTTATGAGATCAAGTTCGTTCAGGGTTTTATTTATTGTCGCCTCGAGGTCAGCGAAATCGATGGGCTTGGTGATAAAATCAAAGGCCCCGCGGTTCATGGCCGTGCGGATATTTGCCAAATCACCATAAGCACTTACCACAACAGCTTTGTAAAAATGGTGCAGCTTCTTGATGTTTTCAAGCAAAGTAAGGCCATCCATGATTGGCATGTTGATGTCGGTTAAAACAACATCATAGCCTTCAGGCAGGGATTGAAGCTTTTTCAGCGCTTCTTCCCCGTTACTGGCGAAATCGAAATTGATTTCATTGCTTTTGATACGGTGCCGGAACCGCTGCCTGATGAGATGCTCCAAATCCGGTTCATCGTCAACAACAAGAATTTTAGCTGGGCTGAATGTACTCATGTCCATTTTTTAATTGTGTCACAAAGCTAGTAAAATCCGCTGTTCAGGAAGGATTAAGCTGATGGATTTTTTCTTTCAGTTGCATGAAATCCACTGGCTTGGTGAGAAAGTCGCTGGCTCCTGCCTCGATGGCTTTGTTGAAGTTTCCCTGGTCACCATAAGCGGTTATCATCATGACGCGGAGGGGCGGGAATTCAGAATGGATGATCCTCAAAAGTTCCAGTCCTGTCATGCCCGGCATATTGATGTCGCTAAGCACAAGCACAAGATCGAAAGGATCAAGCGTGCGCAGGTAATGCAGCGCATCTTCCCCGTTGAATGCGAAGTGAAAATCATACTCCCCGTTTTTTAATTCTTTCCTGAACTTTTGTTTGAAAAGGAGTTCCACATCCTGTTCATCGTCCACGATCATGATTTTAATCATGGTGCTAATGTAGGATACAGAATGCAGTTTACAAAAGACGGAGTTGGGAGTGGCGAGGCTTTGCTCGCCATCGCGAGTGGCAACCTCGCGAGCTGAAAGTTGAGAATAAGGGCTAGGCTGCTTTTAATTCGGTGTTCTTCCGTTCCCTGTTCGGCGTTCGAAATTCGTTGTGACTTCTAAATGTCGAACGCCGAACTGGGAATTCAGAATGAAGAAGTATTTGTAAGGGCTTTTACTTCGGTGTTCCTCCATTCCCTGTTCGACATCCGAAATTCATTTGGAAATCCAAATGTCCAACGCCGAACAAGCCTGCCTGCCTGCCGGCAGGGAATTAAGAATGTAGAAGTATTTTAACGGCTGTTACTTCGATGTTCGTCATTCCCCGTTCGACGTTCGACATTGGTTGTTTATTTTGCATTTGCCGCATACGGATGCTCCTTCAATTCAACAATGAGAAACTTGCATGCCTTGCTTCCTGTATTCTCCGTCCAATGCGGACGCTCGGGGTTTGAATAGCCGCAATCCCCGGTTTTCAGGTCATACTTTTCTACTTTTCCATCCGTGTAGTGGATAGTGAGATGGCAATCCGTCAATGCATAAAAGAAATGGGCAGGGTGGGTGTGGACACTTCCTTTTTCCCCGGGCATAATCATTACTTCAGAGGCCCGGACAAGGACAGTGTCAGCAAGTGTTTTTACTGCTTTGGCATCCAAATCTTTCCAGTTTTGTGCATTGGTGCTGAATGCATAGAGGCAGAGCGTCAAAATTGTGGCTGTTCCGTAAAATACTTTTAGTGTTTTCATTTTAATTTTAATTTTTTAAATTTAATTTTGGTCAATATAAACAGTGGAGTATAGTCCACTGTCAAGAGAAAAATCAAAATAAATTTCATCAGCCATGCTAATCGGTGAATTGTCAAAACGTTGCGGGTTGTCACGGGATACCATCCGCTTCTACGAAAAGAACAGGTTAATAACTATTGGCCGGAAAGAACGAAGGGATAACAACTACAAGGAGTATTCAGAGGATGCGCTTCACCGGCTTGTGACAATCAAAAGGATAAAAGGATTTGGATTTACCCTCAATGAAGTTTCCGAGCTTTTGGATCTGATCGATGTAAAAAAGGCAACATGTGGTAATGTGCTCGACTTGTTCGAAGAGAAAGTGAAACGGATTGACGAAAAGATCTATGAGCTTATAAGCATCCGCACCTTGTTGCTGAATGGCTTCACAAGTTGTCAAACCAATTGTTGCAATCAACCGGACGCTGAAGAAAATTGTCCTGTCATTCTGGAAAAAGTTTGAATCATACCGTTGTGTAACCGATCTATTCAAGGATATTGACAGCTATTTTTCATTTGCACATTTACGCATTTGCACATCGGCTGTAAGGTTGCTTCTATCTTCGAATCAGATTCTACGAAAATTGCAGGTAAAAATTTATCACCCCTCCTGTCGATTCTTTATTAATTTTACCCGCATCGCAATTTATGCTTGAAAAAATAGCCCGCATCATTCTTCGCAACCGGCTGGCAATGATCATTGCCCTTGCCGTGATTACCATTGCCATGCTTGTGCTTTCATTCCGGGTTAAGCTAAGCTATGAAACTGCCAAAATCCTTCCTGATGATGATCCCACTCTTGTAGCTTACAATAACTTCAAGCAGAAATTCGGGGAAGACGGTTCAGTAATAGTCATTGGATTTCAAAGCCCTGACATGTTCAGGCTGGACCTTTTCAGCAACTGGTATGAACTTACGCAGGAGATCAAAAAAATGGAGGGGGTACAGGAAGTGGTATCGACTGCAAGAAGTTTTATCGTTTTAAGAAATGACTCCCTGCAGCGTCTTGACTTCAAGCCGATCGTTTCTGAAAAACCCACCACACAGTCAGAAGTGGATTCTATAAAATCAATCCTGTACACGTTGCCTTTTTATGACGGGCTTCTCTTTAACAAGGAAACGAATGTGACCATCATGGCCATCACACTCGACCAGGCCAAGATCAATACAAAGGGCCGGATTGAAATCGTGCAGAGCATTAAAGAGATGGGCGACCAGTTTGCTACAGCGAATAATCTCACACTGCATTACTCGGGCTTGCCGTACATACGCACGGCAGTGACCGCTAAGGTGGTTGCCGAAATGAAATTGTTTCTCATTCTCGCATTGATAATTACCGCAAGCATCCTGCTTTTTTTCTTCCGGTCACTCTACCCGGTTTTGTTCCCGATGCTCGTAGTGATGATGGGAGTTATATGGAGTTTCGGAACACTTGTGCTGCTTGGTTACAAGATTACAATCCTCTCTTCTCTCATTGCCCCGCTGATCATTGTAATCGGTGTTCCCAATTGCATCCTTTTGCTGAACAAATACCAGCAGGAGTTTGCCAAGCATGGAAACCAGGCAAAGGCTTTGTCGCGGATGATCACCAAGATCGGGGTCACAACTTTTTTTGCAAACATTACAACAGCCATCGGCTTCCTCGTATTTTATTTTACACATAGTGCCATCCTGCAGGAATTCGGAATTACCGCCGGATTGAATGTAATGCTCACGTACCTGATTTCGCTGATCCTGATTCCCGTTGTATTCAGTTACCTGCCGCCGCCAAATCCGAAACAGATCCGTCACCTCGACAGGAAAGGCATCAATATTATCCTTGAGAGGATTGATGTGTGGGTTCACCGTTACCGCAAGCGGTTTTACATTGTTGTGCTTGTCATTGTTGCCGTCAGCATTTATGGGATCACGAAAATGACAACCATTGGATTCGTAGTTGACGACCTTCCTAAAAAAGATGTAATCTATACCGACTTGAAATTTTTCGAACAGAACTTCCGGGGCATCCTGCCGTTCGAAGTCAGCATCGATACTAAAAAACCGGGCGGTGCATTGTCGTTACAGACGCTTTACAAGATCAACAGGCTTCAAAAAGTTTTCTCAGGATATCCTGAATTTTCAGAACCCGTTTCCATTGCGGAGGGAATTAAATTTTCCTACCAGGGATTGAATGACGGTGACCCGAAAAGATATATTCTTCCAAACGTTGAAGAATTGGCGAGGCTGAAAAATTATTCCGGTACGGCAAAAGGAAATGAACGGATGTTCCGGTCCATCATCGATAGCGCAAAACAAACTACGCGCATCAGCATCCAGGTTGCCGACATCGGAAGCCTGCGCATGAAAAAACTGCTTGACGAAATCCAGCCGCGCGTAGATTCGATTTTTGATCCGAAAGAATACAATGTTTCCCTCACAGGAAATTCAATCATCTTTTTAAAGAACAACGATTATCTCCAGATCAACCTGCGCGAAAGCGTACTGCTTGCCATCCTGCTTATCGGTGCGTTGATGTTTATTCTTTTCCTATCGGCAAGGATGATTGTCATTGCCCTGATCCCTTCCCTTGTTCCACTCATTATCACTGCGGGCATTATGGGTTTCGCCCACATTCCGCTGAAACCTTCAACGATTCTTATCTTCAGCATTGCTTTTGGAATTGCATCTGACGGAACGATGTATTTTCTTACCAAGTACAGGCAGGAACTGAAGCGGCATGCAGGAAGTATTTCCAAAACCGTTTCAGTTACCATCCAGGAAACAGGTGTCAGCATGGTCTATACTGCCATCATTTTATTTTTTGGATTCTTTATTTTCACGGCATCAAATTTCGGTGGCACATCAGCCCTGGGCGTGCTTATTTCAGTGACGCTTTTGATCGCCATGTTCAGCAATTTAATTTTCCTCCCCGCACTGCTGCTCTCCCTTGAGAAAAGAATCATTACACGCGCATTCCTGAAAGAACCTCTGATCCAGATGTATGACGAAGACGAGGATGTGGAGTTGAGCGAGCTCGAAATTAAAAAGGAAGATTGATTGTCTCCACGATTGATTTCCACTTCGGGATATTACTCCTTCGAATAACAAATGAAATCCAGCTAATAACCGAATTACGAATGGTTATTGTGGACAGTTTCTGTTACATTTATTATTCTTTTTTGTTTCACGCCTTCTTTTGTAAAGTTGAGAAGGATTGCCAGCTTTAATCCACTTACTTTTAAGTAATTCAGGACTTGGTCAATATTTGTTTTTGAAAAACGTTCGTCTTTTTTCAATTCCACAATTATTTTAGATTCAATTTCAAAATCGAGAAATGATTTCCCAATTATCTTTTCATTGAATTTTAAATCGTAAGATATTTGTTCAACAAACTTAATTTGTTTTACTCTAAAAGCTTCAGCAATGCCCGCTGATAAACCTTTTCGGTATGTCCTGAACCAAGTTGATTATAAACATCAAATGCGCAACCAATAAAGGCATAGCTTAACTCAGGATAAATGAGATCCATTAAATCATTTCTTGAATTGCAAAAATGCTTTCTCTGGGAATCAAAACCATCCTCATATAATAGGGTTTTTAAAATAGAATTTCCAATCTGATAAACTGGGAAATGAGAGAATTTGTGTCATTAGCAATTCGTATATACGTTTGATTTGATTCGTTATTCGAAGGGGTAATGCACAAGGTTATATGGATTCTTTATTAGACGGTAATAATTACATTCGCATCCAACTTCTAATCTTATGAAAGGAATCATTCTCGCCGGAGGTTCAGGCACCAGGCTTCATCCGCTCACACTTGCAATGAGCAAGCAGTTGATGCCGGTTTACGACAAGCCAATGATCTATTACCCGTTGAGCGTACTGCTGATGGCCGGCATCCGCGACGTGCTGATCATCTCTACGCCTGTTGATCTGCCGGGTTTTCAACGTTTGCTGGGCGATGGAAAAAATCTTGGCTGTAACTTTTCCTATGCTGAGCAGCAGGTGCCGAACGGATTAGCGCAGGCATTCGTGATCGGGGAGAAATTTATCGGCGGCGACAGTGCAGCACTCGTACTTGGCGACAATATTTTTTATGGATTCGGATTGGGACGCCTGCTGTCTGAAAATAAAAATCCGGATGGTGGAGTTGTGTTCGCTTATCATGTCAGTGATCCTGAACGGTATGGCGTGGTGGAATTTGATTCGTCCAGCAGAGCAATCTCTATCGAAGAGAAACCTGCAAAGCCAAAGTCGAACTATGCTGTGCCCGGCTTATATTTTTACGACAATTCAGTCGTTGAAATTGCAAAGAACCTGAAACCAAGTGCACGCGGAGAATATGAGATTACTGACGTAAATAAAATTTTCCTTGCGCAGGGTAAACTGAAAGTCGGAATCCTCGACCGCGGTACGGCCTGGCTCGATACAGGAACATTCGCTTCCCTCATGCAGGCATCTCAATTTGTGCAAGTCATTGAAGAACGGCAAGGATTGAAGATCGGCTGCATCGAAGAAGTGGCGTACCGGATGGGATATATTGATGCAGCACAACTTAAAAAGCTTGCAGAGCCCCTTGTGAAAAGCGGTTATGGAAAATATTTACTTGGCCTGATCGAGTAACATACTTGGCGTTTGGCATTCTTTATTGGATACTCGGCTCATTCAGTAATTATTTTCCTTTAAAGAAATAACCGATTCCAAAGGTCAGCGAGTATACATTGTTGTAACTGAGAAAATATTCTTTCGATTTACCCGAAAGCGGACCGGAAGTTATGCTGGTTGCGAATAAAACAGCAAATTGTTTCCCTGGTAATCTTAACTCCAAATCACATCCGGTATGAAAACGCATTGCATTGAATTGCATACCTGAATTCTTAATCGTCTCTGCGCTGTTTTCAAAATTACCACCTCCGAATTGTTTGTAGTAAATTGTATACTCTTCAGCATAACTGAAATCATTTACAATACCAGCGCGCAATGCAAAATAAATGTTCTTCGTTGTTAGTGGAATTTGAAAGTAAACAGGAACATGGAGTGACTTCAAATTATAACTACCATAGCTGGTATCGTAAGTTGTATTGTTCGGATTTGAATAACGCGGATCACTGGCCGGGCTCAGCCGGAAATGACCAAAGCCATATGATGACCATTCTGCACCTGTGGCAATAAAAAATGCAGAAGAGAATATTCGCTTCGCTGCAATGATCCCGCAATGAAAACCGCCGGATTTGTTATTGGCTTCTTCATGCTCGTACCAATCCTGGGAGTATAACCTGCCGCCGTCCGGATCCCATCCGGTAAGCAGAGCCGGGGATACGTTGAGGAAAATTTTCATTGAAGGTTGTAATGCAGAATCCTGCTGGGCCGCGCTAAATCGAGGCGATAATAAAAACATAGATGCCAGGAAAAGCAAAATTCCTTTCATTTCGGTAGCGACTTACTCAATTGCTATTTTTTTTACGAAGAAGTTCAATCTTTTACAACAATTTTCCTGGAAATATTTTTTCCATCACTTCCCTGTAAGAAATAAATTCCTGCATCTAAAAATGTGATGTTGATTTCATGATTGGCAGGATCATCAATTATTAAAACTTCTTCGCCAAGCTGATTGAATAAGATCAGGGAACTCAGATTTTTATTACTGTTAATCCGAAAACTGTCATGAACAGGAATTGGAAAAAATTTTATTTCGTCATCTGCATTTTCAGAAACGGAAGTTCCTTCAGCAAGTGAAACCCAGGCATCATCCACAAAATAATATGACCCGTAGCTGCCCACACTTCCCACCTGCACGATCGTAGTATTTGTATCATTATTGAAATTTCCAATGGTAATATATTGTTCTCCTCCGGAAGCAAGAAAGTATCCTGAAATTCGCATCCACGTAGATGTATCATCAAGAAGTGTTACAACATTCTGCACCTGTGGCGTAACTGGAATATGAAGTGTATTTAAATATGGTCCGGGAGGCGTTGCGCTGAAGTACGCACCAATTTCTTTAATTGCCTGGATGTAACCGTCGTTCAGGCTCACATAAAACTCGCAGTAATAAGTGGCACCGGGAATAAGCGGCGCGGTAAGCATTCCTGTCATGTATTCCCTGTACTCCTGACCATAATTGTAACCGAGGATACCGGCATAGGCATCGCCTGAATGAGGCACCTGTTGTGAAGGTATTATTCCCGGACAGCCATAATTATAATAATCAGTACTTCCATAAGATGGTTTGTCCCAGTTATCAATAAATGTATTGTTGAACTGCCCGAAGCCCGGGCACGTGATAAAACTCTCCAGACCCGGATTCAATACAAGGTTCTGTGCTTGACTTATAACACAGTAGATGTTTAAAATCAGCAGCGTGAAAAGAATTCTCTTCATCATTTTAGTCGGATTTGATCAGAAATCCTGACGGATCGCGCAATGTACAAGATTCTGTGATCCAAATGGATAAGCCCTTAATAAGTCTTGTGAATGACGGAAAGAAATCATTAATTTGTTACGGGGAACAGAGGGTATGACGAAAAAAATTACAATCATTTTTTTCCTTCTTTTATTTTTTGTGCTGAATAATATTTGTTCAGCACAGGACCTTATTGTCCGCACCAATAATGATACGATCAAAGTAAAGGTACTTGAAGTGGGTGCTGATAAGATCAAGTTCCGCAGGTGGGGAATCAAAACGGGTCCTCCTCTTGAGATTTATAAAAACTATGTCAAAGAGGTAATTTTTGAAAACGGTACCCGCGTAACGGTTCTATATGATCTTCATTCTGTTTCACCTGATCTTACCATAAAGGAGAAGACACACGGATTGAAAATCGACTTGATAGCGCCCATCTTAAACCACATCACCGTAGGTTATGAGCAGATGTTAAAACCAGGAATGAATGCTGAGATCAAAGTATCTTATATAGGACTTCAGGTTTCGACGGCTCTTAAACCAAGCTATGGCTATTTCGTGAAAGGAGGGGTTAAGTTTGTATGGCTTATGGAGGAAATCAGCAAAGGAATGCGGCATTTTCCCCCGTTGCAGGGGAGTTATTTCAAGCCAGAATTAATCTACAGCAATTATAACACAGTGAATGAAAGCGGAGATATTCACTTTCAAAATTATGGTTTTAACATTCTTTTCGGGAGACAATACATCATTGATAATTTTGTAACGCTGGATTATTGTGGAGGAATTGGGTTTGCAATTCAAAATTCATCATATGAACCGGTTGCACCTAAAGATCCGCAGGACGTAGATTTCAATTACGCCTATTCCCACCTTTATTTTGGTAAAAATCTGCCGCTTATTCTTTCAGGCGGATTGACAATTGGGTTTATTTACTAGAAACGATCTAACTAGTTCTAGTGATTTTTTTTTCGTGTACCCCTGAAAATGGCTTCCATTGCGGCTTTGAATTAACAAAGCTTTTGCACTATCAGAACTTTGCTTTATTTTAGTGCGGGATCGATTTTTACTATTTTATCTGGGGACTTTTATATGGAACAGAAAACTAAGCACGCCCAGCAGATGGAAATTGTGAACCAGGTTGCGAGTCTGGCTGCACAATTGGGTATCGTGCACAATGAAACAGAGGACGTTTCACTCGACGGAAAACATATACGGATCCGTGGGCAGGATTTGCTTTTTTTCGGCTCCTGCGGTTACCTTGGACTTGAATACGACCAACGTTTAAGCGAAGGGGCTATCGATGCTATCAGGAAGTATGGAACACAGTTTTCATCCTCCCGCGCATACGTTTCATCAAGATATTATAAAGAGGCAGAAGACCTCATGTATGATATGTTCGGTAAACCAACCGTGCTTGTACAATCACTCACGCTTGGTCACCTTACAAATATTCCTGTGCTCGTTGACGACAACGATGCTGTAATCCTGGACTCGCAAGCGCATGATAGTATTCAGAATGCAGTTTATGGTTTGCGCATGCGGAACATCAAGGTCGAACTTGTACGGCATAACCGCATGGATATACTTGAGGAACGAATTCGCGAACTCAGCAAGTACTACCGAAAAGTCTGGTATATGTGCGATGGTGTTTATTCGATGCAAGGAGATTTTGCGCCGGTAAAAGAACTGCATACGTTGCTCGACAGGTATGAGCAATTTAACTTGTACATAGATGATATTCATGGAATGAGCTGGAGCGGTCCGAACGGAACAGGATATGTTCTTAGCCAGGCGGATTTTCATGAGCGCCTGTACCTGACTACAGGACTTACCAAAGCATTTGGAGTTGCAGGAGGCCTGCTTGTATTTCCTGAAAAGGCATCGTACCAACTTGTAAGAAATGTCGGAAAGTCATTTATCTTTTCTATCCAGATGCCTCCGATGATACTGGGTGGTGTGATTGCTTCTGCCAAGATTCATTTGAGCGATGAAATTTATTCTCTGCAAAATGAACTGAGGAAAAAAGTGGATTATTTCAATGCCAAGACCAAGCAATTGGGACTTCCGCTTATCAATGAATCTTACTCACCGATTGGTTTTATCGGTGTTGGTAAACCAGATACCGGATACAACATGGTAAACCGTTTGATGAAAAACGGATATTACGTTAACCTGTCTGTGTTCCCGAGTGTATCCTTTAACAATACAGGTCTTCGCATACCGATCAATAACAAGCTTTCAATCGAGGACATTGATGGCCTGTTGAATTGCATTGCCAGGAACTTACCGCTAGCATTGGAAGAGTCAAGTGCAACAATTACGGACGTTTACCGTTCATTCAAGCTGGTAGCTTAAAAAAACTCAAGGCCGGTTAAACTTTCCCGATGGATGGTTATCCATCAGAGAAATGAAGTATTTCACCCTTTATTTTAAGCCATTCGGAGAATAAATGTGAAAGATGTCGAAGAAAACTTCATTTTCACCAGATCATCCAACTAACTTGTGCCCATGACTCGAAAAATACTCGTTACCGGTGGAGCAGGATTTATAGGTAGCAGCCTTGCTGAAAGGCTTGCACGCGATCCGGAAAATTTTGTTGTAGTGGTGGACAACCTGCTCACGGGTTCACATTCGAAAGTTCCTAAGTCTATTCACCAGAATGTAAAGTTCATTAAAGCCGATGTGAATTTTTTCAAGGACATCAGCGCCATTTTCAACGCATATAAATTTGATTACGTATTTCATTATGCCGCTGTAGTCGGCGTTAAGCGGACTTTGGCGCACCCGGTAATGGTATTGAACGACCTTAAAGGCATCAATAATATTTTAAGCTTGTCGAAGAATACAGGTGTAAGGCGCGTTTTCTATACTTCTTCATCCGAAGTGTACGGTGAGCCGGTTGAGTTTCCACAAAATGAACATACCACTCCGCTGAATTCAAGATTGCCTTATGCCATTGTCAAAAACGTGGGAGAAGCTTATTTGCGTTCATTCAAAAAGGAATACGATCTCGACTTTACAATCTTCCGTCTTTTCAATACTTATGGTCCGAAGCAAAGCACCGATTTCGTGATTACAAAATTTCTGAGTGCTGCACTGAAAGACAAGGATATTTCCATTTATGGAGACGGGTTGCAGACCAGAACTTTCTGCTTCATCGAAGATCATTTGGATGCCACTACAAATGCTTTTTACAACAACCATGTGGTAAATGATGTGGCCAATATTGGTACCGACAAAGAGATGACCATCCTGGACCTTGCAAAGGAAATTATCCGTATTACCAATTCAAGGTCCAACATCATTCACACACCGGCTTTGAAAGAAGGGGACATGACGCGCAGACAGCCTGACATCATGAAAATGATGGAACTGCTGAACCGGAATTTTACACCGCTGGAAGAAGGTATTAAATCCATCATCCGGTCAAGTCATTTTGCTTCGGCCTGACAGTTTTCTACTTCTCAATACTCAATACTCTGTACTCACTACTTTGTTCTTGATACTAGTTTTCCAATCTTTGCCGCATGCATTCGCTTTCCTTTTTTCAAAAGCTGGTTGAAGCGGAGATACAGAAACTGAATTTCAGGGAAGATCCTGCTGATCTCTATGACCCGATCCGTTACATGCTGAGCCTGGGAGGGAAGAGAATACGTCCTTCACTCGTGCTGATGAGCTGCGAACTTTTCGATGGAAATATTGAAGAAGCTTTGCCTGCGGCTTTGGGAATTGAAGTGTTTCACAATTTCACTTTGCTGCACGACGATATCATGGACAAGGCTCCGCTCCGCAGGTCAAAACCAACCGTTCATACCAAATGGAACAATGACATTGCCATCCTTTCAGGAGATGCTATGTTCGTGAAGTCATGCCAGATGATGATGCATGTGAATGAAAAAGTTGCGGCAGGGGTGATGAGCAATTTCCTGGAGTCGGCTTTGCGTGTTTGCGAGGGACAACAGTTGGACATGACTTATCAGGATGCAGCAAGCATTTCTATTAACCAGTACCTTGAAATGATTGAAATGAAGACGGCGGCATTGCTTGCATGTTCACTGAAGACCGGCGCGCTCATTGCTGAAACGTCAGCAGAAAACTGTGATCTCATTTATACCTGCGGAAAAAATCTCGGCATTGCATTTCAGCTGCACGATGACCTGCTCGATGTATATGGTGAAGAGGAACGGTTCGGCAAACAGAGTGGGGGAGACATCATTGCGAATAAAAAAACCTTCCTGGTGCTGAAGGCGCTGGAGCTTGCTTCTTCTTCCCAGGAAAAAGAACTCCGTCAATGGCTGACAGTAAAGAATTTTGATGAGAAGGAAAAAGTGAATGCGGTGAAAAATATTTTCATGGAAACCGGCGTGAAAGAGAAAGCGGAAGCGGAAATGGAAAATTATTTTCAGAAGTCGGCGGCAGCGCTTAATGAGGTGAAAGCAAGTGCCGAAAAAAAACAGCAGCTTATCAGCTTTTCAGAACAACTTATGATGCGGCAACATTGAGGTTGGTTGATTGTGGCGAGGCTTTGCTCGCCATCACGAGTGGCAACCTCGCGAGTTGAATCGAGAATCGGTTTACCTAATCACTTAGTCACCTAGTCTCTTAGTTGCTTAGTCACTTCCTAAAGCATATTGATCCGGCTCATCAGGCTTTCCTTGTACGATTTGCCAATTGGAATCCTATTGCCGTCAATGATACATGCATTTTCTTCCAGGGCATTTATTTTCTCCAGCTGAACAATGTACGACCGGTGTACCCTTGCAAAATTCAACTGCGGCAGCTTTGCTTCTATATCTTTCATCGAGCTGTGAAGTATGAACTGCTCCTTGCTGGAAGTTTTGATGATTACATAATTGTCAAGCGCTTCAATCCATAGGATATCCTGGAAGTTGACTTTCACAAACCTGCTGTCCTTCTTGATGAAGAAGCTGTTGTTTGCATAAATATTCTCCAGAAAATTGAAAAGATTTTTGTCCGTCGAGTTGCTTTCTTCCACCGGCTCTTTATGACCGGGAGAGGTAAGCACAAAAGCACAGCCATTGATCTTATTGTTTACGGTAAGGATCGGGAAAGTATTCACGCTCACTTTATGCTCTGCCATTCCATTTGAAATTGCAATGCTTCCATCAGGTTTGTCTTTTGGTGTTTCGCCCACAACAGTATGTGCAAGAGTCTTTAACGCTGTACGTGTTTCATTGCCGCTGTTTTTCATCGCATGACTGATGTCCTTGCCCAATGCTTCCTGCTTCAGGCAGCCGGTAAGGGTTTCAGCCATCTTATTCATGAAGATAACTTTTTCGTTTGCATCAGTAATGATCACAGCTACATCTACGCTGTCAAGTGCCAATGCAAAACGGTTTCCTTTATTTGCAACTTCAAGATCCTTGGTATATTTATAATATGCAATTTCAACCGCAGTCCTGATGTCATCTTCTTCGAAAGGCTTGATGATATACCCATACGGCTCTGTCATCTTCGCGCGCTCCAATGTATTTTTATCGCTGAATGCAGTGAGGTAAATAAAAGGAATGTGGAAGTTCTGGTGGATTTGTTCGCCTACATGAATGCCGTCAAGCTCGCTGTTCTTCAGGTTGATGTCGAGCAGGATAAGATCAGGATTCAGCTTGTCGATTGCCTCGATTGCCTTTTTCCCGTTGGCAAAAGGATCGAACGCTTCATAGCCAAGTTTTTTGAGAATGCGTTGTATATCCTTTGCAACGATGATCTCATCTTCAACAATCATTATTTTAAGTGCCATTGGGAAAAGTGTTTTAGAATAGAAGCAAATTTGAAAATTTCTTTTTAATTATTATGAATGGAGGCAATAGTTTTCAACATGACTTCCCGCCAGCAATCAGCTTTTCGGGTAGGTGAAGGTAACAGAAAACTTAGTCCCGTTTTCTCCTGAAAATTTCAACTCACCGTCGAGCTGGCTTGTAAGTGCGATAATAAGCTGCATTCCCAGCGATTCAGATTTTTCAATGTCGAAATCATCGGGCAGTCCGATGCCGTTGTCCGAAATGGTCATCAGCACTTTTTTCTCAGCGATTTTTGAAAACTCAATTAAAATTTTTCCCTCACGATTACCAGGGAAACCGTATTTCAAGGAGTTCGAAACGATCTCCGTAATCAGTAGTCCGCACGGCATTGCTGTGTCCATGTCAAAACCAATTCCGCCGGCATTTACAACAATGGAAACCGGGGCATCCTGGCGTGCATAGGATTG
>Ga0190274_10000793_pt1 | contig 18351 bp, 28 predicted proteins | sample Popmic531T_FD_133002 | JGI IMG/M metagenome (GOLD analysis project Ga0190274, IMG submission 133002) | Populus adjacent soil microbial communities from riparian zone of Yellowstone River, Montana, USA - 531 T | ecosystem: Environmental > Terrestrial > Soil > Riparian zone | place: USA: Montana... | reverse complement strand
GAGCTTGGTGAGCTTCTCGCCGAGCCGATCGGCCGCCTGCTTGACGGTGGCGCCGCCCGCGAACTGCTCGAGCAGGCGCTGGCGGAGCGGATCGGAGAGCGCTCGCAATTGCTCCGCCGTCTCGACCACGAAGGTCTCCTCACCGCCTGCCCGATCGCTCAATCGCCGCGTCCCGTTTCGTCGAACCAGAGCCGGTTGGTGCCATAATCGAGGGTGATCCGGCCAGCCCCGAACATGTCGGCGCCGAGCACGCCCTCGACGGGCGCGCCGGCGGCGGCGCTGATCGGGGCGAAGACGTCGGCGACGGCGACCGGCTGGCCGTCGCGGCTGAGGGTGCCGAGGGAGATTCTGGCCCGGCCGAGGCGGGCGCCGCCCGACGCGACTCCGCCTGCGCCGCCGAGCTGTACGTTTCGGCCGGCCTCGACGCCCGCGGCGGCGGCGGTCGCCGGCGAGACCAGCGAGGTGCTGGCGCCGCTGTCGAGAACCATCAGGAAGGGGCCGCGGCCGTTGACCGTCACCCGGACCAGAGTGAGCGGGCGGCCCGGCGCCAGGGTGAAGGGGATGGCGCGCCCGGCCGGGCCGGCGGCGGCCTCGAAATCGACCTGGCGACGGGCATAATCGATCGAGATCGTGCGGCCGGCGACAAAGCGGTGGCCCAGGATCGCGTCGATCGGGCTGTTCAGCTGACGGGCGACCGCTTCCACGGCCGGCGAGATGCCGACCGGCAGATCGCGCATCACGATCGGGCCGAGAGTGAAGCTCGGCAGGCGGGCCGGGCGGAACGGCACCGCCGAGTCGCCGAGAGCGGCGGCGGAGCGCGTGTCCGGCGCGCCGGTGGCGGCGGCGCCGGCGCGGGCGGCCAGATCGGGGCTGACGATCATCGCGAAGGGCGCGGCGTTGCCGGTGTCGAGCAGGACCCGGACCGGGCGGGCATCACCCGCCTCGCCCTGCATGACGACGAAGGGGATTTGGTTGGGCATTTCGAAGGGGATGGCGTCGAGCATCGGCGGAACCTTTATTCGAGTTAGAATGAATATTCATATAAAGTCGAATGTAGGGGAGTCAAGCTGCCTGTGGTGGGGCCGCCACGGCACCATTGCGCCGTGGCGTCGGACGGGCTCGGCGGACTTTATGTCCGCCGTCCCGCCGGCCGGCCGGGTTCGACTCCGGCCGCAACCGCTTCGCGGCTTGCGGGCGGGCGAAACCCGGCTATGCCCAGCCGATGTTTCGCGCGCTTTACGATTGGACGCTCCGCATGGCGGCGCATCGCCATGCGGACCGGACGATGGCCGCCGTCTCCTTCGCCGAATCGTCGTTCTTCCCGATCCCGCCGGACGTGATGCTGGTGCCGATGATCCTGGCGCGGCGCGAGCAGGCCTATCGGATCGCAGCGATCTGCAGCGTCGCGTCGGTGCTCGGCGGGATGCTCGGCTATGCGATCGGGATGTTCCTCTACGACAGCGTCGGCCAGTGGCTGATCCGGCTCTACGGAATGGGCGAGGGGATCGAGGGCTTCCGCGCAACCTATCGCGAATGGGGCGCGTGGATCATCCTGATCAAGGGCTTCACCCCGATCCCGTTCAAGCTGGTCACCATCGCCAGCGGAATCGCCGCGTTCAACTTTCCCCTGTTCGTGCTGCTCGCCTCGATCACCCGGGCGGCGCGCTTCTTCCTGATCGCCTTCCTGCTGAAACGCTACGGCGCGCCGGTGCAGGAGTTCATCGAGAAAAGACTGAACCTGGTCGGCTGGGCGGTGCTGATCGCTCTGGTCGGCGGGTTCGCCGCCGTGGCCCTGCTTTAGGAGGAATGCGACGATGCTGACCCTGATCCTCGCCGCTCTGGCCGCCCAGGCCGCGGCGCCCCCCGGCCCGCTCGACGGCGACTGGCTGCCGGTCCACGAACAGGCCGAATTCCGGCTCGAGGTCGACGAGGGGGCGACCGTCCGCGACGGCGATCTCGTCCAGGTGCGGCTGCGCATGGCGCTGCTCGACAACCCGCCCGACGGCGGCCGCTGGGGACTCATCCGGATGGAGCTGAACTGCCGCAGCCGAACCGGCCGCCAGCTGTCGATCCACGTCTACGACGCCGACGGCCGCCTCGTCGACAATGGCGAGGAGGAGAGTGCGGAGGAGCCGCGCGAGCCCCGGACGGAACAGGCGCGGCAATTTCTCGAAGCGACCTGCCACCGCACCGGCTGGGGCGAGGAGGGCGCGGAGGACGCGGAGGGCGCGGCGGAATGAGGCGCCTCGGCCTGCTCGCGGCGCTGGCGCTGTCGGCCTGCGCGCCGGCGGCCGGAGTCGAGGCCGAAGCCGGCGCCGCCCGCACCGCGACGGCCGGGCTCGGCGAGACGGCGCGGCTCGGCGACGTGACGGTTCGGCCGATCGCGGTGATCGAGGACAGCCGCTGCCCGCGCGACGTCACCTGCGTCTGGGCCGGGCGGCTTCGGCTGCGGGCGGCGGTCTCCGGCGTGGGCGGCGAGGCCGAGCTGATCCTCGGCCAGCCCATAGCTTTGCCGGGCGGCGGCAGACTGACCCTGATCGCCGCCTTGCCCGAGCGGTGGCACAACCCGCCGCCCGGCGCCCCGAGCGGACCCGGCCCGCGCTTCACCTTTCGGCGCGACTGAGCCTTCGATCGGAACGTCCGGCCTGCGGCCGGGGCGGGCGGCGGCTCGCGCGCCTTATTGGGCGGGCGCCGGCGGGGTCGGCGCCGCCGCGGCGGCGGCGCGGCCCTGGCGGATCGCTCCGGCGACCTGGGCCGGGAGCTGGCCGAGCTGGGTTTGCGCCTGGGCGCGGGCGGCGGCCTTTTGCGCCTCCGGAACGGCGGGGCCGGCGATGAACGCTTCCACCTGCCGCTCGAGCTCGCGAAGCTGGGTCGCGCAAGCGCCGAGCACGGCGGTCGCGCCGGCCTCCGGAGCGACCGTGGCGGCGACCGTGCCGACGCCGGTCTCGACGCACTGGCCGAACGCCTGCGCGGCCTGGCCGAGCGCCGGCGACGGCGGCGCCGGGGGCGCGGGAGGGGCTGGCGGCGCGGGCGGCTGGGCGGCGGGCGCCTGGGCCGGCGGCTGCGCGGCGGCGGGGAGGGCGATGGCGAGCAGGGCGGCGGAAAGGCCGTATCTCAACATGATGGTTCTTCTCCTGAGGGAGTCGCGTCGTCGCAGATTCCCCGGCGCTTGCAAGGGGCTTTGTCGGCAGCGCCCCGGTTCGGCGGGGTTGGACATGGTTCCGGTTCCTGCCTTACATCGTGGTCATGCTCTATTTCCTGGTCAAGGTCGTCGTCTCCGGGATCATCGTCGCGATCGTCTCGGTGGTGGCGAAGCGCTATCCCGGCGCCGGCGGGCTGATCGCCTCGCTTCCGCTCATCTCCGTGCTCGGGATGATCTGGCTGTGGCGCGACACGGGCGATCCGGTGCGGATGGCGAGCCATGCCGAGGCGACCTTCTGGTTCGTCCTGCCGTCGCTGCCGATGTTCCTGCTGATCCCCTACGCGCTTCGGCAAGGCGTGTCGTTCTGGCTCGCGCTCGCGCTCGGCTGCGTGCTGACCATGGCGCTCTATGCCGTCATGGTCTGGGCCGGGCCTCGCTTCGGGCTTCGGCTGTGATTCCGCTGCTGCCGCGCGAGATGATCGAGCTGTGGTCGCAGGGGTGGGTCTGGCCGGACCAGGGTTTGGACTCGGTCTCCGGCTCGCCGGGGAAGAGCAGCCGCGCCGCGAGCAAAGCGAGGAGGGCGCCGAGGATCTGGGCGGCGACGAAGGCGGGGACGTCGGCCGGAGCGATGCCGGCGAAGCTGTCCGACAGGCACCGGGCGACGGTGATCGCCGGATTGGCGAAGCTCGTCGACGAGGTGAACCAGTAAGCGGCGGCGATGTAGAGGGCGACGCTCGCCGGCACCCATGAAGGCCGCTGCCGGACCGTGCCGAGGATGGTGAGGACCAGGCCGAAGGTGGCGATCGCCTCGCCGGTCCACTGGCCGAACCCCGTCCGGGCCTTCACCGAGAGCTGCAAAGCCGGCAGATCGAACATCAGATGGGCGGCCCAGGCGCCGAATATGCCGAAGGCGAGCTGGACCAGGGCGTAGGCCGCTGCATCCCGCCAGGCGAGCTCGCGCCTCAGCGCCGCGACCAGGCTCACCGCCGGGTTCATATGCGCTCCGGAAATCGGACCGAGCATCGCGATCAGGACGAACAGGATCGCGCCGGTGGCGAGCGTGTTGGCGAGCAAAGCGACGGCGTCGTTCCCGCCCGACAGGTTCTCGGCCATGATTCCGGAGCCGATCACGGTGGCGAACAGGAAGAAGGCGCCGACCCCCTCCGCCGCCAGCCGCCGGCCGAGCGGCGCTTCAGGCACGGGCGGGGGCGCAGCATCCGGCGGGTTCGTCCGCCGTGGCGAGGGTATCGAGCGCGGGGCTGTCGCCATAGACCGTGGCCTCGCCGGTCGTTTGGAAGGCTTCCCAGATCACGCCGTCCGGATCGGTGACCCAGCTCTTCTCGGACCTGGCGTAGCAGCAGGTCGTCGCGCCTTCCTCGAGCACCGGCCGGCCGGCCGAGGCGAGCCGGCCATAGACCTCGGCCAGCTCGGCGCCGTCCTCGGCCTGGATGCCGAGATGCTCGATCCCCTTGCGGGCGTGCCGGCCGCTGGAGACGGCGAAATTGACCCGCGGATCGTCGAGCATCCATTTGGCGTAATCGGCCTTCACCACGCTCGGCGCTCCGCCGAACAGGGTAGAATAGAAGTGGATCGACCGGTCGAGGTCGCTGACGCCGACGTGGATATGAAGACGCTTCATGCCATTTCCTTTACTTGATCGGGGGCGGGGACGCAGGCCGAGTCGCCGCCGCAGCCGGCGCCCGCGCAGCAATTTTCCATGAGGTAGGAGACGAGCGCGTTCATCGCTCCATAATCGGCCCGGTAGATGAGCGAGCGGTGCCGCCGCTCCTGCCGGATCAGGCCGGCGCGGCCGAGCTGGGCGAGATGGAAGGAGAGCGAGGAATTGGGGATTGCGAGCGCGGCGGCGATGGCGCCCGCCGCGAGGCCGTCCTCGCCGGCCTGAACCAGCAGCCGGAACAGCGCCAGCCGGTGCTCCTGCGCCAGGGCGCCCAAAGCGGCGATCGCGTTGTCGGAATTCATTTCCATGGTTCTGGAAATGACAGGCGGGCAGGGGCGAGTCAAGCTCGTTTCGAATTTTGTTGAAATGAGCGGTGGGCTGGCGCGCGGGAAGCGTCCCCGCCGGCGTATCGGTGATCGCCCTTACGCTCTTCCGTTAAGGGATCCGGCGCCTAATCGCTCTGCCGGGCGGCGATCATGTCGTTGTCGCCCTGCCGGGCGGCAAGCATGTCGTCCCACGCCTTTTCGAGCATCCGCCGCCTCTCGAGGCGCGCCAGATGGCGCTGCCGCTTGCTGACGGCCCGATACCAGCAATAGAAGCCAAGGCCAGCCGCGCCCAGCGCAAGCAGAATGATCAAGCTTGTCATGACCGGCTCGCAACGATCCGGACGAGGCCAAGTTCCTGAACCCGTGCCCGCTTTTGATCTGGGTTATGGAATCGCGGGACGGCCGGCTTCGCGGCCCGATCCTCAAAAAAAGGGCGCCCGAGTTCGGTCACGGAGCGCCCGAGGGCCGGGGTCCTTGGGGGATGTTCGGAGGGATCGCCCCGGGCGGCCCGTTCTTATGCCGCAACGCGCCGGCGCGCGCTCTGATACAGGTTAGGACCGATTCCGCCGCCGCGCGCGGATCGACGCGCGATCCGGAAACCTCAGCCGAGCCTGAGCAGCTTTGCGGCGAGGGCGCGGTCGGGGAAGCGGCCCTGGGCGTCGACGATCAGCGGCCAGCTCCGGCCGCTGAGGCGGAGCTTGATCCAGGGCGCGTCGACCGAGACTCCGGCGGGATTGTCGAAGCGCCCGGCCATCCAGTCGGATTCCAGCACGTCGGAGACGGGATGAACGCTTTCGGCGCCGGTGACGAAGCCGGCGGTCCGGATGTGGAGCGCGCCGGCCGCCTCGTCATAGTCGATCCGGGTCGCGTAGAGGCGGCCGTAAAGCGCCATGCCGGCGGCGAAGGCCAGGCCGAGCAAGGCGATTCCGCCGCCGAAGGCGAGCCTCGTCCCGAGCGGGGCGAGAACGCCGCCGTCGGCGGGCCTCAGGCCGTAGCTTTGGAAGATCACCCAGCCGTACCAGCAGGCGGCGACGGCTGAGGCCAGCGACAGCAGCATGATCGCCCGGACCTTGATGAGCTGCGATCCGGCGCGGTAGATTTCGGTCATGATTTCCCCCCTGGTTCGGCTAGCCGATCGGCCTCCCCTCCACAGTCACCCTCTGCTCGCGCTCGTCCCTGACCGAAAGCAGCTTCCAGCCCTGGGCGGTCCGAGTCCAGGTTTCGGTCTGAAGGACGCCGCTCTCGACCAAAGCCTCGCGACCGTCCACGATCTGGATTCGGGCGAGATCCTGCCGCATGTCGACCACGGCGTCACGCCCTTCAAGGCGGATCGCTTCGATCACATTGCTTTGCCGGACGATCCGCACCCATCGGTCCAGGTTTCGCCTCAGGTACATAGCGAGATCGTCGCGGGTCATCCGGCTGCCATCGGGGCGAATTGCGGTGAAGGCGGGCGAAACCTGGTCGATCAGGGTGGCATAATCCTCATCCTGAAAGGCGCGCGCCCGCGCCGCGAACACTGCCTCCAGCTCGGCCCGGATCTCCGACAAGCCCAATTCGGACTCGGCGGCCGGGGCCGGGACCGGCGCGGCGCTCGCCATCGCGCAGCCGGCGAAGCTAAAGGCCAAAGCGAGCGGAACGATCGCGCGGACTTTGATGAGCTGTGAGGCGGCGCGGTCGATCTCGGTCATGGCGGCGTTCCTCCTCGGCCGATCATAACGCGGGGCCGGGGGAAGGGACAGGTGGGGGCGATGGTGCGCTAGCTTTCGCGTTCCCTGAAATATTCGCGACCCAGCCACAGCGTGACGACGGCGAATGCCATGACAACCGGGCGCAGCCAGCCGCGATTCTCCGGCAAGTCGAAGAAAGTGAAATAGAGAAGCGGCAACGAGCACAGGGCCAGCAAACCGCCGGCGATCCGATATTTCAGCATCGCGCCTTGGTAGCGGGAAAGCGCGCCTCCGTTAAGGCCGCGGCCGGCTGGCGCCTGGAGCGGAGCCCGGTTAGGCTCGGCGGATGGGCTTTCTGGTGGATCTCGTCGTCGACTGGTTCCTGATCGGCCTGGTCGACCGGCTTCCCCGCGGCTGCCTGATGGCGATGGGCATCGTGTCCGCTTTGGCCTTCGCGGTGCTGGCCTGGTTCCTGCTCACCTGACAAGCGGCTCGGCCGTCGGCGCCGCCGCGCATGCCTGGCCCGGCCGGAAGCCGCTTGCGCGGATGAAAGCGCCGGCGGATGATCGGCGGCGGGAAGGGAGAGCCGGGGTGAGCGGGTGAGCTACGCGTTCTATGTCGCCGTCGGCGCGTTGTTCTGGACGGCCATGTATCTCGCCGTGCGCGCGCCGCGGCGCGGCTTCGACCAGTTTCGCGAGAGCCCGTTTTTCGATCCGCACAGCCGCGGGGTCGCGGCGATCTGGGCGACGGTCGCAGCGACGCTGGCCGTGTCCTTTTGCGAGTACACCGCGCCCTGAGCCGGTGAGGCCGGAAACCGTCGCCGCCGCCGCCGCTTAAGAAGTTCGCAAGCCAATTCCGCTATTTGTCCCCGACAGCACGGAGGGGAACGGGATCGAAAGTCCCGGCCGGGCGTTCCTCCGGAACGTAACTGCTGCGAAACGAGTCACGCGATGATCGGCAACCGCAATTCCGCCCTGCTCGCCACCGCCAAGCCGCCGCCGGCGCACCAGCGCGAGGTCGACGCGATGCTGGCCGAGGTCCGGGCCGACCTCGAGGCCGGACGGCGAAGCCTGTTCAAGCCGCCGCCGCCGGCCGAGCCGGCGCGCTCCACCGACCCGATCGAGCAGCGGATCGTCGAGGAGCTGGCGCTGGTCGCCCGCCACCTCGAGCAATTGGGCGGGCTGCTCGCGGCCGAGCCGATGCTGATCGCGAAATATGGCCGGCAGCTGCAGGCGATCGACCTGATGGAGCAGATCCTCGGCCATCTCGGCGGAGTCGTCGGAGCGGCCGACAAGGCGGCGGCGGTCGAGCGGATCTCGCTGGCCGAGCTGAAGGCGCGCCTTCAGCGCAAGCCGATCCGACCGATCGCGAGCTGATCCGCAACCGGCGAGGGCGGCGCGCGACTCGGCGATTCGGCTGTGGGATTCGGAAGGCCGAAAAAGGGCCTGATTCGGGCCTTTGAAAATTTCGTTTTTTTGAAAAGGCGTCGCATTTTGTGGGATTTGAAGTCCCACAAACGCCTCTCGGCGCGCTCTCGGGCGGTTGTGGGACTTATCCAGCGCGGTAAAAAGTGCTTGACAGCGTCACGCTGATATGGCACTATTTCAACACGCTCGATAAATGTAGCTGAACCAGACGGGCCCGGAACTCTCCGGGCCCGTTTTTCGTGGTCGAGCGGCCGCCGCGGCATCCGCCGCGGCCGGCTTTTTTCATGCCTGAAGCCCAAGGAGACGAACCATGACCGCCGACCGCGCCATCAAGGAACCCTGCCGAGTCGCGACCACCGCCAACATCACGCTCGCGGGCACGCAGACGATCGACGGGGTCGCCGTCGCGGCCGGCGACCGGGTGCTCGTCAAGAACCAGAGCAGCGCCGTCAACAACGGCATCTACGACGCCGCCACCGGCAGCTGGACCCGATCGACCGACTTCGACGGCGCCGGCGAAGTGATCGGCGGCACCCAGGCGCTGGTGACCTCGGGCTCGACCCAGGCCGGCCTGGCCTTCCGCGTCCTGGGGGCGGGCGCGGTGTCGATCAACACCGATCCGATCCTGTTCGAACGCGCCTATGACGCCGAGTCCGTCGCCTTCCTCCAGGCCGGCAGCGGGGCGATCGAGCGCTCGGTCGAGGCCAAGCTTCGCGAGCAGTGGCTGAGCGTCAAGGATTTCGGCGCGACCGGCGACGATTCGACCGACGACGTGGCGGCGATCAATCTCGCCATCGCCGCGCTCGACCCCGGCCAGACGCTCTATTTCCCGGACGGCAGCTACCGGGTTTCCGTCACCGACGGAGTCGAAAAGGCGCTGACCCCGATTCCGGTCGGCTGCAACGTCTTCATGGAAGGCGGCGCGTGCCTCAGGCCCGTCGACACGGCGACGATCCTCACCTTCTTCACGCCGCTCGGCGACAACATCCTCCAGGTCAATATCGACGGCGACAAATATCCGCCCACCTGCGGCGTTCGCGGCATCTGGGGGAACCACGTCGTCGGCATCCGCTGCTATCTCAACTGCATCTACGGCCTGGGCGCCGACAGGGTCACCGTCGTCAATTCCAGCATCAGGAACGTGCACACCGGCATCCGCGTCGACGGCAGCAGGAACTGGAAGATCGTCAACAGCCGGTTCAGCGGGACCGAGCTGTCGGCGATCCTGTTCGGCTATTGGCTGGCCCAGGATTGCCTGCACAATATCGTGACCGGCTGCAGCTTCGAGGACCATGGCGATACGGCGGTCGCCTTCTTCCAGGCCGGGGACCAGGCCGCCGGCGGCTATTGCCTCCACAATATCGTCGCGAACTGCGCGGCGAGGAACACCAACCAGAACGCCGCCGGCTGGGCGTTCGACGTCGAGCAGGGCGATCCCGATTTCCAGCGGAATATCAGCTTCGTGAACCTTTCCGTCGAGCAGGAGGCGATTTGCGGGGCCACGCTCCAGCGCGGGGCCGCGACGATGGGCGGCGTTCGCGACGGGCTCATCCTCGGAGTCAACGCGAAAAGCTATTCCAACCCGGCCGAGGACGTCGCGATCAACATGCGCGAATGCGTCGGCGGGACGATCGACGGCTATACGCTCGAAGGATTCGGCGGCCCGGCGATCAACACGGACGGCTCCGACGGGCTGGTCGTCGGCGGCAACGGCACGATCATCGATTGCGGCGGCGGCGCCGGGAACACGCCGGCGATCCGCGGATCGCTCGCCTACGACACGCGCAACGTCACGATCAACGTCCCGAAGATCGTCACGACGACCGAGCGGACGTTCAGGGCCGGCGAGGCGGCGGTGGCCTTCCTGCGCAGCCCCGAGGCGACCACGGTCGTCGAAAATATCAGGATCGTCGGCGGCACCGCCGAAAATCCGATGGACGTCGGCGTCGCGGTGCTTCCCTATGACGGGGCGCAATCGCGAAACATCGAGATTTCCGGAATCGCCCTGACCGGGACCTCCGGCGGCGGCGCCTATTTCAACACCGCCGGCATTCAGGTCCGCCATTGCGACAATGTCGCGATCCGCGACATCGCTCTCGATCCGCAGGGAGGCGCGCTGCTCCACGGCCTCTACGTGCGCGATTGCAACGAGGTTGAGGTCGAGGGCGTCGACGTGCTCGGCGGCACGATCACCTATCTGTTCGACTTCACCAACTCGACGGGCGTCAGGGTCGACGACCAGCGGACCTTCGCCGGCGCCACGATCACCAACGCGGTCCTGTCCGGAGGCAATGGCACGCTCACCAGATGGGGCGAGCATATCGACTCCTACCCGCTGCCGAACGCCGCCGACGATGCCGCGGCGGCGGCCCTGACCCCGCCCGTGCCGGTCGGCGCGCCCTATCGCAACGGCTCCGTCCGAATGGTGCGCGTCTCGTAAAATCAGGATGCCGCCGCGGCGCTTCGTCGAGCGCCGCGGCCGGCCGCGCGGCCGTCATGTTTCCCCCCTTTCATGGCGGCCGCGCTTCATTCGCGGATGAGGAGATCCAGTTATGAGCGGCAGGAAGAAAAAGCTGAGCAAGGGCGCTCTGGCGCGGGCCGAGCAACGCCAGAAGGAGAAGGACGACAAGTTCTTCGCCGAGCTGGCGATGGTCTGCAACGTCACGGCCGCCCTCGAAGCGGCGCGAATGAGCGGGAAGAGCGGCCAGGTCTATGAGCGGCGCAGGCGCGATCCCGAATATCGCGCCCGCTGGGAGGAGGCGATCGTCGAGAGCTATGCAATGCTGGAGCTGGAGATGCTCGAGCGCAGCCGCCGCGGCGACGACCGGCCGCCGCCGAAGACCGATGCCGAGCGCAGGCTGCGTGAGTTGACCGATCGGCAGGCGATGCAGCTGCTTCGCCAGCACAAGAGCGGGGTGAAGGGGGCGCAGCCGCACGCGCAGCGGCCGTTCCGCGGCGAGAAGCTGCTCGGCGCCGTGGAGAAAAGACTGGGCGAGATCAGCCGGCGGCTCGGCGGCATCGGCTGAACGATGGCGGCGCTTTCGAAATTCGCGCTGCTCCCGGATGCGGAGCGGGCGCTGTCGCTTTCGATTGCCGAGCGGATCGCGCTGCTGCCGTACAGGGAGCGGCGCAAGATCCTGCTCTGGCTGGAGAAGACCGGCCAGCTGGAGGAGTTCGTCGTGCGCTGGACCTTCTGGGCGCGGCCGGGGCAGCGGCCGCCGCCGGGCGCGTGGCGGACCTGGCTGCTGATGGCCGGTCGCGGCTACGGCAAGACCCGGGCCGGGGCGGAATGGGTCCACCATCTGGCCGAGGGGGAAGGGCGGCGGATCGCCATCGTCGGGCCGACCGAGGACGAGGCTCGGCGGGTGATGGTCGAGGGCGCCTCGGGGCTGATCGCCTGCGCGGCCGACGACAACCGGCCCTGCTGGGAGCCCTCGCGGGGGATTTTGACCTGGCCGAGCGGGAGCCAGGCCTTCGTCTATTCGGGGGCTAATCCGGAAGCCTTGCGCGGGCCCGAGCACGATTATGCCTGGTGCGACGAGCTCGCCAAATGGGCGGGGGCCGAGGCGGCCTGGGACAATCTCACCTTCGGGCTGAGGCGCGGGCACTGGCCGCGGGCGCTGGCGACGACGACGCCGCGGCCGACGCCTTTGCTCCGGCGGCTGGTCGGGCGCGGCGACGTGGCTTTGACCAAGGGCAGGACGGCGGACAACGGCATGCTGGCGCAGATCGTCGTCGACCATGTGACCGAGCTTTACGGCGGCACCCGGCTCGGCCGGCAGGAGCTGGACGGGGAGCTGATCGAGGATTTCGAGGGGGCGTTGTGGACCCGGGCGATGATCGAGGCGGGGCGCGCTGAAATTGGGGACAGTATATATTTTCCCGCGCATGCTGGCGCCGGCGACGCGGCCGCGGACGGAAACTATATACTGTCCCCATTCAAGCGGATCGTGATCGGGGTCGATCCGCCGGCGAGCGCGAGCGGGGACGCCTGCGGGATCGTGGTTTGCGGGCTCGGCGCGGATGGGATCGGCTATGTGCTCGACGACCGCTCGGAGCGCGGGCTTTCGCCCGAGGGCTGGGCGCGCGCGGTGGTCCGGGCGGCGCAGGACTGGGGCGCCGACCGGGTGGTGGTCGAGACCAACCAGGGCGGCGAGATGGTGGAGAGCGTGCTTCGCAGCGTCGACAGCCTGCTGCCGGTGCGGCCGGTGAAGGCGCGCTACGGCAAGGCGCGGCGGGCGGAGCCGGTCTCGGCCCTGTTCGCGCGAGGCAAGGCGAAGCTCGCCGGCGCCTTTGCCGAGCTCGAGGACCAGCTCTGCGGGCTGACCGCGCGCGGCTATGAAGGGCCGGGGCGATCGCCGGACCGCGCCGACGCGATGGTCTGGGCGATGGCGGAGCTGATGCTGGGCGAGGTCGGCGAGCCGCGGATCCGGAGGCTTTGAGGAAGGGGCTGAAATTGGGGACAGTATATATTTTCCCGCGCATGCTGGCGCCGGCGACGCGGCCGCGGACGGAAACTATATACTGTCCCCAATTAAGCCCCCGGAAACTATATACTGTCCCCAATTAAGCCCTCCGCGCCCTCCGCGTGAATCCATTTTTTTCTTATCAGGAGATCGACATGAGATGGTTCGGCCGGAAGGCCGCTCGCTCGGGCGGGCGGCCGTTTCTGTTTTCGGGGTGGCGGCATATGTTCGCGGGCGAGCCGTGGCCGCGGTCGTACGAGGCGCAGGTGCGCGAGGCCTATCTCGCCAATCCGGTGGCGCAGCGGGCGGTTCGGCTGGTGGCGGAGAGCGTCGCCTGGGCGCCTTTGCTGTGTTCCCCTGCGAAAGCAGGGGTTCAGGCGGGCGGGAGGACTGGGTTCCTGCTTTCGCAGGAACACAGGGTCGAGCGCGCCGCCACGCTCGTCACTCCGGCCTTGCTGGAGACCGTGGCGACGCAATTGCTGCTGCACGGCAACGCGTTCGTTCAGCCGCTCCAGGACGGCGAGGCGATGCCGGCGGAATTGTTCGCGCTTCGGCCCGAGCGGGTGACGGTGGCGGCGGATTCGAGCGGCTGGCCGATCGCCTATGTCTACAAGGTGGGCGAGGCCAAGACGCGGCTGCCGGCGCGGGACGGGCTCGGGCGGCCGGGCCTCGTCCACCTGAAGGCCGCGCATCCGCTCGACGACCATTATGGGCTGGGCTGCCTCGGCGCGGCGGCGGCGGCGGTGGCGGTGCACAATTCGGCGGCGAAATGGAACAGGGCGCTGCTCGACAATGCGGCTCGGCCTTCGGGCGCCCTGGTCTACGAGCCGGGCGACCGGGCGGGCCTGTCCGGCGAGCAATATGAACGGCTCCGCGGCGAGCTGGAGGCGCAATTTTCCGGCGCCGACAATGCCGGGCGGCCGCTGCTGCTCGAGGGCGGGCTCAGATGGCAGGCGATGAGCCTGTCGCCGGCCGACATGGATTTCGTCGGCCTGAAGGCGGCGGCGGCGCGCGAGATCGCGCTGGCGTTCGGAGTGCCGCCGATGCTGCTCGGGCTGCCCGGCGATTCGACCTACGCCAATTATCGCGAGGCGAACCGGGCCTTGTGGCGGCTGACCGTGCTGCCGATGGCGGAGCGGATCCTCGCCGGGATCTCGGCCGCGCTGGCGGCTTGGTGGCCGGGGCTGAGGCTCGCCGTCGACGTCGACCAGATCAGCGCTCTCGCCGAGGACCGCGAGCGGCTGTGGCGCCAGGTGAGCGGAGCGGATTTCCTCAGCGACGACGAGAAACGGGAGATGCTGGGCTTTCAGCCGGCCCGCGGGCCGCAGAAACCCGCCGAGTAATTCCATTCGCCGCCGCCTTCGCCGCAGCGGTCGATCCGCCATTCGCGCCACGCCCACCAGCCGCCGAGGGCGATCAGCAGCGCGAGGATGACGAGCAGCACGTTCCGGGTCACGGACCCTCAATATCGGGAAAGAAACGACATGACCAATCAGAATGCATCGATGCTGGCGCTGCTGATCGCGCAGGCCGAAGGGCAGGGGGCCGACATGGTCACGCTGCGTGGGCTGGCCGAGGAGGCGAGCGAGATCGGCGCCGACCGGGCGCTGGCCGCGCTCGGCCTCAGGGACGAGCATGCGCGGCGCGACATGGACGACCTGCGCGAGCTTCTGCGCGCCTGGCGCGACGCCAAGAAATCGGCCTGGAACGCGGTGGTGACCTGGGCGGTCAGGATCTTCCTCGCCGTGCTGGTCGCCGGGATCGCGGTCAAGGTCGGGCTGATCGGGATGATCCGGCCATGAGGTTCGCCGGCTATGCGGCGGTGTTCGACCGGCCGGATCGCGGCGGGGACATCGTCAGGAAGGGCGCTTTCGCAAGAACGCTGAGGCGGTCTTCCGGGGTGCCCCTGCTCTGGCAGCACGCGCCGGGGCGGCCGATCGGGCGGATCGACTATCTGAAGGAAGACAAGCGCGGGCTCAGGGTGATCGGCCGGCTGTCGGAGGGCGCGGCGGGGCGCGAGGCGGCGGCTTTGCTGAAGGAGGGCGCGGTTCGGGGCCTCAGCTTCGGCTATCGCGTGCGCTCCTTCGACAAGCTCGGGATGAGCGGGGGTCAGGAGACGCGCGAGCTGACCGAGCTCGAGCTGGTCGAGATCAGCCTGGTGACGCTGCCGATGCAGCCGAAGGCGCTTGTGCACGCTTTGGACGGATGACCCGCGTCAGGGGCAGCGCGAGACCCGGGTCTCGAAGCGGTGGCCGGCCTGGTCGACATAGATGTGGCGCATGCTGCCGCCCCTGCGGATGAAGGGCGCGACCTCGGCGTTCTCGCACATGCGCGACTGGTTGAGATCCTGGATGCTCCGCCTGATCTGCTCGATCCGGTCGGCCGGCAGCGCCTGGCTGACCGCCATCTCGTAGACGAACTCGGCGCCGTCGGCGCGGATGGCGACGGCGGTGGTGATGTCGTCGGCCCGCATCGGCAGCCGCGCGCTGAGCTGCCGCGCCGCCGCGGCGACCTCGGCGAGGTCGGGCGGGGCGTCCGGCGCGGCCGCGCCGGCGGCGGAGAGGAGGAAGGCGGACGCGGCGATCGCCGCCAGCGCCCGAATCGACGGAAGAGGGCTCACGCGCCGCTCAACCCGCGCAGGAGCTGACCAGGGTCTCGAAGCTGTCGCCGTTCGGATCGGTGTAGCGGTGGCGCATGCTGCCGCCCATGTTGATCAGCCGGCTGGTATTGGGATCGCGGCAGAGATTGGTCTGGTTCTGAGTCTGGATCGCCTGGCGCGCGGTCTCGATGTCGCCCGTGGCGATGTCGCGGCTGATCGCCATTTCGTAGACGAACTGGGTGCCCTCGGCGCGAACGCCGGTCAAAGTCGTGACGTTGTCGACGGTCATCGGCAGGGTCGACTGGAGCTGCGCGGCGGCGGCCGACATCTGCCCGGCGAGAGCGGGATCGGCGCTGGCGCCGCCGCCGTCGGCCGGCTTGTCGCCGCCCGGCGCGCTGAGCGCGACATTGCCGCCGCCGGCGGTCGTGTTTGCCGCGGCGCTGCTGTTGGCGTCGCCGCCGATGCCGGTCGCCTGGCGAAGCTGGTCGCAGCCGGCGAGCGTGAGGGCCAGCGCGGCCGCCGAACCGATCAATGCAATGCGCTTCATGTCCGTCCCCTTTTGTCTGTCGAACGGAAGGTGCCGCGCGCGGGCGCGGGCGTCAATGACTTGCTTGACGGAAATCGGGACGCTTCGAAGCCGCGCGGGTATTGGAATGAAGTCGAATGCGATCCAGGCTTCGGCAGGGATGAAAGGAGCGAGCGATGCTTTCCAGCCTTGGCCTGGGCGGCGACGGCGATGAAGTCGACGCGATCGAGCGGGTCGGGAAGCGGTTCGGGATCGCCTTCGATCATTCGGATTACGAGCGCTTCGAGACGGTGGGCGACGTCTGGCTCGCCCTGCTCGACAAGCTTGGGGAGGAGGATGAAGGCCATCGCTGGGCGTCGTTCGTCGAGGCGCTCGGAGGCGCGCTCAGGAGGCTGTTCCGGCGCTAGCCGCCGGCCGCCGATTTTCGAAAAATTCGTGTTCGTGGATCCCGGATCAAGTCCGGGATGACGGCTTCGTGCGCGGTGATGACGGATTCGTGCGCGGTGATGACGGCTTCGCGCGCGGTGATGACGGATTCGTGCGCGGTGATGATTCAACCAAGGAGAGAAGGACATGGTGGAAGTGAAGGCGGATGCGCTGGAGGCGTCGTTCGAGGCGCTGGAGCGGGAGGATGAGGATGTGGCGGCTTTGCGCGAGGAGGTCGCGGCGCTGAAGGGCCGGGTCGACGCTCAGGCGGTCGCCGGGGCGCGGCCGGCGCTGAGCGGGGCGAAGTCGGAGGCGTCGCCCTTCGTCGAGCGCTATTTGCGCAAGGGGCTCGAGGCCGGGGTCGAGCTCAAGGCGCTGTCGGGCGCGACCGAGGCGGCCGGCGGCTATGCGGTGCCCGAGGAGTTGGACGAGCGGATCGACAAATTGCTGACCGCGATCTCGCCGATCCGCGCGATCGCCAACGTCGTCAGGGTCGGCTCGGCCGGCTACCGAAAGCTGGTGACGACCGGCGGCACGCCGTCGGGCTGGGCGGCGGAGACGGCGGCCCGGCCGGAGACGGCGACTCCCGATTTCAGGGAGATCGCGCCGCCGTTCGGCGAGCTCTACGCCAATCCGGCGGCGAGCCAGGCGATGCTCGACGACGCGGCGTTCGACGTCGAGGCCTGGCTCGCGGGCGAGATCGCGACCGAGTTCGCGCGGGCGGAAGGCGCGGCCTTCGTCTCGGGCAACGGCGCCAGCAAGCCGAAGGGCTTCCTCAGCGCGCCGCTGAGCGCGGCGCTGGACAGCGTGCGGGCGTTCGGCACCCTGCAGTTCCTCTCGACCGGGGTCGCCGGCGGCTTTCCGGCGGTGGCGCCGCAGGACAAATTGATCGACCTCGTCCAGGCGCTTCGCCCGCCCTACCGGCAGGGCGCATTGTTCGTGATGAACTCGGCGACCGCGTCCCGGATCCGCAAGTTCAAGACCGACGACGGCGCCTTCCTGTGGCAGCCCGGGCTGGCGGCGGGGCAGCCCGACACGTTGCTCGGCTATCCGGTGGTCGAGGCGGAGGACATGCCCGACGTCGCCGCCGATTCGCTGTCGATCGCGTTCGGCAATTTCAGGGCCGGCTATCTGATCGCCGAGCGGAGCGAGACCCAGATCCTGCGCGATCCCTTCACCAACAAGCCCTTCGTCCATTTCTACGCGACCAAAAGGGTCGGCGGGCAGGTGATGAATTCGGAGGCGATCAAGCTGCTGAAATTCGCGGCTTAGGGATTGGGGGCGGGGTGAGGAATGGGGACAGTTACTAGTAACTGTCCCCGGTGCCCTTGGTTCAAAGTTTAACAGGACCGTCATTGCGAGGAGCCAAAGGCGACGAAGCAATCCAGACTCAGCGCTGGATCGCTTCGCTTCGCTCGCAATGACGGCGGGTGGGAGTGACACCAATGACATTGTTCTTTGCCGACCTGGTGCGCGAGGCGTGCCTGGGGACGGGGACCGGCGACCTCGCGCTGGCCGGGGCGCTGCCCGGCCACCGGGCATTCGCCGAAGTGCTGCCGCCGGGCGCGCGCTTCCATTATTGCATCGCCGGGGTGACCCGGCCCGAGCAATGGGAGATCGGCGAGGGCGCGCTGGGCAGCGGCGGATCGCTGGTCAGGATGCCGCTGTCCTCGTCCGCCGCGGGCGACCCGGTCGACTTCTCGCCGGGGCTGAAGACGGTGGCGCTGGTCGTCGCCGCCGCCTGGTTTTCGGGCCAGGAGGCGGGCGGCGCTCCGCCCGGGATCGCCGACGTCGAGGGGCTGACCGAGGCGCTCGCCGGCAAGGCGGCGCTGGCCGGGGCGACCTTCGCCGGCGCGGTCGTCGTGCCGCAGCTGAACGTCGGCGGCGCCAAGGTGGTCGGAGCGCGCGCCACCGGCTGGGGCGCGCCGACCGGAACCGCCAACCGGGCGGCGTTCGACACCGCCGGGATCACCGCCGGGCAGCTGGCGCAGCGGCTCAAGGCGCTGATCGACGATCTCGCCGCCCACGGCCTGATCGGAAGCTGAGCATGACGAAGGAAGCGATCGCCGGCGGCGCCATCGGCGCGGCCGG
>Ga0190274_10000792_pt1 | contig 18360 bp, 11 predicted proteins | sample Popmic531T_FD_133002 | JGI IMG/M metagenome (GOLD analysis project Ga0190274, IMG submission 133002) | Populus adjacent soil microbial communities from riparian zone of Yellowstone River, Montana, USA - 531 T | ecosystem: Environmental > Terrestrial > Soil > Riparian zone | place: USA: Montana... | reverse complement strand
CGGATGGATACCATGTTTTTTTATCGTCACTCACTACACCACCAGACGCCACTTTCTTTTTCCATTGGCTTTCGGTAAGCTTATCAAATTTTACAGCACGCCATACATCTCCATTGCCATCAATAATTCCTTTACCAGTTATAGCAATATTGCTTGCGTTGGTTGCAGAAATTGGTGATTGATTACGCATCTGCGGCAATCCTTCCCAATTTACCTCAACAAGCGGGTATTCATTTTTATCACCTGTAAATAGTAATGTGGCGCCGCCAGCTATGTGCAGATTGATATTGTTTTTCAAAACTATCGGCCCCGTCAACCATAAACCGGATGGAATTAATACAACGCCTCCGCCCTTTTTACTTAGTGCATCAATCGCTGCGTTGATACTTTTTGTATTTAATGTATTGCCATCCGAAACTGCTCCGTATTTTTTAATGCTAAGAGTATCTTTTTTAAAGACAGGAGATTTTATAACCGGCAGTTTCTCTTTTTGAGCAAATGCAAAAAGAAAAACTATAGTAAACAACTTCAACAGGATAACCTTTTTCATATAGCGATTCCAGGCTTTATTAAGGGTTCAATCGAATTACAATTCTACTTTATTATTCGCTGTAAATCAGACTATTCAGGTTAATTTATTTACGCAAACGATGCCGGGAACGGTACCGGTTAAGTTCAATTTTATTGAGCCCAGAGCTTTTCTAAAAATGGGCCAACTATTGAGTAACTTTTATAGCCTGTCTTGCTACCAGTTTCCACCCACCTTTTCCTTTTTGCCAAATCAATAAAACCTTTAGATGGACTTCACCCGGTTTACCACCATCATTTGTTTTAGCTTTTAAAGTATGACGAACGATCGCCACTTTATCACTGATGCTGATGGTCTGTTCACTCAGATCGATCGTCACAAAATCAGAAGATCCGTTTGTCAACTTCGCCACGAATTCTTTTTTATCATCAATGTGGCCACCGCTATGACCATAACTGAGTTTTTCATCAGTTAGTTTTTCCAACACTGCTTTATCTCCATTTACCATCGCATTGCGTAGTTGCTCAACTGCATCGGCCACTGCTTTTTCATCTTTTGCTTGTCCAAAAGAAATTGTATTAAAAAAAACAAAAGCGATCATTCCAAAAAATAATTTCTTACTCATAGTTTATATTTTTAAAATCTATTAGCTAAGGGAACCAGGTCAGTAAGTTCACTGATCTTAACTGGTCTTTTTTCTTTAATACTTTTTCTTGCTGCAATGCCGATCAAAATACTCATTGCTCCATCTCTTGTTCCTGCCATAATATGGTGTGGATTATCGTTTGTATCAACAAACATCCGGCGCTGCATCCGAATATCACCTCCACCATGTCCACCTGCAATTTTTGGTGTAGTGAAAATTTCATATTCCTTTTGAAAATTATCCATAACCAATATTTCTCTTACATCACCTTTTACAGCATCGTCTGCGTTACTCATTTCTACTGCATGTCGTTTTGCCTGGTCATCAGGAGTTTTTTGCAGATAAGGGATATCTTCCCATGTTTCAATCCTTCCTTTCATTCCATTGAATGCAATTTGCCAGCCCTCATAAGGGGAATAAGTAGTAAGAGAATAATTTGCCGTTACTCCATTTGCATAAACGATCTGGGCACTCATCTTATCGTAAATATCAATTTCATTACTCCATACGCAGCCATCTCTTATATATCCGTCGTGTTGTTCATTCTTTACATATAAGTCAACTAAACGCTGATCTTTATTTATGTCCCAATAAAATTTGCAATTGGATTTATGTTCGCAATCGCGACATTTAGTTCCACGAAAAGAATTATTTTTTCCATAATGATCAAGAGAACCATAAGCCATCACTTCCACTGGTTCACTATTCAGCCACCAGTTAAGCAGATCAAAATGATGCGTTGCCTTATGCACCCACAATGAACCTCCCTTCGCCATACGTCCATGCCAACGACGGAAATAATCGGCGCCGTGATATACATTCAGGTACCAATTAAAATCCACAGAAGTTATTTTACCAACTCTATTTGCAGTCAGCAATTCCTTCAATTGCATATTGTGAACACTATGCCTGTAATTAAACGCTACAATTACTTTCTTGCCGGATTTTTTTTCAGCATCCAATATTCGCTTGCATTTTACTTCATCTGTCGTCATTGGTTTTTCTGTGATCACATTCACACCCAGCTCCAATGCCTTTACGATAAACTCATCATGTGTAGCATCCACCGTAGTCACGATCACATAATCAGGTTTTGTATCACGAATCATTTTTTCAAAATCACTGAATGTCGGACAATTCACTTTCATTGCTTCTTTTACAAAGGCCAATCTTCCGGGATTAATATCACACAAACCGACAAACTCTGTCACTTCCCCAAAATTCTTCTGCAGGCTTAAACCCCATAGACTCGAACCGCGATGTCCTGTACCGATCATCGCTAATTTAATTTTAGCACCTGTTGTATTTGCAAAAGATGCAAAAGGATGCAGCATCAATGATGCTCCTGTGGCAACAGTGTATCCCAAAAATTTTCTGCGTTCCATATAGCAAGTTTTATTTATTAAATCAACAGTATTGCTACTATTAAGCTTTTGTTGCGACGCTCCATTCATCTGCGACAATTCTATTGAGCTTTCTCCACCCTAAACCAATCGACGTCTGCAAAACCGGCATCATTTGTAATGTTAGTTCTTGTACAAAACAAACCGATCTTAGCTCCTACCCAACGACCGGGTTTTGCTGTAAATGTTTTTAAAAGATGTTCGGAACCTTTTTCTGTTTGATAACTGAACTCACAAATACCACCTTTGCTAACTTTTACTTTCAGATAGAACTCAGTTCCAGTCACCGGTAAGCTTGAAATTTCTATTTCGTTTTTGTTTTTATCTGCATTGATATTCTCAGACTGCACTATATAAACTCCGTCGTTTTTCTTAATAATTGAAAGAGATGTATAATCAGTTCCAAAAATGATCAAACCAAATCTTTCATTTTCAAATTTTGGTTTGAATGAGATCTTAACCGCTGTTGAAAATTCTTCAGCTGGGAATTTTTGCGCAAGAATATTCGGGTAATTCCAGGCTGATTTGATTGAATCAGGCTGATAAACTGAAAACATTCTCAAAGAACCATTTGGTGTTGGGAAAGCCCAACCTTCTTTTGGATTTGCCTGCCACTGCCATTGTAAACCAAATTTAGCTCCATTGAATTCATCACCGTCCTGAACTGTAGCCCGGGGATATATCTTTCCAACATTGGGTTTTTTATTAACTAAAACCGGCTCGCCTTTTCCATCTCCATCTTTATCTGTGCCGATCACCGGCCAATCATTTATCCATTTCATTGGTTGCAAATGAACAACTCTGCCATACGCTTCTTTATCCTGGAAATGTAGAAACCAATCTTCACCACTTTGAGTCGTTATCCATGCACCTTGATGTGGTCCATTAATTGAAGTCGTTCCCTGGTCAATCGCCACCTTTCTTTCATAAGGCCCATAAATATTTTTTGAGCGAAGAATAGTTTGCCAACCTGTACTTACTCCACCGCCGGGAGCAAATATGTAATAGTAACCATTGCGTTTATAAAACTTCGGGCCTTCTATTGTAGGATCCTTTTCATGACCATCATATACCATTATACCATCACCAATAATTTTTGTTCCTTCCTTATTCATTTCTTTCACAACTATTATTGATTTAATTCCTGCACGGCTTCCTGCATAAGCATGAACTATATAAGTTTTTCCATTATCATCCCATAAAGGACAAGGATCGATCAATCCTTTGCCGCCTTCGATTATTATCGGTTCACTCCATGGTCCAGTAATACTTTTTGCTTTTACTAAATAAATTCCAAAATCAGGGTCAGGATAATAAATGTAAAATTCATTATTATGATAACGTATCGATGGCGCCCAAACACCTGCCCCATGTTGTACTTTATCATACATATCATAAGGTGGCTGTTTTTTCAATGCATGACCAATGATCGTCCAATTCACCAGGTCTTTTGAATGAAGGATCGGCAACCCGGGAATATTAGTGAAGCTCGAGGACACCATATAATAATCATCTCCTACTCTTATTGCATCGGGATCGCTGTAATCCGCATTGATAACTGGATTTTTGTATGTACCATCACCATTATCTGCAACCCACACTTTTGAGACTGACTGCTGCGCAGTAACTTTCAGGGAAAGCAAGACCAGTATCAATAATGCATTTCTCATAATTCGATCACTCTTTTTTCTGCATTGCTTATATAAGCAGTCTCAATAATTTTTATCACATTCAGTCCATCTTCCGGCGACACCGGTACGTCAGCGTCATTACGAATTGCATTATAAATTCCATCGTAGTAATCTCCATAATTCCCTTTGGCTGAAGGAACATACTCTTTAATGATCTTTCCATCTTTTTCAGTATGTAGTAATCCCTTTTGATCTTCAGGTTCAATTCCCCAATCTGCACCACCAGGTTTTTTATGAGCCTGAAGATCGGTTTCCTGCACATCTGTTTTATGTTTTATAAATGAGCCGAGTGTGCCATGAAAGATATAACCCGGTAATGCTTCACGTACGTAGTAGCTTGATTTCAATATTACTCTATGAGTGGGATAAAAAAGTTTTATATCAAAGTAATCATCCACTTTTGACCCGGGACGATTGATAGTAACATCACCAAACACGGCTACCGGCATTCCAAATAATTGTAACGCCTGGTCAATTAAATGAGAACCGAGATCATACACTGCTCCAACACCTGGTGTCGGTGTTTCCTTATGTATTTTATAACTCAGTTCAGGCACATACCTGTCATAATGAATTTCTGCCTCGATAATTTTACCAAGCGATCCTCCTTCCAGAATTTTCTTTATAGTTCTATAATCACTATCATATCTCCGGTTATGGTACACCGAAATTTTTACACCTTTCTTTTTTGCTGCTGCAATTAGTTCTTCAGCTTGCAATACAGTTGCTGTAAAAGGTTTCTCGACAATTAAATGCTTGCCTGCAAGTATCGCCTCCATAGCAAACTCAAAATGAGTGATGCTGGGCGTATTAACAATAACCAGTTCAACATTTTTATCAGCCAGCATATTCTCCAGTGTACGAAATGTTTTTACACCGGGATATTTTTCCTGCGCAAGATTCTTTGACCTTTCCCAAACACCATAAAAATTAAAACCCGGATTGGTCGTAATAAATGGCGCATGAAAGACCCATCCACTCATTCCAAAAGAACATATTGCTGTATTAATTGGTTTCATAAAAATTATTTGATTGAACTTAACCAATTTTTCAATCGCTCCATCCAATTATCTGTCGTTGTCTTATTATTTAGCCCGAAACCGTGACCGCCATGCGGATATAAATGCATTCCCACAGGAACTTTATTTTTTACACAAGCCTGGTAAAAGCGGATACTATTCTCAACCGGAACTCCCGCATCATCACTCGCATGCACAATAAAAGTCGGCGGCGTATTCGATGTCACATGTAATTCGTTTGAAAAGAAAGCCGTTTTATCTGCGGTTGGCTTGGTGCCAATTAATTTATTCCTGGAACCGACATGGGCAAAGGTGGTATCAAAACTTATAACAGGATAAAGGAGAATTGCAAAATCAGGCCGGACAGAGGTTGTATCATTATTCGTGGCGTCTGCCTTAAAAGTAAAATGTGTAGCCGCTGTTGAAGCAAGATGTCCTCCAGCTGAAAACCCCATGATGCCGATTTGATTTTTATTGATGGCCCATTCTTTTGAATTGCTTCTTATTAAACGAATGGCTTGTTGAGCGTCTTGTAATGGTGCCAGGCTTTTATCAACATTAAATGAATCATCAGGCAAACGATATTTTAAAACAAATGCTGTAATACCCCATTTATTAAACTCTTCAGCAACTTTTGTTCCTTCTTTATCAATCGCCAAAATAGAATAGCCGCCACCGGGACAAATTATAATAGACATTCCATTTGCATTCGCTGGTTTATACATTGTCAGAGAAGGCACACTCACTTTTGCAACTCTTGTAACTCCATCAACACCAGTAGTTGAATTTTCTTTGTTGGACACAGCAATTGAATTTGGTACAGCACCTTTGTATAAAGGCATTTCAATAATCTGTGCTTTTGATTTTGCCATTACTGTTGAGTTAATATTCTTGTCAAAAACTTTTTTCAGAAAAACATTCATGGTTTGAACCATTGGAGTAAACCAGGGTTCAAACAAAACAAATGAATGTGGCGCATCAAAAAATCTCACTTCAGTATAAATATTATATTTATCCAGGACATTAATATAATCATCTCTCCCTGCATGCATTCTTGCCACATTACTATTTATGAATAATGTGGGTGGCGTATGCGGCCCGGTATGTGTTAGCGGAGAACCTTGCTTCCACAATTCCGGGTTTTCAATTTTTGAATAACCAAACCAGTTAGTAGCAGCGGAAGTTCTTTTACTATCATCTCCTTCGCCGGATTCAGGATGAATAAATGCAAGCAATCCGTCCATATCTATCACTGCATTTACTTTACTTGAAATATTTTTATTACAGCCATCGCCTTCAAATGAAGCAATGTCATTTGTTGCTCCCATCATTGCAGCTAATTCACCACCAGCCGAATGCCCGGCCACAACAATCTTATTTGGATCGATATTATATTTTGCTGCATTTTTTCTAACCCACCTTATTGAAGATTTTACGTCATATACACCTGCGGGATATAAAGCTTCTGTTGAAAGGCGATACTCCGGAGTAAAACAAACATAACCGAGATCAGCTAGTCGTTGAGCTAAGGGATAATGTAATGTTCTATTACCTGTTCTCCATCCTCCCCCGTGCACAATTATTACGGCAATCCTTTTACTACTCTGCTGCTTAGGAAAAAAGGCATCAATTAAGAATTTGCGACTTCCAATAGTGCAATATGCAATGTTCTTTTCTTCTACTGTCCCAGGTGAATGGGATTCGTTTACAATTTTTGCTTCCGGGTTTGTTTTAATAGTGCCGGCATAAGCACTATATAAAGAATAAGAAGTGTCTGGCTTGCCTGTAATACCCTTTGTTGATTGAGAAAATACAAAAAAATGAGAAAGAAAAAATAGTATGACAATGCTAATCTTTATCATTTTACAACAGGTTTTACGATCCTGTCGGAAAGTTCGGGGATTTGTTTCTTAATCTCTCCTAAAACTAACTGTGCTACCAATCTTGCTCCCAGTTCGTTGAAATGCGTGTTATCATCTTTGCCCTCAGGATAATTGGGATGCTCGCCAGGTTTTAGCTGCATGAATAAAAGCCTTGAATTTTCAACACCAAACTGTTGATACAACTGTTGGGTTGTTTTATCCATGTCAAATAAAATAACTTTTTCTTCTTTAGCAACATCTCTTACAATTTGCGAGTAGACATCATGAGTGTCTTCGATCTTTCCATTCGCATCAAATTTTCTTCTTGCCATTGGTGTAAGTAATATAGGTGTTGCTTTTTTACTCCTCACTTCGGTTACATACTGTTTCAGGTTATTTCTAAACTCAATTTCTGTAGTATACGTTTTTTTTGTGGGCACTTCATCGTTATGTCCGAATTGAATAAAAACATAATCACCTTCTGCAGCTTTATCTAAAACTATTTGCCACAATCCCTCATTTCTAAATGAACTGGTGCTACGACCATTCTTTGCAAGATTTTCAATCGTAACAGTCGAATCCCAGAAATAAACAAAAGGCATTCCCCAACCAGTTTCAGGATAAGCCTTTTTTTCTTTGATCGACATGGTAGAGTCCCCTATTAGCCAAATCGTTATTTTTTTTGCTGGCCTCATGTCAAAGGCCATCATAACAAAGAATGATAAAAAAATAAATGCTCGTTTCAATTTTACTTATTTATACAGACAATAATTCCCGGAAATGCGCCAAGTATATTCTGCTATTCTCTTTAAAAATCTTTTGAAAAAAATAATTCATATAAGGCTTAAAAATACTAAAATCCAACTCCAGGACGAGAGTTGAATTTTAGTATAATTTTTTATACTGACCATCCAATTAGTATCTAATTGCGGATGATAATTTTCTATCCCTGTATTATAAATATCCCGGGTTTTGCCTGAACACATCCTTATTGCTTACCGCATCAATCTGACTTTGCGGTATTGGACGCACCAAATGAAATGGCTTAACAAATCCTGCAGCATCGGGATTTAAAGCGTTTATCCTCGACTCTAATTTGCCAGTACGTTTTAAATCAAACCATCTTAGCTGTTCACCCGCAAACTCCCGTGCTCTTTCATCCAAAATAAAATCAAGCGTTACCTGCCCGGCGGTAATTTGCATATCCACAACTTTGCCTGGAAGGGCAGCTCTTGTTCTCACAACATTTATATAATAGGCAGCAGAATCTAATTTCCCGATATTCATCTCAGCCTCCGCCGCTATCATATACATTTCCGCCAAACGTATTACAAAAACATCCCTTGCACTTTGTGCTTCAGCAATGCTGGTTCTTGTTGAGTCTTTAAATTTTTTCAGCGATGGATAGAATTTTCTTTGTGAGGGTATTCCATTGCTGCCATATGTTTTAGAGACATCATATGTAGTGTATTTTTTGCTATTCATTACACTTGCAGGTATAGTGGTTTTTGCAGTGTATGCGGCAGTATCGCCAATTGCAAAATTATTTCCTCCCGACACACCCGCCTTATTGGTTAGCCATACGGTTTGAAAAGAACCATCGTATCGTGAGTCGATTGTTTCATTAAACATATTTAATAAGGACAAGTTAGGCATGTATCGGTTAAAAGGACGTCCATTATTTATATCACGGAGAAGAATAGTTAGGTTGACCTGGTCGTAGACCATTAAAAAAAGCAGATGACCACTGTTAGAACCTCTTCCATGACCTGAAGGATAGGTCGATGATGTCAGGTCATTATTCGCTAAATTGGTAGAATAATCTATTGCCCAAACTACTTCCTTATTTTTCAGGTTGGCCATATTCCACAGGTCACCATATTTTGGCAGAAGAGAAAATCCATAGTTTTTAATGACATCGTTAGCCATAGCAATGGCTTCTGCATTTTTACCACGTGTTAAATACATTCTTGCCAGGAAAGCTTTTGCTACAGGTTGCCAAACTCTTCCATATTGTAAAGGGGTGGTTGCAGGCAGGTTGGAAACCGCAAATTGTAAATCGGCAAAAATTTGGTTATAAAAGGTATCAACCGGTGTCTTATTAGCCGCCGTTACTACTCCATCCGTAGGTTCAGTAGTAAAATGAACACCGCCCCAGGTTTCCACAATATGCCAATAATAAAAAGCTCTTAAATACCGCAGTTCAGCTTCACGGGTAGATTTTTGCGAGGGAGTATAGTCACTTACTTCAGATATGGCCTTAATACCTTTATTACACAAATTAATAGCCGCATAAAAATTATTCCATTCCAAAGACAGCGCAGCATTATTGCTTCCCTGCAAGTTATTATATGTTGACAATTGGGGGAACACATCGCCGCTACCATTGGTCCATATATCGGTACCCATTTCTGAGATGCTGTACCCTTCTTCTTTTCCATACCAAAAACGATCATAAGAATAAGCAGCATTTACTAAGGTTTCAAAACCGGCTGCAGTTGTATAAACGGTGGATGCTGTCAATCCACTGGGATTATATTCTTCCAGTTTCTTTTTACAGGATGCAAAAAGAACTCCTATACTCAAAAAAGCCAGCAACGATCTTTTTATTTTGTTATCCATAATAAAAACTTTACTGTTTATAGATAAATAAGTTGATTTATTAAAAGTCTAAATTTATGCCTGCAACAATTAATTTAGTTAAAGGCCGTTCGAATGACCCTGCACCTTCCGGATCATAGTCATCTACTTTTGCAAATGTGAAATAGTTTTTAAGACTTACATAGGCCCGCAGTCTGCTCGCATGAAGTTTGTCTTGTATGCTTTTAGGAAATGTATAACCGAAAGTAATACTCCTGATCTTTACAAATGACCCATCTTTATATCCCAACGTAGTAGCGAAAGGTAATGCCGCCCGTGATATATTTGAATTAGGACGTGGGTAATCATTTGTAGGATTTTCAGGTGTCCAGTAATCAACCTTTGCTCCATTTTCAATTGCATTCGGCTCAAATTTATTTGCATAACTTGATACAAACATCTGACCCATTCTTGCATACACATAAACATCCAAATCAAATCCTTTAAAAGTTACGTTATTACCAAATCCGATGCTATAATCCGGAACTGCAGAACCAAGTACTTTCCTGTCACTATTTGCATCAAGTTTTCCATCTGGCTTACCAGCAGGTCCGCTCAAATCACTTACACGAATGTCCCCCGGTTTATAGCCAAAACTTTTTGCCAAAACAGAATCAGCCATTTGCCAAATGCCCACTTTCTCAAAATCATAGAATGAGTTGACCGGCGAGCCAATAAACCAACTGTTGGCAACATCATTTTGCTCCCCCACCAGTTCAACGATCCTTTCTTTATTTTGTGTGTAAGTGAAAGTCGAATTCCATTTCACGTTTTTTGAATTAATATTTTGGGTCTGCAGTGAGATCTCAAATCCGTTATTCCTGGTTTTACCTATATTCTGTAGTATGCTTGAAACGCCGGAGGTCGGAGGTAATTGACGTAACAATAACAAGTCATTTGTTTTGGAATCATAATAATCAAAACTCCCTGTGATCCTGTTTTTAAGTATCGAAAAATCCACTCCGATATTGCCGGTGTTCGTCAGTTCCCATTGCAAATCGGGATTACCTGTTTGCGGAGCCAGAGCATATGACAGAGCACTCTGGTCATTCCAGGAAAAAGGTATTAGCATGAGGCCGCTTTGTGTTTGGTACGGACCCACTGCTGAATTACCCGCTACACCATAGCTTATTCTTAATTTTAACTCGTTGAAAATATTTTGATTTTGCATAAAGCTTTCATCACTGATCCTCCATGCAGCAGCAGCAGAAGGGAAAAATGCCCATTGATTCTCTGAAGAGAGTACTGATGCTCCATCAGCTCTTCCAGTTAATGTCAAAAGATATTTTCCTTTGTAGTTATAATTGACCCGAAACGCTCCCGATATTAGTTTACTCGCAGAATAGCCGCTTGAAATAGTTAGGTTCGCCGGGTTATTCTGCAAAGCATAAAATGATTGGTTGGCAATTAGCTGCCCAGTGCCTGATGCAGAGGAGTTTTCATTTTCTCCTGAAATATAACTGGTAACAGCTGTGAGCTCTAAACTATGAGCATCAAATTTCTTTTGCCAGTTAATGATATTTTCCCAGTTGATTCCTAATCCATTTGAATTTGAAACACTCGAAAGCGAACCAGTTGATAGTGCCCTACTGATAGTATTAGCTCCCTGGAAACCACCATTACGGGTATTTGAAGTGGAAATACCCAAATTAGAACGAACTGAAAATCCTTTAAATGGCCTCCAATCAATATACGCCGTACTTAATATCCTGGTTATTTTAAAACTATTAATATAGGCTCCTGATTCTTCCTGCAACAAAGGATTATTCTGGTTTCCTATGAGTGTGTCAAGAGATCCATTGGCTTCATAAGGTGTATAATATGGAATTACTTTGTTTGCAACAGTTAATATACCATCCGCCCTTAAATTCTGATCATATTCGGTTAATTGGCTTTGCAAACCTACTTTAAGGGAATTGGCAATAGTTTGATCTACGTTCAATCGAAATGTATAACGTCCGGAGTAGTCATTATTCAAAAGCCCTTTTTCTTTATAGTAATCAAAAGAAAAATACACTTTTGTTCTATCAGAACCCGCGGAAACATTTATTGCATAGTCTTGTTGTGAACCTTTGCCCAACAACAAGCCTGGCCAATAAGTAGAAACTCCATTATTAACGGCATCTCTTTCAGCTTGACTCGTGAAAACCTTATTATCATCGGCAGGTGAATTCCAGATACCAATGGTACGAGCACCCTGCCTTTTTAGATTTGCATATTCAGGCCCTGTCATTGGTTTTGGATAACCGGCCACATCAGTCGTTCCGTAATACGAACTTGCCGAAATCTTTACTTTACCCGAATTTCCTTTTTTAGTTGTAATAAGAATAACTCCATTAGCACCGCGTGATCCGTATATAGCTGTTGAAGAAGCATCTTTCAAAAATTCCATTGATTCTATATCGTTGGGATTGATATCCTGGAAACTTGAATACTGTATTCCATCTACAATGTATAAAGGAGAATTGCCTGCAATAATAGAACGATTTCCTCTCACTGTTACACTCACGTTGGCGCCTGCACCACCACTGGTTCTTACAATATCTACTCCGGCAACTTTTCCCTGTACACTTTCAATAATATTTCCGGCAGGTATTTTTCTAACTTCTTCTCCTTTGACAGAAACAACAGATCCAGTTAATAGACGTTTCCTTGCAGTGCCATACCCGATCACTACAACTTCATCAAGTGATTTGCCCTGCTTATCCATAGTAATAGTAACAGGAGCAGCGGGATCAGCTGTGATCAACAATGTTCCATAACTAACAAGGCTTACTTCCAACTCGGCTTTGCCAGTTGCAGATACTTTTAACGAAAAATTGCCCGAGGCATCTGTGCGGGTGCCGTTATTTGTATTTCGTTCAATCACGGAAACATCAGCAAGTCCAACACCTGTTTCTTTGTCAATAACTTTTCCTGTGATCTGCCCTGAAGATTGGGCATTTGCGAAGATCAGGGCATTAATAAGAATAAAAAGAAAGGTAAGTTTTTTCATATAGCAGTTTAAGAAAGTTAACAACCTTTTAAGCAATCCGTTAATTAATCCAAATAATAGCAATAACCCGAATACTATATAAGAGTTTACTCTTACATAATTCGATAACAAAGTAGGTATATAGCCATCAATTATTGATAAACCGAAAATGTTTATTTACGCAATCGTTATCGGCAACGTTGCCATAGGTCATCAGAACCAGGTAAAAAAGTAATAGTTATAAAATAGTCAAAGAAAATTATGTGGGTGTATAATTGGAACCTGGTATTTTTTTTCATGTCAATAAAGGAAGAATAAGAAGAAAAATTATTTTTCTTTAGCTTCTGTTATACTATTTAAATACATCTCTATATTAGTATAATGCTTGTCAAGTTTATATCCCGATGCATCTCCTGCATCTTTAGGATCTAAACCTTTTTTTATTTCCCAATCATCTGGCATTCCATCCTTATCTCCATCTACAGGTGCAGGTAAAGATTTTAAGTCGGGCCATGCACTTAATGTTATCTCAAATGGTGAATGGTGCGGATAACGACCCTGCACATCAATAATAAAGCCTGTCCTGTTCCTAACATCATTTATAATTCTTTCGTCCAATGTATCTCTTTTAAAACTTGCGCCGGCACTTTTTAAAACGATATCAAATGCTGCTTCAGCAGTTTGTATATTCATAGGATCTGCGACATGTGGTTTATCAATCACTGAGTTTTTCTTGTCATCTTCTGTTCCGCCGTTACCCATATGAATACCAAGCCAGTTGTTTTGAGTTACATCTTTTGCTTCGTCAACAAAATTTCCGTTTACATACCATTTACCAAAACCGATTGTTTCAGTTTTACCTGGATTAACGATCCTGTACCGAACGTTTTTATTTGTTGAAGGCCCGTATTTAAAATAGTTGTTTACGATATTATAAGATCCCCCTTCACCTGCATATATGTTATTTCCTCCCCAGTTGTAAATAACATTGTTAGTGTAGTCAACAAATTCCTGGATACCCTGCCTATTTCCATTGAACCTCGGGTTCCGGTTATTGCAATGTGCGAACAAATTATGATGTGCTGATAAATGTTTGCCGCCCCAGATACCACCAAATCCATGATGTTCCCAGTCTTTATCACCCGTTTCAAAATGATATGAATAATTGAGTGGTTCTGAAATAATGTTCCATTGGAATGTGGAGCTGTCACCGTTGTAAACTGAAAAACATTCATCATTACTCCAGCTAAATGTGCAATGATCGATAATGATATGTTTTTTTCCGCCGCCGCTAAATGCATCTTCACCACCGCTACCATCCACCATCCCTGCCTGTCGTTGCCATTTATCGCCAAGACGAAACCTTATATAACGAAGAATAATATTATCACCACCTAATTGGATTGATTTATCTGCAATACAAATTCCATCGCCAGGTGCCGAATGACCAGCAATAGTTGCATTACTTTTTATTGAGATCGAACTTGTCAAATGAATTGTTCCTGAAATTGCAAAAACAATAATGCGTGGTTCATTCGCAATAGCCGCCTTTCTAAAACTTCCATCACCATCATCATTAAGATTTGTTACGATGAAAACCTTTCCTCCTCTTCCGCCCATTGCATATTTACCATAACCTTCAGCACCAGGGAATGCAATCGCTTTTGCATTATTACCAGCGCCTATCTTAGACCCGGTTTCTTTTTGAGCCGTACAACCGGGCAGAAAGAAAATTATACTGTATAAAAAAAGAAATAGTCTTGTAGACATGTTTAATACTCCTTCATATTAAGAATAAGGCTGCGTCTTAAGCAGCCTTATTAAAAATCGAAAACTTAATCGGTGCTGAATCAGTAGACCTTATATCCTGCTTGCAAAAAATCATTTTAATAATACCATCTTGGATCCCCGCAATTGGATTTACCTGCGAAAGCATTATCCTTTATTTTAAAATTGCCGTTTGCCGGATCAGTGTATAAACTAAATGATGTTCCTGAATATAATGTAAGCGGTATCTGGTAAAGCGCATTAGTTGATATAAAATCTGATGTTTTATACGAATTTGAAACAGTCACACTTGTAGCCGCTCCAGATATTATTCCGCGGGCATCATTACCTAATCCCTGGTCATCCCATGTTTTACCAAAAATGCAATTTGTAATAACTATAGGTGTTGCGGAGTTTTGTGTTCCAAGGTCAATAAAATAAAATCCTCCTACCCCGCCTGGCGGAGTTGATGCACCTCCTCCCGGTAGATTATAAAAAGTACAGTTTTCAAATTTCATAGAGTTAGATCCGGGGCTTTTGTGATCAATAACTTTCCTGGCATTATATAATGTAGTTCTGGAAACAAGGATATTAGCGACAGTGTTTGAATTATTAGTATTAACAAGTGAAAAATCTCTTAAACTATCAATCACACAATTTTCAACAATGAAATCGGTTACTTTAGTACCTGCGCCTGCATTTTGTAATCTAAAGAAACCACGGAAACGATGTCCGCGAACATTTTCAAATCTGACCTTTCCAATAGTGCCCACCTGGTTGATATTAAAAATATATTTTGCATTATAATCATCACTATACATATTCAGGTCTTTAAAGACCAGTGAATCAATTGCTGCGTTTGCAGTCAAATTAAAATTGCTTCCCATAAAAATAGATGCCAGGTCAGGAATAAAATCCGAACCACTTAATATGGTTATTGATTTATTTAGACTGGTAGCTGCTGTAAAATTGTATGTTAACCCTCTTTTTAAAATCACTATACTACCGGAAGGAATTATTGGAAGAGTATCTGCTAAAACTGAAGGCCGCCCGGTTATCCCGCGCAGGTCAATTATGTTGGCACCAGTAATAGTAGGCTTTGTTGTAAACGATAGCAAACCTTTTGTTTTTGCGCCTGCAAATATTTCAGCAGAATAAGTTTTACTTCCTAACAGGCCTCCAATTAATTTAAAGCCTGCAGTATTATCTGCTGCTGTGATAACAACATCAAAAGGAACGCCTCCGGAAGGAGTCATTACAATTTTAGTTACCCCAGGTGTTGTGGTCCATCTTAAAATAACGGCATTGTCTATAATATCTGATTCAGCAACGGGAACTTTAAATATTTGTTCCCCATTCATAATAAAGCCTGAGCTTACATACCAATTTGATTCGACTGAATTGCCAACAGCATTTGCTTTGATTCGTGCAAAATATTTTTGCCTGATAGAAATTTGTGCGTCTGTAACAATTACAAAAGTTGTATCCGTGGTTATTGAATAGTCTGGTGTGCCCGGAAAAGTAGAATCCTTTGATATCTGGAAAGTATACTGAACATCCTTACCGGCAGAAAAAAGAGAGGGATTCCATTCAAACTTTACCTGGGTTTCACCTACAGTAATCAGCTGACCGATAGGAGCAAACATACGAGGCAGGTTAGGCTCTTCTATTTCCGTATCTTTTTCGCAACCAGCCAATAAAACAATAATCAGAATTAACGGCAAAATTTTGTTATAGAAATTTTTATTTAAACTTTTCATTTTTTAGTTTATTTAAGCATTACAATTCTTAAAAGTTTTAATAGCCATAATCTTGTGTCAAATTTGGATTAGCATCTCTTGATGCCTGCGGTATCGGCAATAATTCACTTTTATTAGGCGTAAATGAAACAGCATAATAAGTAAGTATGGTAGATGCAATGCTATTCATTACCCAGTTTACCCTGGTGTAACCTGTTGGTGCAACACTACCAATTAAGTTTGGTTTATAATAAGAACTGGCCCAGGTTAAGGTGGGAGAATTATTCAGATAATACATATAGTCAGGAAGAAGATCATATGGCGCTTGTCTTGCAGACATAGCGGTCAATATTGCTTTTGTTTCAGCGATCTTTGTAGTCATCAGGTTCCAGCGAATCAAATCATATTTCCTGATACCTTCTGCTCCTAATTCCAATGCTCTTTCTTTTACTATAGCATTAAAAAATCCTGCATAATTCGAAGGTGTTGTTCCGATCAGGCTTGCATTACCATCATAAGCTCTTAACCGCACTTTTTCAAATGCAGTTTTTGCTTCAGCAGAAGGACCATTATTAATTTCATTGTCTGCTTCTGCAAACATTAATAACACATCTGAATAACGAATGACAGGCCAGTTAACTCCAAAATATTGTGGTCCTATTGTTAATCCACCGGGTATCCAGTCTCTGCGAAAGGGACCATCAGGCATTGCATCAAGACTGCGACCTGTACGGGCAGTAATGGTTGTACCATTTGCTTCTACATAATAAGGAGCACATACAACATCCCTTCTTTTATCTGTAGAATCAAACATGTAAAAGTAATTTGGTAAAATGTTCAAAGCAGAGTTGCCATTATTATTTGCTCTTGGACCACAATAATATCCAAGCTTACTGTCGCCTAAAGCACTGTTTCCTCCTGCCATTGCCACTTCAAACATCACTTCTCCAATTGGATCTATTTGTTTTCCCGCTATGTAATTTTTAAAAACTGACTCATAACTAGGGTTAAGGTTGTGTTGATTACTTTGCATAATAGCAGCACATTCGTCTTTTGCAATTTTATAGTATACCAGGTGATTGCTTCCTCTTTGCATTTGTTTGCTTCTTCTCAATGAATATCCGGCACGATATAAAGCAATTCTTGCCCGTAATCCTCTCACACCGCCTTGTGTAATTCTTTCATCAGCGGCAACCGATGTTCTCCACGGAACAAGACTTGCTGCAATGCCGAGATCTTCCAGCAAAATATCATAAACAGAATCTCTATCCATTTTAGATTTAAAAAGATCCGTTTCTACCGAAGATGGAAGAAATTGTGCAGGTACGTCACCCCAATTGCGAATAAGCTCCAGGTAAAACAAGGCTCTTAATGTCAACGCCTCGCCATGCATTCTTTTTAGATCAGTTGAATTTCCGTATCCTTCCATCTTAGGAATATTATAAATGCAGACATTGGCTTTTTCAATTCCTGAATACAATTGATTAAATGGCCCGGCCAACTGAGAGTTATTTGCATTGAGATTGAAGTGTGCAATATCACGGCGTTCACCATCAGGGTAAGGCGTTCCACCCTGACCCATCATCAGGTCATTGTCATAAGGGTAATACATGCTTATACGAATACCATAACCCTGGTCTCCAGTTAAGGATGCATACACACCTAACAATGCTGTCCTGGCATTGGTAACACTACTGAAAACATAGTCTGTTCCGAAAGACGATATGGGCTCAACTTCAAGATATTTCTTGCAGGAGTAAGATCCCAATGCAAGTAATGTGAGAACCGCAGGGATGATCAACATTTTTCTATAAAACAATATTTTCATATTACTAGAATTTTGGGATAATTAGAAAGTAACATTTACACCAGCGATATATGTTGTGCTTCTCGGGTAGGCTGAATAATCAACACCCGGAGTAACAGGATTCGATCTCCTTGTGCTTACTTCAGGATCATAACCGCTGTAATTTGTAAATACAGCAAGATTATTGCCGGTAACATATAATCTCAACTTTTGTATTTTAATTTTTTCAAGCATTGATTTTGGGAAATTATAACCGAGAGAAACGTTATTTATTCTTATGAAT
>Ga0190274_10000791_pt1 | contig 18373 bp, 19 predicted proteins | sample Popmic531T_FD_133002 | JGI IMG/M metagenome (GOLD analysis project Ga0190274, IMG submission 133002) | Populus adjacent soil microbial communities from riparian zone of Yellowstone River, Montana, USA - 531 T | ecosystem: Environmental > Terrestrial > Soil > Riparian zone | place: USA: Montana... | reverse complement strand
GCCGGACCGGATCCACTGGTGCACCGGCTCCGACCAGGAGTGGACCGAGCTCACCGACGCCCTCGTCGGCACCGGCACCTTCACCCGCCTGAACCCGGCGATCAAGCCGAACTCCTTCCACGCCGCATCCGACCCGATCGACGTCGCCCGCGTGGAGGACCGCACCTACATCTGCTCGGTCGACGAGCGCGACGCCGGCCCCACGAACAACTGGATGCAGCCGGAGAAGATGAAGGACCTCATGCGCGGGCTGTACGCCGGCTGCATGCGGGGCCGCACCATGTACGTCATCCCGTTCGTGATGGGTCACCTCGACGCCGAGAAGCCGATGTTCGGCATCGAGGTCACCGACTCGGCGTACGTCACCGCCTCGATGCGCGTGATGTCCCGCATGGGCAGCGACGTGCTGGCCCGGATGACCGAGCTCGACGCGCCCTTCGTCCAGGCCGTGCACTCGGTCGGGCACCCGCTCGCCGAGGGCGAGGCGGACGTGAAGTGGCCGTGCAACGACACCAAGTACATCGTGCAGTTCCCCGAGGAGCGGACCATCTGGTCCTACGGCTCCGGGTACGGCGGTAACGCGCTGCTCGGCAAGAAGTGCTACGCCCTGCGCATCGCCAGCGTGATGGCCCGCGACGAGGGCTGGCTCGCCGAGCACATGCTGATCCTCAAGCTCACCTCGCCCCAGGGCGTCGTGAAGTACATCGCGGCCGCCTTCCCGAGCGCGTGCGGCAAGACCAACCTCGCGATGCTCCAGCCGACCATCCCGGGCTGGACGGTCGAGACCCTCGGCGACGACATCGCCTGGATGCGGGTCGGCGCGGACGGTCGGCTGTGGGCGGTCAACCCGGAGTTCGGCCTGTTCGGCGTGGCCCCGGGCACCAACGAGCACACCAACCCGAACGCCATGCGCACCATCAACAAGGGCAACTCGGTCTTCACCAACGTGGCGCTCACCGAGGACGGCGACATCTGGTGGGAGGGCCTCGAGAACCCGCCCGCCAAGGCCACCTCGTGGAAGGGCGAGCCCTGGACCCCCCAGCTGGCGGCCGAGACCGGGGAACTCTCCAGCCACGCCAACAGCCGCTACTGCACGCCCATCAAGCAGTGCGACATCCTCGCGGCGGAGTACGACGACCCGCGGGGCGTGCCGATCGACGCGATCCTCTTCGGCGGTCGCCGCAAGACCACCGTCCCGCTGGTCTTCGAGGCCCGCGACTGGACCCACGGCACGTTCCTCGGCGCCACGCTCTCCTCGGAGACGACGGCCGCCGCGGTCGGCGCGGTCGGCGTGGTGCGCCGCGACCCGATGGCGATGCTGCCGTTCATCGGCTACAACGCCGGCGACTACTTCGGACACTGGATCAACGTCGGCAAGGACAACGACGCGGCCAAGCTGCCGAAGATCTTCTACGTCAACTGGTTCCGTCGCGACCAGGACGGCGGCTTCCTGTGGCCCGGCTTCGGCGAGAACAGCCGGGTCCTCAAGTGGGTGGTCGAGCGCATCGACGGCCAGGCGGCCGCGGTCGAGACCCCGATCGGCCACGTGCCCGCACCGGGCTCGCTCGACACCGACGGCCTCGACATGACCGAGGCGGCCCTTGAGGCCGCGCTGGCGGTCGACGTCGACGAGTGGGCCGCCGAGCTCCCGCAGATCCAGGAGTGGTTCGAGAAGTTCGGCGACGACCTGCCGGCCGTGCTCTGGACCGAGCTCGACGGACTCCGGGCGCGACTCGGGCGCTGACCCACGCCGTACGACTCAGGGCCCCGTCCGCTGGACGGGGCCCTCGTCGTTGGTGCCCTGTGGAATCATCGGTCCCACGGGGACCGATGGGGGGACGAGCAGGAGGGGATGTGGGGACACCCGACGCGGAAGGTCGCGCGCTCTTCGAAGCCGCGAGCACCGCGCTGTACGAAGAGATCATCACGTCCGGTGGGCTGGTCGCGGGAGAGCCCCGCATCGAGCCGGATGGTGAGCTGCACGCTGCCTTCGAGCAGCTGCGCGAGCTGGGCCTGGTCCGGCTGGACCCCGAAAACGACCGCTGGGTCGCGGAGGATCCCGGGCTCGTCCACGGTCGCGTCGTCGCTCCGCTGAGCCAACAGGGCGCCCGCTTGCTCGAGGAGTCCTCGCGCTGGGCCGAGGCGATCAACGCCGTCACCCAGGTCTGGCGCAAGGCGCCCGAGGCCTCCGAGCGCGGCCCGTTCCGCTACCTGCACGGCAAGGAGACGATCAACGCCTTCCTCGGCGACCTCGTGCCGAACGCCGAGGAGGAGGTGCTGACCGCTCAGCCGCAGACCGGGCGGGACACCGGAAAGGGCCTGGCCAACGTCCTCGAGAACGAGAAGGCCCTGCTCGGACGCGGCGTCCGGATCCTGACGCTCTACCAGCACAGCGCGCGGCGCAGCACCGCCACGCGCGAGTACGTCGCGGCCCTCAGCCCGCTCGGCGCCGAGGTCCGCACCCAGGACGAGTTCTTCAACCGGATCATCGTGGTCGACCGGCGTACCGCCATCATCCCCGCCCCGGACGACCTGGGCAGCGCCCTGGCCATCCACGAGCCCACCATCGTCGCCTACCTGGTCGACGTCTTCATGCGGTCCTGGGAGCGGGCCCGTCCGTTCACCAGCCAGGAGGCCTCGGTCATCAAGCACATCGCCGGCGAGCAGCGGGCGATGACCATGCGGATGCTGATCGAGGGCCACTCCGACCCGGTCTCGGCCAAGCGTCTCGGGGTCAGCCCGCGTACCTATGCCGGGTACGTCGCGGACCTGAAGGACGAGTTCGACGCCGAGACCCGCTTCCAGCTCGGCTACACGATCGGCAAGCTCGGCGCCTCCGAGCAGGAGTGACGGCAGGCGCGCGCACCGCATCCGAACATTGATCGAGGGCAGTGACGAGATGGTCACTGCCCTCGATCATGATGAGGCCACGAGCTCCATGGGGGGTGAGCCCGTGCGACCGGCTAATGGGGGGGGTGTGCCGGTCGCGCCTCACGATTTCAGGGGTTACCTGCGGTAGCTACCCCAGCTGTAGTCGGCGTGAGCCGGGGCCGAAACTCCCAGGAGACCGACGCTGAGCATCGCGGTGGCAACCACCACGGCAACCTTTCGCGCAACCTTCATTCTCTTCACCTCTGGCTTGTCGGGGCCCCACGGATGGCCCTGTGGCACAAGTGTGGGCGATGGAGTGGGACCCTCGGAACCAAACGCTGCCTCACATAACTGCATTGCAACATCCTGCAACCTGCATACAGATGCACCGGGCGGCGTCTGAGTACCGGCCGGCATCCGGCCCCCTGGCGAGGATCGCACAGGGGGGCCGGATCACTGCGGAGGCGGAGGGATTTGAACCCTCGATGGGGTTTTAGCCCCAAACCCGCTTAGCAGGCGGGCGCCATAGACCGGACTAGGCGACGCCTCCCCGACAGCGAGCACACATTACAAGCACGCGGGCTGGCGTGCCGAATCAGGGTGGCGTGTCACCAGAACCGTTAGGCGAGAGGGCGCAGGCCCTGGCCCCGCTGGAGGTGCGCTCGGAGGTCGCGCACGAACAGCTCGCGGTCCACGTCGAGCACGGTGACCGGGATCGTGGTCGAGCCTCCGTCGACCAGCTTGAGGACCACCACCGGGACTCCCTGGGGGGTCGCGGTGACGGCCTCCTGCACGTCGGTCCAGCCGGCAGCGCCGACCCCGGCGCCGCGCACCAGCCGCACCCGGTAGCCCGTCGCGTCGAGCCGTACGACGGGGATCCGCCGGGTCAGCAGATGGCCGGCAACGAACACGGCGGCGACGCCGACCACGGCGGCCGCGACCAGCACCACGACGGACAGGCCGGCCACGGCCACCACCAGCGTCACCGCCACCAGCAGGACCGCGAGCACGACCAGCAGGGCTCCGACGATCCGGGCGGAGACCGCCGGCGCGAACCGGTACTGCGACACCTCGGGGAACTGATCGGGGGACTGCTCGGGCATGCACTGATTGAACAAGACACCGGATTGGTGGGCCACAGCGGGTTGCCGCCGGCCCGATGCGGGGTGACACTCGAAGTCCCTCACTCCTCCGGGCCACCGGGAGGCTGCCATGACCGTCACCGACACCGGGCTCTCGGCCGCGCTGCAGAGCCTGAACGGGGCGTTGGCCGCCTACGGACGCCCTGGGGCGTCCGTCGGCCAGTGGCGCTGGCAGCTCCGCCAGCAGATGGCGGCAGTCCGCGACGCCCTGGTCGCGGAGGCCGGCAACGGCGCCGACGGCTGGACCGTCGCCCGCGAGGGCGGCATGCTGCGCGAGCGCAACGCCCTGCTCGCCCGCCTCGGCACCCTCGGACCGCGGGTGCTCGAGCACCCCGACCCGGACGTCGTGCACGCCGACGTACAGCGGCTCCTGGTCGACGTCGGCCACCACGCCCAGCGGCTCCACGACCTGGCGTACGACGAGGTGGAGCTCGAGCTCGGCGGCTCCGAGTAACCCCGACTGTCCGGACTCGGCGTCCGCGCCTTCTACACTGCTCCCGTGTCCGGACCGCGGTCCGGACACGAGGAGGGGTGCCGGAGCGGCCGATCGGAACCGCCTTGAAAGCGGTCGTAGGGAGACCTACCGCGGGTTCGAATCCCGCCCCCTCTGCCAGCCGGCGGATGACCCCTTGGTGGACATCTCGCCACCATTCTTATGCGTGACGCTGCCCACTTCCGCCTTCGACTGCGGATGGGGCCGGCATCTTCGCGACTCGGGCGCAGCGACGGTGGTTCAGGTCACGTGCGTCACCGAACGTCGTGCCCCACGGACCGGCGATACCGCCATGCGGTCAGTTCTAGCGACTTATAGTGATATGTAGCAAAATTCTATAAGTGCCTAGGTTTCGCTATAGTTGCATCCATGGACCGCGTCACCAGCCCGTACTCACCAGGCGCGGGCGTCCCCCCGGTTGTCATCAGCGGACGTGACGACGAGATCGACTTGTGGCGCAGCACCGTGCAACGCGCCGAGAACGGCCGCCACGGACGTGGCGTCATGATCCACGGGCTACGCGGAGTCGGAAAGACCGTGTTGCTCGGCAAGATGCGCGAAGAAGTCGAGGCTCGAGACTGGGTCGTGGCCTCGCTCGAAGCTGGAGGGTCCCAAGCAGATTTCCGGCAGCAGCTCGGCGAGCGCCTTTACCCGGCGCTCCGTTCGCTCGCCAAGCCTGGCGTTGGGCAGCGCCTACGCCAAGCACTGTCGACCTTCTCCGTGTTCAACGTCCAGGTCGATGCCGAAGGAACCTGGAAGTTCGGGATCGACCTCGACCCCACACCGCCACCCTCAGGCAACCTTGAACTCGATCTACTCACCCTGACCACAGACCTGGCGATGGCGATGAAGGACCACGGGGCAGGTGTCGCAATCTTCATCGACGAGATGCAGGACCTCGACAAGACCACCCTCTCCGCCCTGTGCGCTGTCGCCCACCACGCCTCCCAACGCGCCCTCCCGCTCATGATCTGCGGAGCGGGCCTGCCGTCGCTCCCACGGGTCCTGTCCGAAGCCAAGTCATATTCAGAGCGCCTCTTCGAGTATCGCGCCATCGGCGCACTATCACGCACCCACGCCAGCCGCGCGCTCCTCGACCCCGCCATCGAAGAACTGGTCACCTGGGACGGCGACGCCTCAACAGCAGTCCTTGACGCATCGAACGGCTACCCGTTCTTCATCCAGGAACTCGGACAAGCTACCTGGGAGGCCGCCAGCGGACCCGACACCATCACCTTCTCCGACGCACGCGTCGGCATTGTCGAAGGCCGACACCGCCTCGACGCCGGGTTCTTCCTCTCCCGCTGGGAACGAGCCACACAAGCCGAGCGGGCCTACCTCACCGTCATGGCCCAAGACGGGGATGGCCCTTCGCTCACCAAAGACATCGCCGACCGCCTCAACCGCGCCACCACCAGCCTCGGCCCCACACGCGCCAACCTGATCGCCAAGGGGCTCATCTTCGCCCCTGAGCACGGTCGCATCGCATACACCGTCCCCGGCATGGCCGACTTCATCAAGCGACAGATGCAAGCCTGAACCAGATACTCGCGCAGCCGCTCGGCGAAGGGCTGATCTAACAAGCCCCGCTCGTGCGCCAGAGATCGAGGCCGGCCCAGCCCTCTGGAAACCCCATATCGGCCTCTGGTGACAGCGCCACGTCGGCAGGGAACTTACGCATGACTGTCCTCAACCCCGACTCCGGCCACCTGCTCGCCGGGTCGATGTGCCTCACCAGGTACGCGAGTTCTGCGAGGAGCGTGTAGACCTTCCCACGCTCCGCCTCGGCCGACTGGGCCGCGTGGCGAAGCGGCTCGTGGACCTGCGCAGGGTTGAACTGTCGGGGCGTCATCGTCAACCGCCGGTTCCAGAGCCGAGAGTGGTGGGCACACACGTTGCGCAGGTAGCTCAGATCCCGCAGCCACGACCCCAACAGCGGTCCGCCAGAGACCCCCACCTCAGAGGCGATCGTGTTCTGGTCGGCTTTCTCCATCAGGTTGTACAGCCGCACCAACGCGCCCAGATCGAGGAACTCCTCGCTCCGCCGCGCATAGTCTCCGCCCGGTGGTGCACGTCCGAGGATCGTGGCGCTCCCGGGGGCAGGAACTCTCGAAACGGATAGACGTACGCCGACAGCCGGTAGTAGCCCACCGCGCGAAGGGTGCCGAGTGCGGCAGCCTTGTCAGCGCACGCCAAACCCCGCCCGAGCAACTTGTCCAGTTGTTCCTCGTACGTGAGGTGTGGCTTGTCGTACACGTGGGTGCTCCCGTGAAACGAAAACCGACCCTTGATGGCTCTAGGAACCAACAGAGGGGTCGGTGTTTATGCGTGAGCAGTAGGGCATCACGCCGACAGCCGTGCAAACAACGCCGAAGGTTGAGCCGACTGAATCCGGTGGCCCTTGGGGACGGCGACGATCTCGGAGAGACACATTCAGCCCGATAGATGTATCAGCGCAGGTCAGCGCCCTGAGACCGGATCAGTCTCAGCCCGAGCCGAGCCCGGCCGGACGGCTCAGTCGGCGACGATCTCCACGAGCACGTCGCCCTCCTGGACCACGTCGCCCGGGGCGACCTTGATCGCGCGGACGGTCCCGGGAGCCTCCACCAGGACCGGGATCTCCATCTTCATCGACTCCAGCAGCACGACCGTGTCCCCGGGCGCCACCTCGTCGCCCGGCGCGACCGCCACGCTCAGCACGTTGGCCACCATCTCGGCCACGATCTCGATCACCTGTTCACGCGCCATGCAGCGAACCTAGTCGTTACCCCGGCGTACGCCGGTATCAGGGCGGGCGGACACCCCTCCTGGACGACATGACGACCCTCCGGATCCGCACCGCGGTGGCCTCCGTCGGCAGCGGGCAGCTCCCGCAGCCCTACGTGTGCGAGGACCTGGACGCGATGCTCCGGCTCGACGCCGACGTGTACGTCGGCTGCGGCGTCACCACCGCCCGCTACCAGCAGGCGTGGTGGCGCAAGCTGCGCGAGGCCGGCCTGGAGACCTACCACCGCCACGACGACGCACCGGTCTCCACCCGGCTGCCGGTCCTGCACCCGTGGACGGCCGCGGTCCGGCTGGACGTCGCGCCCGCAACCCAGGTGCTCGGGCCGCGCTTCTCGAGCCGGCGCCTCGAGCGCTGCCGGAGCCACGGCGTGACCAGCATCGTCGCCGGCGAGCTGGGCGCCCGGCCCCCGACGTACCACCCCGCGCAGGTCGTCGTCGCCCACGTCGGGACGGTCGGGATCGTGGTCGTGCCGGCGCCCGGCGTCGAGGTGACGCTGAGCGGTGAGCTCGCGGTGTCCGCGACGGAGCTGCACGGCGAGCGCCCGGTCATCGCCGCCGACCTGAGCCTGAGCACCGCGGTCAGAGCAGAGCGCGAGTACGCCGGGGCTCCGGGCGCAGCGCGCCTGCTTCTTCGGCCCGACGCCCGCGTCGCCCGCGCGGCCCGGTGAAGGCCAGGTCGAGGCGGATCACCACGAAGCCGATGACCAGGCCGACGACGGCGCCGTACGTCACCGACAGCACGCTCTCGGTCAGCGTGACGGCGGGGTTGACCAGGGCGTTGGCCACCGGGGCGGTGGCGGCGACGCCGAACGCGCAGACCCACCAACCCTGACGGCGGCGCGCCCGCATGTGCACGCCCCAGGCGAGCGCAGGGATCCCGAGCACGGTCTCGAGGGGTCGCGGGAACGCGCCGAGGTTGTCGCGTGACCACCGCACCACGTCGAGCAGGTTGGTGACCAGCCCGGGTGTGCCGTAGCGGCGCAGCAGCTCGGCGTACGCGAGCGTGAGCGCCAGGACGCCCGTCCCGATCAGCACGATCACCACGCCGCGCCGGCCGAGCCCGTGCAGGCCGGCACCGAGCCGGTAGACGATCGCGAACACGCCGAGCAGGGAGAGGCCGAGCGTGGCGTACTCGAACCGGACGACCTGGACGACCGGTTCGAAGCCGACCACGGCGAGCGAGCCCACGCCGGCCAGCACGACCGCGACGACGACCTCGCGGACCGCTGCGGCGAACCGCACCGCCGGGACGGTCGCCATCACCGCGAACACCGCCGCCACCACGCACGTCAGGACCGCGGCGCCGGTGCGCAGCGCGTCGTCGTCGCTGATCACGGCGGTCAGGCCGAGGGCGAGAGCCAGGCCACCGGCGACGATCGGGCGGCCGCCGGTGCGGACCGCGAGCGCCCAGGAGTACGCCGTCGCGACGACGACCGCACCCGCGGAGCACGCCCACTCCGGGCCGACCTCGAGGAGGCAGCCCACCAGGGCGACCAGGCCGGACAGCACCACCACGGCCCAGATCACGAACGGCCAGCGCGACCTCACGAACCGCTGACCGCGGCTCTGCTCGGGAGCGGCAGCCTGGTCGGCAGCCGGGACGGCGGGGACGACCGCCGGCGACTCGGGCGGCGTCTCCAGCGGCGTGGCCGGAGGTGCCGCAGGGGACGTGGGGGTGCTCCGGGCCCGGCGCTGGCGCCGAGGCGCCGGCTCGGCGCGACGACGCGGGGCGGACCTGGACACGGGGTGGAAGGCTACAGACGCCGGTTGGCGAGCGACGGATTGGTCCTGCGCGCGCGCTCCAGGGTCGTGTGCTGCAGCACAGCGGAGACGACCTCGGCACCGTCCCCGGCCTCGACGAGCACCTCGCCGAGCGGGTCGACCACGATCGAGTGCCCGCTGTAGCGCGGCCCGGGCTGCCCGACGGCCACGACGAACGCGGTGTTCTCGATCGCCCGGGCGCGCACCAGGGTGCGCCAGTGGTCCACCTTGTGCGGTCCGGCGACCCAGGCAGCGGGGATGACCAGGACCTCCGCCCCCGCGTCGACCAGCGCCCGCGCCAGCTCCGGGAACCGGAGGTCGTAGCAGGTCATCAGCCCGACGCCGAAGCCGAGCAGGTCGAAGACGGTGGGCGTCAGCGGTCCGGCGGAGAGCCGGTCGGACTCGCGGTAGCCGAAGGAGTCGTAGAGGTGGATCTTGCGGTACGCCGCCGCCACCGCGCCCCGGGCGACCAGGGTGTTGAACGGCCGTCCGGCGTCCTCCCCCGGCTCGAACATCCCGGCGACCACGGTGGCGCCGCGCTCCTCGGCCACCCGGCCGAGCTCGGTCGCGAACGGGCCGTCCAGCGGCTCGGCGTACGCGCTGACGTCGGAGCCGGCCTCGCCGAAGTCCCGGGCGAACGCCTCCGGGAAGACCACCAAGTCGGCCTCGCGAGGCGCCAGGCGGTCGAGCGACGCGCGGTTGGCGTCCGGCTCCAGGCCGGACGCCTGCTGGACGAGCGCCACCCGCAGACTTCCCACGGTGCGAGACTGCCACATATGACGTTTGCTGCGATCGTTCTCGCCGGCGGTCGCGCCGAGCGGCTGGACGGAGCCGACAAGGCGTCCGTGGAGTACCACGGACGGACCCTGCTCGAGCACGCGATCGAGGCACTCGCCGACGCCGACGAGGTGGTCGTCGTCGGCGAGCCGGTGCCGACGACGCGTGCGGTGACGTTCACCCGCGAGAGCCCGCGGTACGGCGGTCCGGTCGCCGCGCTGCTCACCGGACGCGACGCACTGCTCCGGACTCCCCGCAGGCTCGGCGTGCTCGCCGTCGACATGCCAGCGGTGAGCCCGTGGACCTTCCGGCGCCTGCAGCAGGCGGCGGCCGGCCGCGACGGCGCCTTCCTGACCGACCCCGACGGTCGCCGCCAGCTCGCCGGCGTCCTGGACGCCGACCGCCTCGACGCCGTACGCCCGGACCTGGAGGCGCAGCACGGGATGTCGATGCGCGAGCTGCTCGAAGACCTCGACCTGGCGCTTGTGGCGCCGGTCGGCGACGAGGGCCACGACATCGACAGCTGGGCGGACCTGCGCGACCTGTGAGACCGCCAGTGGTCGCTAGTGGTCGCTAGGGGGTTGCGGCGCGCCGGGCGATGCGGCGAACCTTGGTGTCGTGAACCTGCACGACTGGATCGACGAGCTGTGCGACGTCCTCGACGTCGACACCGAGGTGGACGAGGCACTGCTGCTCGACCTGGCCCGGGTCGCGGCGCACAACGTCGCCCGACCGGCGGCGCCGATCACGACGTACCTCCTCGGGTACGCCGCCGGCTCCCAGGACGCGAGCCCGGAGGCGATCGAGGCGCTGGCCGCCCGCGCGCAGCGGCTCGCGGAGAGCTGGGACCGGCCGGCGAACGCGCCGGATCCCGACGACATCAACGACGAGATCCCCGACGACCGCGGCGTCGACCACACCGGCGAGACGTTCGAGGACGACTGATCCTTAGGCTGGGTGCATGCGCGCCGTCATCGCCGCCGAGCCCGGTGGCCCCGAGGTCCTGACCGTCACCGAGATCCCGGACCCCGAGGTCGGCCCCGGCGAGGTGCTGCTCGACGTCGCGGCGGCCGGGCTCAACCGCGCCGACCTCCTGCAGCGGCAGGGCTTCTACCCGCCGCCGCCCGGGACCTCCGACGTCATCGGGATGGAGTGCAGCGGCACGGTCGCCGCGATCGGGCCGGACGTGACCGGGTGGTCGGTCGGCGACCAGGCGTGCGCACTGCTCTCGGGGGGCGGGTACGCCGAGCGGGTCGCCGTACCGGCGGGGCAGCTGATGCCGATCCCGGACGGCGTGGACCTGGTCACGGCAGCGGCGATCCCCGAGGTGGCGTGCACGGTCTGGTCCAACGTGTTCATGGTCGCCGGGCTGCGGCCCCAGGAGACGCTGCTGGTGCACGGCGGTGCCGGCGGGATCGGGTCGTTCGCGATCCAGCTCGCGCATCGCCTCGGTGCGCGGGTGATCACGACGGCCGGTTCGGCCGAGAAGATCGCCGCGTGTACGGCGCTGGGCGCCGACGTGGCGATCAACTACCGCGACCAGGACTTCGTGGCGGTCGTCGGCGAGCAGACCGACGGCGGGGTCGACGTCATCCTCGACAACATGGGCGCCAAGTACCTCGACCGCAACATCGACGCGCTGCGCACCCAGGGCCGGCTGGTCATCATCGGCATGCAGGGCGGCACCAAGGCCGAGCTCGACATCAACAAGCTGCTGCGCAAGCGCGGCGCGGTGATCGCGACCAACCTGCGCGGCCGGCCCACCGAGGAGAAGTCGGCGATCTGCGCCTCGGTCATCGAGCACGTCTGGCCGCTGGTGTCGGAAGGGCTGGTGCGGCCGATCGTGGGCCGGACCTTCCCGCTCGCGGAGGCCGGCGCCGCGCACGCGTTCATGGAGTCGGGCGAGCACAGCGGCAAGATCCTGCTGACGGTCTGATCCGTCTTCGGCCCCCGGATACGGTGATGGCATGAGCGAGCGCAGCGAGCGAATCGTCCAACACAGCGCGACTGGTGCCTCATGCGCGCACGGAGCGAAGCGAGTACGCGCATGAGTGAGCCTTCACCGGAGCACGTCGTCGTCATCGGGCCGGACGGCCAGCCCGTCGCCGTACCCGCCTCGGCCGTGTCGGTCCCTGCGGAGCCGGACGGCGACGACGAGTCCGGGATCACCGACCTGGTCGAGCAGCCCGCCAAGGTGATGCGGATCGGCGGCATGATCCGGCAGCTGCTGGAGGAGGTGCGCTCCGCGCCGCTCGACGAGGCGAGCCGGATCCGGCTCAAGGAGATCCACGCCGCCTCGATCAAGGAGCTCGAGACCGGGCTCGCGCCCGAGCTGGTCGAGGAGCTGGAGCGGCTGTCGCTGCCGTTCACCGAGGACGCCGTACCCACCGACGCCGAGCTGCGGATCGCCCAGGCTCAGCTGGTCGGCTGGCTCGAGGGCCTCTTCCACGGCATCCAGACCGCGATCTACGCCCAGCAGATGGCCGCTCGTGCGCAGTTCGAGCAGATGCGGCGCGGGCTGCCCCCGGGTGCGTCGGGGCCCACCGGCGCTGCGCCGGGTGCCGGCCAGGGTGCGCCCGCGCCGGGCGACTCCGGCGGCATGTACCTCTGAGGTTGACAGCCTTTGCTGTCGCTTGTCGGGGGTTGCAACGGCCGTCAAGCGCATGAATCCCCGGTCGACCGGGGATTCATGCGACGGGTGGGACTAGGCCCGCCGACGCCCGCGCCAGGCCACGAAGACCAGCCCGAGCACGCCCACGATGACGAGGGCGACGCCGGGGGCGGCGAGGCGCAGCACGTCGGCCGGCGCGTCGGCGACGGTCTCGAAGGCGGCCTCGGTGGGTTCCGTGGCGGCCGGAGGACCGGCGGGGGTACCGGCACCGAGCAGCGACTCGACCCGTGCGACGTACGCCGCGCTCGCGGGGGCGGTGCCGCTGCGCAGGTCACTGGTGAGGTCGCTGCCGTCCTCCTGGGCGAAGAAGACGTAGGTCCCACCGTGCTCGAGGCGAGGCAGACCGCAGGCCCGGGGCCGGGTGTCGGTGGAGACCGCCACCTGCTCGTCCGCGAGCTCGCCCTGGTAGATCCGCTGGACGTCGACGGTGTACGTCGCCGTGTTGCCGGTGACCGTCCGCTTGGCGACCACGCCGGTGAAGACGTCGTCGGCGGCGGCCACCTTCTGCTCCAGCGTCCGGTCGCTGGGAGGACAGGCCGCGAGCGACGGCGCGGCCAGGGCCACCACCGCGGAGCACGCGAGGAGGAGGGCAGCGAGGAAGCGCCGGGTCAGGGACACGAGGGCCATCTCAACAGATCACAGGTCGAAGACACCAGCCAGCACCCGCGCCACGCCGTCGTCGTCGTGCCCGGGCGCGACATGGTCGGCCGCGGCCACGACGCTCGGGTGGGCGTCCGCCATGGCGTACGACGTGCCCGCCCAGGTCAGCATCGGCAGGTCGTTGGGCATGTCGCCGAACGCGATCACGTCCGCCGCCTCGACGCCGAGCCCGGCGGCGACCTGTTCCAGCGTCGAGGCCTTCGTGACGCCGGGGGCGCTGATCTCCAGCAGGGCGGTCGTCGATGACCAGGTGACCACCAGCCGACCCTGGACGACCTCCTCGGCCAGCGCCCAGAACTCCTCCGGGGCCAGCTCCTCGTGCCGCGCGAGCAGCTTCAGCGCCGGCCTGTCGAAGAGCTCCTCGATCGGAGCCCGTCGTACGCCGGCCGGCAGCTCCGCCCGCTCCATGAAGCCGGGCTCGAGGTCGATGCCGTCGAGCGACTCGACCGCGAACGACGTACCCGGCACGGCGGCGCGGAGCTCCTCGGAGACCGCGAGCGCGGTCGCGGCGTCCATGGTCCGGACCGTGCGCGGCTCGTGGCGGGCGACGTCCCAGACGAGCGCGCCGTTGGAGACGATCGCGAGTCCGTGCGACCCGACGTGCTCGAAGACCACCTCGGTCCAGCGCAGCGGCCGGCCGGTCACGAACACGACCGGGACGCCGAGGGCTTCGACGGCCGCGAGGACGCCCGCGGTGTACGGCGAGACGGAGCCGTCGCTGCGGACCAGCGTGCCGTCGAGGTCGGTGGCGACGAGGCGCGGCGTGGTCACGACGCGGGCAGCGGGCGGGCCATCACGAGCTCGCCGTCCTCGTTGGCGCCGCGCAGCTCGGTGAAGCCGCACTTGGCGAGCACCCGGATGCTGGCCTTGTTGGTGGGCTCGACGCTGGCCCGGACGCGTACGCCGGCCGCGTCGGTCGCCGTCAGCAGCGCCTGGAGCGCCTCGGTCGCGAAGCCATAGCCGTGCGCCTCGTCGACGAGGCCGTAGCCGACCTCGACCTCGGGCACGCCGTCGGCGGCCTCCTCGGGCGGACCGAAGAAGCCGACCGAGCCGAGGGCCGTCGTACCCCGGACGATGTGCCGGGGTACCCACGGATCGCCGGGCCGGTACATGGTCGCGGCGTCGCGGTCGTCCTGGCGCGGGTAGTCGGGGTGCCAGCCCGCGCGGCCGCGACCGGCACGGATGTCGGCGGCCTCGTCGGGCGTCCAGACGGGCAGGGTCAGCCGCTCGCTGGTCACGGTCGACGGGAGGCTCATCGTGTGAACCACCGGTCCAGCTCGGTGGCGAGGCCGTCGTCGTTCACGCTGCCGGTGACATCGTCGGCCGCGTCCAGGACGACCTGGATCGCCTGGCCCATGGCGACGCCGCGGCGCGCCCACTCGAACATCTCGAGGTCGTTGCGACCGTCGCCGACCGCGAGGGCGTCGGCAGCGGTCAGGCCGAGCGCGTCGGCGACGTGCTGGAGCCCGGACGCCTTGGAGACCCCGACCGGCGCGAGGTCGAGCCAGGCGGTCCACCCGACGACGTAGCTGGTGCCGTGCAGGCCGAGGCCGGCCGCGAGTGCGACGAAGTCGTCGGCCGTGGCGGCGGGGTCGCGGATGATCACCCTGCTCACCTCGGCCGCGATCAGCTCCTCGACCTCGGTGAGGATCATGGCGCCGGAGAGCTCACCCTCCGGGAAGTGGGAGTTCACCCGGTAGCCGACGCCGCGCTCCTCGACCGCGACCAGCGCCGTCGGGTGCCGCTCCAGGATCGCCTCGACCGCCGGGCGGGCGTCGAACTTTTCCTCGTGCACCACCTCGAGCGGCGGGTAGCGGAAGACGACCGCGCCGTTGGACGCCACGATCCACAGCCGGCCGCGCTGCTCGTCGTACAGCTCCAGCAGGTCGGCCACGCCGGTCATGCCGTGCGGGGAGCGACCACTCGCGAGTACGACGTGCGCGCCCGCGTCGAGCGCCCGGTGCACGGCCGCCTTGACGGCCGGCGAGATCTCCTCGTGCGTCATCCCGGCGCCCTCGACCCACTTCAGGATCGTGCCGTCGATGTCGAGGGCGACCAGCTGCGGCCGCCAGCCTTCGGGTGCGCTCACGTCGCGACCGGCTCCAGGACCTCGCGACCGAGCCACTTCTGTAGCGCCTTCGGCACCTTCACCGAACCGTCCGCCTGCTGGTGGGTCTCGAGGAGCGCGACGATGGTCCGGGTCGAGGCGCACAGCGTGCCGTTGAGGGTGGCGACCGGCTTGACCCCGCCCTCGTCGAACCGGCCGCGAATGTCGAGGCGCCGGGCCTGGAAGTCGAGGCAGTTGGAGGTCGAGGTGAGCTCGCGGTACTTGCCCTGCGTGGGGATCCACGCCTCGCAGTCGAACTTGCGCGTCGCCGAGAGGCCGAGGTCGCCGGCCGCGGTGTCGATGACCTGGTAGGCCAGCTCGAGCTTGTCCAGGAAGGCCTTCTCGATGCTCAACAGCCGCCGGTGCTCGGCGTACGACTCCTCGATCGTCGTGTAGACGAACATCTCGACCTTGTCGAACCAGTGCACCCGGATGATGCCCTTGGTGTCCTTGCCGTGCGAGCCGGCCTCCTTGCGGAAGCAGGGGCTGAACGCGGCGTACCGCAGGGGCAAGGTGGCGCCGTCGAGGATCTCGTCGGAGTGGTACGCCGCCATCGGGACCTCCGAGGTCCCGACGAGGTACATGTCCTGGCCCTCGATCCGGTAGACGTCGTCGGCCGCCTGGCCGAGGAAGCCGGTGCCCTCCATCGCGCGGGGCTTGACCATCGACGGCGCGATCACCTGGGTGAACCCGTGCTCGCGCGCGGTCTCGTTGGCCAGGTTGATGAGCGCGAACTCGAGCTCGGCGCCGACCCCGGTGAGGAAGTAGAAGCGCGAGCCCGACACCTTGGCACCGCGCTCGATGTCGATCGCGCCGAGGAGCTTGCCGAGCTCGATGTGGTCGCGCGGCTCGAAGTCGAACTCGACCGGGGTGCCGACCTTCTCGATCAGCTTGAAGTCGTCCTCGCCTCCCGCGGGCGCCTCGTCGGCGGCGAGCGCGGGGATGCTCAGCACGGCGGCCTGCCACTCGGCCTCGGCCACGCCCTGGGCGGCCTCGGCCTCTTTGACCTCGGCGGCCAGGGTCTTGGTCTGCGCGAGCAGCGCCTGCTTCTCGTCGCCCTGCGCCTGCGGGATCAGCTTGCCGAGCTGCTTCTGCTCACCGCGCTTGGCCTCGAACTCGAGGATCGCCGTACGACGTGCGGTGTCGGCGGCCAGCGCACGGTCGACGACGTCGTCGGACAGCCCCCGCTTCGCCTGGGCAGCACGGACACGGTCGGGCTCGTCTCGGAGGATGCGCGGGTCGATCATGTCGGGGTCCCCGCGGAGTTGGGAGCGAAGCGAGCGACTTCGTGGGGTGAGGTCATGGTGAGAGGCTATCCGGGTCGCCCCCGGAGGCGCGCGGGAGATGTCCCTGGCTGGGGACGGCATACTTCGGGGCGTGCTCGACCGCCCCCGTGCCATCGTCCTGAGCTGGGCCGTGCTCTGCTTCGTGCTGTTCGGCCTGCTCACGCTCGCCGTCGTCAACGACGCCTCGTGGTTGGTGGACATCGACAACCGCGGTGAGTCGTCACGGGCATGGGCGACCGACGTGTCGTGGCTGCACGACGTGCTGCGGGTCGTCGAGGTCGCTTTCGGCACGATCGCGATGACGGCGTACACCGTCGTGCTCGTCGCCGTGCTGCTGCGCCGCTACCACCGGGCCGCGTTCTTCACCGCCGGCGTGATGATCGTGACCCCGCTCGCGACGACGGCGATCAAGCTCCTGGTGGGCCGGGACCGGCCGTCCTGGCAGAACCCCGACGCGCTGCTGAGCACCAACGCCTTCCCCTCCGGCCACGCATCTGCGGTCACCGCCCTCGGTGGCATCGTCGTCGTGCTGGTCTCGATGCTGGTCCGGCGCAAGAGCGTGCGCCGGCTCGCGTACGTCGGCGTCGTGGTGATCATCGTCGTCGTCTGCCTCGACCGGGTGCTGCTCGGGCGCCACTACCCCTCCGACGTCGTCGGCGGCGTACTGCTCGGCCTCGGCGTGCTGCTGCTCGGGATCGCGGTCTACAACCCGCTGCCGCGCAGCCACGCGGCGAGTGTCGAGCCACTGCCGGAGGTCTTCGTCTCCGAGCGGCAGCTCGCGGTGGTGCTGAACCCGATCAAGGTCGAGGACATCGACCAGTTCAAGGCGATCGTGACCGCGATGGCGGCCGAGACCGGCTGGTCGACCCCGTCGTGGCACTACACGACCATCGAGGACCCGGGCACCGGGATGGCCGCGGCGGCGTCGGTCGCCGGCGCCGACCTGGTGCTGGTGTGCGGCGGCGACGGGACTGTCCGCGAGGTCTGCGCCGAGCTCGCCGGCACCGGGATCCCGGTCGGGATCATCCCGGCCGGCACCGGCAACCTGCTCGCCCGCAACCTCGACATCCCGCTCTACCTGCGCGCAGCGATCGACGTCGCCCTCACCGGCCAGGACCGGGCGATCGACCTGGTCGAGGTCTCCGGCGACGGGTTCGACGACACGCACTTCATGGTGATGGCCGGGATGGGCTTCGACGCCGCGATCATGGAGGGCGTCAACGAGGACATCAAGAAGCGGGTCGGCTGGCTGGCCTACGTGCTGTCGGCCCTGAAGTCACTGATGTTCCCCGCCGTACGCGTCGAGGTGGCCGTCGACGGCGGCGAGTTCACCAAGCACCGCGCGCGCACCATCGTCGTCGGCAACGTCGGCTTCCTGCAGGCCGGGATGCCGCTGCTGCCGGATGCCGCCATCGACGACGGCGTCCTCGACATCGTGATGCTGCACCCGCGGAAGTTCCTCTCCTGGATCCCCCTCGCCTACCGGGTGCTGGCTCGCCGGCCCCGCACCGACGACCTGGTCAACCGGATGACCGGCCGCTCGATCGTGATCCGGACGTCGTCCGACACCCCTCGCCAGCTCGACGGTGACTCCATCGGCCCCGGCAAGGAGCTGCGCATGGAGTGCATCCACGGGCGGTTGCTGGTGCGGGTGCCTCGGTAGGGGGACGCGCCCGGGCGGGTTTCCCCGGCTGCCCGGGGTGGGTTCGGTCGGTCATCGCAACAGGAGGTCTTGGATGACCTCTGAGGGTCGAAGGTAGTCGAGGCGTTTGCGGGGGCGGTCGTTGAGCTCGTGCTCGACCCAGGCGAGGTCTTCGG
>Ga0190274_10000790_pt1 | contig 18384 bp, 9 predicted proteins | sample Popmic531T_FD_133002 | JGI IMG/M metagenome (GOLD analysis project Ga0190274, IMG submission 133002) | Populus adjacent soil microbial communities from riparian zone of Yellowstone River, Montana, USA - 531 T | ecosystem: Environmental > Terrestrial > Soil > Riparian zone | place: USA: Montana... | reverse complement strand
TTCAATAGCCACCGAAAATCCTTATGTCAAAAAAAGTTTTGAAGAGCAGACTATATTAGGAACGGAATATGAGTTTACTTATGACAACACAAATAAAAAAAGAAACGGTTTTTATCTCCAGTCTATCACCGGCACCGCAGGAAATCTGATTGACATTATCCGATCTTCACAAGGCGGGGAGCGGCCCTATACACTCATTGACAATGTATATTCCCAATTTATCAAGTCTTCTGTTGATCTGCGATATTATACACACACACCGAAAAGGGGTATTGCAGTCCGCTTATATGCCGGAGCCGGATTTTCGTACAAGAACTCTTCAGTAATGCCTTACATTGAACAGTTTTATAGCGGGGGTTCAATGAGTCTTCGGGGATTTGAAGCCCGCTCATTGGGTCCGGGAAGTTACAAGCCCGACGAATCCAACGGCATCGTGGATCAGACTGGCGACATCAAGCTGGAATCAAATATTGAATATCGATTCGTTCTTACAGTACTTTTACAAGGTGCATTGTTTTTCGATGCAGGGAATGTGTGGCTGCTGAACAAAGACGTAAGCCGGCCGGGAGCAGAATTTGATTTCAACACTTTTACCAATCAGATTGCAGTGGGCACAGGCCTTGGTCTTCGTTTTGATTTCGGTTTTTTTATTCTCCGATTGGATATGGGATTCCCGCTTCGCAACACCTTTAAATCCGGCAACAGTAACTGGCTGAACGTTGGCGATATCTTCTCAGGCGGCATGCTGAATATTGCGATAGGGTTGCCTTTTTAAGTCATTAAAGGAGCGGCCCTACGCAGCGAATACAAGGTAACAGCCAATATCGAACGTCGAACAACGAACGGACGAACACGGAAGTTTCAGCCCTCACAAAACTTCTTCATTCTTAATTTCCCGCCTACCGGCAGGCAGGCTTGTTCGGCGTGGGACATTGGGAGGTGCTATTGAATTTCATTCGTCTGTCGAAGCCAACTTATTTTGAAACTGGCCTACTACTGACCTGTACGTTAAATTAGTGGAGTTATTCTTACTTAGTATATTCGTCTCCTGAAATTTCTTTCAACACCTAAAAATATTTATGACAGAAACATCTTCACTACATGTGGTAATTATAGACGACAGCGTTCAAATGATTGAAATGACCAGCGACTTTCTCAAAGATAAATTTCCCGGGATTGGCATTTCAACATTTACTACGGGCGAAGAGGCGTTGTTTAAACTAAAGCAATCGCCCACAGCATTCATCCTCGATTACAACCTGAACACAAAACATCCCCAGGCATTGAATGGCCTGCAGGTGATGATGCAGCTGAAAAATAAATTTAATTCGCCGGTGATTTTTTTGTCTGCCCAGGAGCGCGATGACGTGGCCGTGAATGCAATCACTTATGGAGCGTATTCATATGTATCGAAGGACAAAAATTCTTTTAAACGTTTGCAGGTTATTCTAGGCAATATCCTGAATAGCTCGAAGGTTAAAAGAAATCTCAACACGCAGAAAACATTTACAATGGTACTTGCAGCACTCGTAATTCTGTTAACTGTTGTTTTGATCATGACCAGGTTGAAATAATTAAGGTCTACATCGGGTTTTACAGCAATTATTGAAATGAAAAAGCCGCCCTTTTATCAGGCGGATTCTCTATTAGTAATTCGTAAATTCGTATGACTTATTCGTACTTCGGTGAGGAGAGTCAGACTTCTACGGTCTTATTGATATTCCTAAACACAAACTCATGCTTTTTATCCACACCCAATTCAATCACGTCTTCCTTATTCACTTTACCTGAAAGTATCTGCTTCGACAATTCATTCAGCACTTTCTTTTGCAGCACACGTTTCAAAGGTCTTGCTCCAAACTGCGGATCATAACCCAATTGCGCAAGCCAGTCTACTGCTTCCTCTGTGAAGCTGATTGAAATATCATTTTGCTTCAGCAGTTTCTGAAGTTGGACAAGCTGCAGTGATACAATTTCCCTCACTTCGTCACGGCTCAGCGGACTGAACATGATGATCTCGTCAATGCGGTTCAGGAATTCAGGACGAATGGTTTTCTTCAGCAAATCAAACACTTTTCGTTTGGCCCCGGCCATCACTTCATCGTGATTCATATCATTCATCGAGTCAAAACTTTCCTGGATCAAATGAGAACCAATGTTGGAAGTCATGATGATGATCGTGTTTTTGAAACTGGCCGTGCGGCCTTTGTTGTCGGTGAGCCGCCCGTCATCCAATACTTGCAGCAAGATGTTGAATACATCAGGATGTGCTTTTTCGATTTCATCCAGCAGTATGACAGAGTAGGGGCGCCTGCGCACAGATTCCGTCAACTGCCCACCTTCATCATAACCCACATATCCCGGAGGTGCACCAATCAGCCTCGAGACCGCATGTTTTTCCTGGTATTCGCTCATGTCGATACGGGTCATTGCATTTTCATCGTTGAAAAGAAATTCTGCAAGTGCTTTTGCAAGTTCTGTTTTCCCAACACCTGTCGTTCCTAAAAAGATAAATGATCCAATCGGCTTCTTTGCATCCTGTAAACCAGCACGACTCCTGCGCACGGCATCGCTCAACGCGGCAATCGCTTCATCCTGTCCTACCACACGTTTGTGCAATTCTTCTTCAAGGTGTAAAAGTTTTTCGCGCTCACTTTGAAGCATCCGTTTAACCGGTATGCCTGTCCAGCGGCTTACAACTTCAGCGATGTCTTCAGCATCCACTTCTTCTTTTATCAATGCCTTTTCTCCCTGCTGCTTTGCCAGTTGCTTTTCAAGGTCCTGAAGATTTTTCTCCGTCTCTTTAATTTTTCCGTAACGGATCTCTGCTACTTTTCCATAATCGCCGGCGCGCTCAGCTTGTTCTGCCTCCAGTTTAAAATTTTCAATGGCTTCATTTGCGCTCTGGATCTGTGTAACGATGGAACGTTCTGATTCCCATTTCGCCTTCACCTGGTTTCTTTGATCTGTGAGGTTTGCAATCTCTTCATTTAATTCTTGCAGACGCTTCTTGTCGTTTTCCCGTTTGATTGCTTCGCGTTCGATTTCCATCTGCATGATCCTGCGGTTGATTTCGTCAAGCTCTTGAGGTACACTGTCGATCTCAAGCCTGAGCTTTGCTGCAGATTCGTCAATGAGGTCAATTGCTTTGTCGGGAAGAAAGCGGTCGCTGATGTAGCGTTCACTCAGTTCTACCGCCGAAATGATCGCTTCATCCTTGATACGCACCTTATGATGTGTTTCATAACGTTCTTTCAGTCCGCGTAAAATTGCAATGGCATCCTGTGTATCAGGTTCTTCCACCAGCACTTTTTGAAAACGCCTTTCCAATGCTTTGTCGCGTTCGATATATTTCTGGTATTCAGCAAGTGTTGTGGCGCCGATTGCCCGGAGTTCACCACGCGCCAATGCCGGTTTCAGAATATTGGCTGCATCCATTGCACCTTCGCCTGCACCAGCACCGACGAGAGTATGTATCTCATCAATAAAAAGTACGATGTCGCCCTCGGCACTGATCACTTCCTTCACAACGGATTTCAGACGCTCTTCAAATTCGCCTTTGTATTTCGCACCTGCAATGAGTGCACCCATGTCGAGGGAATAGATTTGCTTGCTCTTTAGATTTTCAGGAACATCACCATTGATGACACGATGTGCAAGACCTTCTGCTATGGCTGTCTTACCAACACCCGGTTCGCCAATAAGGATAGGATTGTTTTTTGTTCTGCGAGAAAGAATCTGCAACACGCGCCTGATCTCATCGTCGCGACCGATTACGGGATCTAGTTTTCCCGTCCTCGCAAGTTCATTCAGGTTCCGAGCGTATTTATTCAGCGAGTTGTAAGTTTCTTCGGCGCTTGCAGAAGTTACTTTTTCGCCTTTGCGTAATTCTTTGATTGCAGAAACGACGTCTTTTTCATTTACACCTTCGCTTCTGAGAAGCTGCGCGGTTTTTTCTTTTCCATGCAGGATGCCGAGGAAGATATGTTCCAGTGCGACAAATTCATCTCCAAAAGTTTTCAAATATGAAACAGCTTTCTGCAAAGCTTTATTGCCGTCGTCACCCAAATACTGTTTGCCGCCACTCACATGCGGGTAGCTGTTTACAAGCGTGTCAACACCATTGATGACGTTGTTGACGTTTGCATTCAGCTTTTTCAGGATGAAAGGAATGACGTTTTCATCAACTTCCATCAGGCCTTTCAGCAAGTGCGCCGGTTCAATGCTTTGCTGTTCGTTTGAAGCTGCGAGCTGTTGTGCCTGCTGTACAGCTTCCTGCGATTTGATTGTGAAATTATTTAAGTTCATGGGGTACGAAATACTGATATTTACGAATGTACAAATCTCAAGTGATAAAGATTATAGACCGGCGATTGTCAAAGACGCTACCAACAGACTTTGAACAGTATTTCCCATACATATTGACATAAAAATCCATTCCTGAAGGACAATATGACCTTTCAGACTGGATTGTCGTGACGAATCTATACATTTATAAAATGAATTATGTAGAAATAGAGTTTTTTGATACGGAATCTGAGAAGAAAGAAATCCTCATTGCATTGCTTGCAGAGATTGGTTTTGATACTTTCCAGGAATCAGAAAATGGAATGTCGGCATATATTCCCGAAGACGCTTTCAATAAAAATATCCTGGAAGAAGAAGTGCTCGAGAAATTTCAGTCTATTTCTTATACAGTCGGAACCATAGCCCAGCAAAACTGGAATGAGGTATGGGAAAAGAATTTTGAGCCGATGCAGATCGGTGACGTATATATCAGGGCTCCTTTTCATGAAAAGAAAGAAGATGTAAAGTATGAGCTCGTCATAGAACCGAAAATGTCATTCGGAACCGGGCACCATGCCACCACATCCTTGATGGTGCTGGAAATGCTGAAGACTGATTTCAGGGAAAAGTCTGTGCTCGACATGGGCTGCGGAACTTCCTTGCTGGCCATATTATCTTCAAAACTTGGAGCAAAGAATATTCTTGCCGTCGACATTGACGATTGGGCCGTGGAAAATTCCAGGGAAAATTGTTTGCGCAACAATACCCCAGAAATCGTGGTTCAAAAAGGCGATGCTTCTTTGCTGAAAGGAAAATCGTTCGACATCATTTTAGCCAACATTAACCGAAACGTTCTTCTTGAAGACATGCATCAGTATGCTGAATCTTTAAATGAAGGCGGAGAAATTCTTTTCAGCGGATTTTATGAATCTGACATCGATGCAATCAAGGACGGCGCTGCGAAGGAAGGACTTGAGTACAAAGCGTATGATGTGCTGAAGGAATGGGCGGTGTTGAGATTTAAGAAAGTGACTAAGTGACTAGGTAACTAGGTGACTAGGTAGCAGCCGTTACAAAATGTTGTCAGGTCTTAACAAAGCGTGACCTGACAAAACCGAAAGAAGTTAATTTTACTGAATGAAATTATTCTACTGTTTTATTTTCATACTTCTAAATCTATATTGCTATTGTCAAAATTGGCAAAGTCTTGCAGGTGGCGTGGGGAATTGGGGTCCGGTTACTATGTATGCTGATACTAATTATCTTTATGTTGCTGGTAGGTTTGGTACCGTTGATGGGATGTATATCAAAGGAATTGGAAGGTGGGACGGTATAAAGTGGGATTCTTTAGGTGCAGGTGTTGACGGGTTGGATACGGGACATCAAGCGCCTATAGGAGTAATAACCACGATGGTTGATTTTAATAACGAATTATATGTCGGTGGTTCATTTCAGTCTATGGGAAATATTTCTGCTCGAGGAGTTGGTAGGTGGAACGGTCAAACCTGGGATACAATGGCTGTTCAACCTGGAGGTGCGGGAGTACTCAGCGTTATTGATTCAGAATTATATTTAGGTGGTGCATTTGATACAATTGCCGGAATTGCTGCTAATAGTATTGTAAAGTGGACTGGAAATTCCTGGCAGAGTTTAGGATTTCCAAATCTATACCCATTCCCTTTTATTGGTGTGTATTCTTCTATCGGGTCAATTTGTAAGTATAATGGTAAGATCTATGTCGCGGGACATTTTTACAGCTCCCCTATTGATACTGTTGGAAGTATTCTTTGTTTTGATGGATCAATATGGACAACAGTTGGTAATGGAATAATAGGGCAAAATGGAGGTATTGATGACATGGTAGTTTATCAAGGTGAGTTGTATGTTGGAGGCTATTTTTTTAAATCTGATGGCAATGCAAGTGATAACATTCAGAAATGGAATGGAAGTATTTGGAGTGATGTCGGAGGTGGAACTGGTATTGGAAATGGTGCGATATACGAACTTGTCGTTTGGCATGATAAACTTTATGCAATGGGAGTATTGGAAACAGCGGGTGGGGTACCAGCTGATAGAATAGCTGTTTGGGATGGAATAAAATGGTGTGGATTAGGAAGTTCATTTAGTAATATTATTTCGACGGGAGCTGTATTCCACGATTCTCTTTTTGTTGGTGGCGGATTTATGACAATTGACGGTGACACTATGAATTATATTTCAAAATGGACAGGAGGAGATTTTGCTGACACATGCAGCACTATTGATGTATCTGAAAATGAAATTGCAGATCAGTTTTATTTTTTCCCCAACCCTGCCAACTCATCAATCACATTAACTTATCCTTATAATTCAAGTCGGATACAAATCATTGATGTCTTAGGACGAGAATTCAAAACAATAATTCTTAGTGCGGCAACAACTTCTCAAATTGATATTTCTGACCTTCCTTCGGGCATTTATTTTCTAAGGCTTTTTACAGACCATGTTAACTTGACAAGGAGAATGATAAAAGAATAGAATGTGTATCAAAATTTTTTTGTCACGCAAAGGCGCAAAGCCCGCAAAGAAAACGGGCAGCCATATCACTGGATGAGATTGCTTTAACCTTTGCGATCTTTGCGCCTTTGCGTGAGACGGCTGTTATCTAGTCAATTTCCATTAACAATCCAGCGTTCATATTTAGCCTTTTCATTCAGCTAACCAGCATAGCCGAAGGATACTTTTGTTGCAACTCCGTTTTGAATGATTCCCGAATCCGTTTCGATGATCTTATGGATCGCCTGCATTGGCTGTGCCGTAATCCATCTGTGCTATTACTTCTTCAACTTTCTACGCCTGGCTTTTTATAAGTCGGAAAGTAAGACGCAAAAAGTTCAGCCCGTTTCTGTCATCATCTGCGCGAAGAATGAAGTCAACAACCTCCATAAATATATTCCGCTGTGGATGGAACAGGACTACCCTGACTTTGAGATCATCATTGTAAACGACTGCTCCTGGGATGAAACCCATGAATACCTGAAGGTGGAAAAGGAAAAATATCCTTTGATGAAGGTGGTTACGATTCCTGAACAGGACAAATACCGCCACGGTAAAAAGTTCGCCGTAGCATTGGGAATCAAGGCGGCAAAAAATGATGTACTTCTGTTCAGTGATGCCGATTGCGCGCCCGCGGGCAAAGACTGGATCACTCTGATGCAGGGAAGCTATCTTCCATCTACTGAGATCGTTCTCGGCTACGGTCCGGTTAAAAAGGAAGGTGGATTCCTGAACCGGCTCATCAGGTTTGATGTGTTTTACATTGCCCTGAGGTATTTCTCTTTTGCATTGTCGGGGAATGCATACATGGGTGTTGGTAGAAACCTATCCTATAAAAAAGATCTGTTCTTCCGGACAAAAGGCTTTGCGCGCCACAACCATTTGTTCAGCGGGGACGATGATTTGTTTGTGAATGAGAATGCAACTACCAGGAATACGGACATTCAATTGAATCCATCTTCCTTCACATATACTGAAGCCAAGCGCACCTTCGGAGAATGGAAACAACAGAAGTCGCGGCATGGAACAACCTCGCGCTATTACAAAGGCAAACACAAGTTCCAGCTGGCAGTGCTGGATTTGAGCAACCTCCTGTTTTTTCTGCTCTTAATAACTTTGTTGATAGTTCGTTACGAGTGGAAGGCAGCACTACTGCTTTATGCCATAAAATTGATCATTCAATGGACGATAGGGTACGGGGCTGCAAAACGTCTGCAGGAAAAGGATCTTTATTGGATATATCCCGTGCATGAATTGATACACACATTTCTACAACCTGTATTTTATCTCTCTTCAATTTTTACTAAACAACAAGCATGGAAGTAAATCCGAATTTATCAGAAAAAGCGCAGATCGATTTTAAATTGGTCGGCCAGGCAATGCAGGGTGACCAGAAAGCCTTTGCAGAGCTCATGCAGCGCTACAAAGATTCCATCTACTTCATGCTCCTGAAGATGGTGAACAATCGGGATGACGCAGATGACCTTACCATCGAAGCATTTGGAAAAGCATTTAAGAACCTGCATCAGTACACACCTGATTATGCGTTCAGCACATGGCTGTTCAAGATTGCCACGAATAACTGTATTGATTTTATCCGCAGGAAAAGGAAGATGACATTCAGCATTGACCAGGGAGTGGAGAGCGAGAATGGTTCAGAGATGCAGTTTGAAATCAAGTCGCCAAACCTGGATCCTGAGGAACGGATGATCAAAAACCAGAAGGCCGTGCTTATGCGTGAGGTGGTGGAGAAGCTGAAACCACGTTACCGCCGTCTCGTTGAGCTGCGGTATTTCCAGGAGCGCAGCTATGATGAAATTGCCAGTGAGCTCCAATTGCCTCTCGGTACCGTGAAGGCGCAATTATTCAGGGCGCGTGAATTTCTTTACCAGATCCTCAAGACGGACCACGAAAAAATCTGACCTTGATTGCTTTTGGCCTTTAGCCTTTGGCCACCTGCTATAAGCTATGCATTCCGGCACAGAATTGATCAACCATTATTTTCCTGGGCTTACAGAAAAGCAGCTGGAACAATTTGAAAAGCTGCTTCCATTGTATAAAGAATGGAATGAGAAGATCAATGTTATTTCCAGGAAGGATATTGACCAATTGTATGAGCGGCATGCATTGCATTCGCTCGGAATCGCCAAAGTAGTTTCTTTTGCAAGTGGAGCTTCAGTGATCGATGTTGGAACGGGAGGCGGGTTTCCGGGAATTCCATTGGCAATTTTTTTTCCTGAAGTAAAATTTCACCTGGTCGATTCAATCGGTAAAAAAATTATGGTCGTGAATGAAATTGCCTCATCACTTAACCTGAAAAACGTAACAGCAGAACACGGCAGGGTAGAAGATATCAAGCAAAAGTTTGATTTTGCCGTAAGCCGTGCCGTTGCTCCTTTGTCTGAAATGGTTTCATGGCTGAGATCAATGATTAGGACAGGAGACAAAAGTTCTATGCACAATGGAATGTTCTTCCTGAAAGGTGGAGAACTTACAACTGAAATCAGGGAATCGAAAAAACAGGTGATGATTTTTGCGCTGAGTAATTTTTTTGATGAGGAATTCTTTACTGAGAAGAAAGTGCTCTATTTGGGTATGTAGTATCCTTTTTTACCACAGAGGCACGAAGACACAGAGAAATGCACACAAAGAACAGTTTCTTTGTATTCCAAACAGTACTACTATTCCCCAAAAACACCCTTGCCCACCAGCGGCCTTTTTCTATTTTTGGCCTCCCAAACCAATTTCCTTATGAGAGTATTTTCAATTTTTCTGAGTTCACTATTTTTCGTGTTGAATATGACTGGCGCCAATGCCCAGTGGAGATGCGCTGATGATTATATCGACAGTCTGACAAGAATTGCCGTTCCGAAGTATGATGAAATTCTTAAGAAGGAGAATCAGAAGCTGAACAACTACATAAAGGCGAATTATCAAAATCCCAATACGCAGGGTCCCGGCGGAAATAATCCGCATTCAAATACTGCTACCTATTTAATTCCTATTGTCTTCCATGTCGTGCATCCCGCAGGACAGCCGTATGGAACAGGTACAAACATTTCCTATGCGCAGATTCTTTCCCAGGTAAATGCACTGAACGCCGCCTTTGCCAAAGATTATCCTAACTACAACGGCGAATCGCATCCATCCTATGCGCAGAATACGGATGTCCAATTCTGCATGGCTAGAACACCGATGCCGGGTAATGTGAACTGGTACAATGGTCCGGGAGGAACGGAATACGGTGTGGTGCGTTATGATGATGCTACAGGTGCATACAACCATACCATTGGAAATCCCGGTGCACAGGACCTGTTGAATATTACTCATCCTACGCCTGCACATTTTCCTTTTGCAAATTACCTGAACGTATGGCTGGTAAGTACTATCGGCGGGAATGGCGGTGGAACAGTGATGGGGTATGCGCCGCGTCCAATTCTGAATACATACCCGTTGGAAGGACTTGTACTTCGTGCCGACATTTGCGGCGACAACAGTACAGGAAATTCTTTTAGCCTCGGATTCGGTTTAACAGAAGGAAAAGTTGCAGCGCATGAGATCGGTCACTACATGAACCTTTACCATATTTTCCAGGGTGGCTGCGCAGGCATGAATGGTTTGGGATCAACAATAGATGCATGCGACCTGAATGGAGATTTCATCTGCGATACGGAGCCATGCACAACCACAAATGTTCCCTGCGGAGGAACATATGAAACGTGCACTGCAAATTATGCAACCGGAACAACCACTTTTGATATGGTGGAGAGTTACATGAGTTACAGTGACGACAACTGTATGAATACATTTACCATGAACCAATGCGAAAGGATGTGGGCCACACTGAATACATTGCGTGTGGATTTGTGGAGCACGGCAAACCTCATTGCTACGGGGATACAGGGAACCGGAGGATGCGTGCCTTCATTCCTTGTAAGTGCTATCCAGGTTCCGGGTGGAACAACTTGTTCCGGTTCAACAATTACATTCAGCAATCCTGTAAACGGAAATACTGCCACAAGCTGGAACTGGCAATTCCCGGGAGGTGTGCCTGCATCTGCAACAACACCTTCTGTGAATGTCACTTATGCAACGCCGGGAATTCACTGGGCCTACCTGCTTGTGGGCGATGGCACCATCACGATTTATGATTCTGTGGATGTGGCTGTGATCAACTGCACGCTGGATTCAACATTGCTTGGAAGAAGCAACTGGTTCTGGGGTACCTATGCTTCCATGGATTTTTCATCAGGCACAGCCGTTGCAAATAATGATGCGAATGCAAATGCAACCGTGAACGGATTTGAATCTTCCGTAGTTCAGAGTGATGAAAACGGCAACCTGCTTTTTTACAGTGACGGGATAAATCTCTGGGATAAAAACCACCTGCAAATCAATACTGCCCCTGTTTTTCCATGGGCCAATGCGACGGTTCCGGGGATGGTCATTATACCTTATCCAAAACACCCCGGGAAATATTATATCGTTAGCTGTCCTCCCGGTTACGTGAATACACAAGGTCCGCAGTTTGTGATGGTCGATATTTTTGCAAACACTGTTACCCCGGCGCAGCGGTTCAATCATCCTTCCATACCGACTTCTGTGAGTGAATGTCTTACAGCAGTTCCTCATTGCAATGGAATTGATTACTGGGTAGTGATCAAAGGATTTCCAGGCGACGGAAAATTTTATTCTATTCTCGTTACGCAGGAAGGTCTGCAGGCAAATGCAGCGCCTGTGGTTTCGGCAAATTTCTATACATCCTATTCTGCACAGATCAAAGGCAATCACAGGGGAAACAAAATTGCCATGGCAATCTTTTCAAGTGCATCATATGTTTTCGCTGAGTATGATTTCAACCAGGCAACAGGTGTTGTTTCAAACCAGGTGCTGGTACAGGCACAGCCCGGTCACCAGATCGGACTCGGTATTGTTTACAGCATGAACGACAGCGTGATTTATACAATACAAAGTTTTGGATCGAGCATTAGTAAACTTTATAAGTGGGATGCAATGAATCTATCAACACCTTCAGTGCTGATGCAGGATCCGGTGGAGAGTTTGTACCTGGAAGTGGGTCCTGATCACAATGTTTACCTGGCACAGACTGGCTGGAACACTCCTTACATGGACATGATCATCAATGCTGACTCGTATACAAATTCTGCCTTCGTTCTGAATGCGGTAAACTTTTCAGGCATCGTCCCAAGTCCTCCTTATTTTGTTGCCACGCACGTGTATTGCGGTGTTCCGAATTTTATAGATGCACTTCCGCCGCCTGAACTTCCTGTTGATTTTGCTTATACAAATATCAGTTGCAATACAATCGAATTCACTGTTGATTCCTGCTGGCAGAAATATACCGCCACATGGGATTTCGGTGACGGCTCCGGAACCCAGACAGGTTTGAGTTTTACGCATACATATTTGCTGGACGGAAATTATACTGTGACCATGACCTTGTCTATCGGAACATTCAGCTTTCCCGCTGTGATCAAGGTGGTGAATATCATCACGCCTTCTCCGAATATGATACAGGGTCCGGATACTGCATGTACAAACAGTACGTTCCCTTATGTCTACTCGGTGCCGTTTATCAACAACGCAACCTATACCTGGACGACTGCCAGGGGGATAGTGATTGGATTAAGCACCGGGAATACTTTTACAATCTCCTATACAAATTTTGCAATCGGTTACGATACCATTCATGTAGTATGTTCGAGCAATGGCTGCACATTCATCAGCACATTGATTGTTCTTGTCGGCAACCCGCATGACATTGACCTGAAGCTTCTTCCTGATAATCTCTGCGACGACGAAACAATTCTGCTTGATGGCGGAACACCTCCCGGCGGAATTTATTTTGTAGATGGAACTGCAGCAGATTCTGCTTACGGTGCGTTGCTTGGCGTTGGACAGCATCTTGTTACTTATTATTATACCGATGCCCTTGGATGTTATTCGCAGGCTTCAGATACGCTGACAGTAAATTATTGTCTTTCTTCCGGTAACAATTTAATAGAGGAAGGAATTTCAATTTTCCCTAACCCTGTACACAATGTACTTACGATTGAATCACCTGGGATGAAAATAGTTTCAGCATCAATTTATAATATACTTGGTGTTGAAGTGCAGACGATTTGTGTGCCGAATTCCAGGGATGGAATTTGCGATTTACCTGTGCACGCAGATGTTTCAAATTTATCCAATGGAATTTATCTTTTGATATTGAAGACGGGGGAAGAGCTCATTGTTTCAAAGCTTGTGAAGAATTAAATATTACTTCCTAAATATTACATCCTGGTGCCCCGTTATTTTCTGCAAATTGGTTTTCATGGAAAAAAATTTCACGGATGGCAAATCCAGGAAAACGCACATAGCGTCCAGGCGGAATTGAACCGGGGATTGAAAACATTGCTCGGAAATGAAATCGTCACCACCGGCTGCGGACGCACCGATACAGGCGTTCATGCACTGATATTTTATCTTCATTTCGATGCAGAAGTAATTTCTGATGAAAAGGATTTTCTGTATCATCTGAACAGCCTGATGCCTTTTGAAATTGCCATTTACAAAATCTTTAAAGTTGAGGACGACGCACATGCCAGGTTTGACGCTACTTCAAGGACATACCGGTATTTTATTCATCACACCAAAAATCCTTTCCTGAACGATACGAGCTTCTTTTTTCCTTATGATGTTGACCTGAATCTTATGAATCAGGCTGCAGGCATTTTGAAAGTGCATTCCGATTTCAGTTGCTTTTCAAAATCACGCACGCAGGTAAAAACAAATATTTGCACTATTACCAACGCTGGGTGGGAGAAAAGGGATGAACAGCTCGTTTTTGAAATTACTGCCGACCGCTTTTTGAGAAATATGGTCAGGGCAATTGTAGGAACATTATTGGATGTAGGGGAACATCATATTAGTCTTGATGATTTTACAGCCATTATAGAAAATAAAAAACGTTCCGGTGCAGGCGTATCTGTTCCAGGCCATGGACTTTTCCTGGCAAATGTCACTTATACATATCTTTCCTGAAAAGGTTTTCTTTTTGTAAAAATCTTTTTTTGTGTAGGGAGTAGTGAATTATTCATGCAACAAAAAATTTTGAGCGCGGTATTTATTTCCACTAAGACTCAAAGTTTTGCCTCTGCCGCTTACATTCAGCAACCGGTTACCATTCATGGTGACGATGGTGATTTTTGCCATTGCATTTAATTGCAGAGGGCAGGTTGTAATCAATGAGGTTATGTCATCAAACTTTTCCGCCTTCCAGGATGAAGATGGAAAGTACAACGACTGGATTGAAATCTACAATGCAGGAAATACTTCCTTGAGCTTGTCAGGATACGGGCTGAGCGACAATGAAACGGACCGGTATAAATTCACTTTTCCTGATTTAATACTTCCACCGCAGAATCGCGTGCTTGTTTTTGCAAGCGATGAAAACAAGTCACTCCTGGGTTCCCATTGGGAAAGCGCAGTGAGGGCAGACCACAATTGGCGCTATTCTGTGAATACCTCTAGTGCTCCCGATACAAACTGGCGGAATATTTCATTCAATGAAAATACCTGGAGCATCGGCCAGGGTGGAATTGGATTTGGAGATGGCGATGACGCAACTGTTGTTTCAATCTGCGCATCGTTGTTTATGCGTAAGACGTTTACTGTTCCTGATACATCAAAGATCCTTGATGCAGTTTTCAATATTGACTATGATGATGGATTTGTTGCCTACCTGAACGGGGTCGAAATTGCAAGGGCCAATACAGGTTTCCCTGGCTCGCGTCCGGCATGGAATGAGTTTTCTTTCGCCGGTTACGAAGCCCAGATGTACCAGGGTATGTCATGTGATTCATTTCATATGGACAAAACCTTACTTCATTCAATTTTAAAAAATGGAATTAATGTTCTTGCAATAGAAGTGCATAACCAGAATAGCACCAGCAGTGACCTTACTTCAATCCCTTTCCTGAGTTTTAAGATGAAGGATGCATCTACAGTATTCAGCCCGGTGCCTTCATGGTTTCGTTCAAACCAGCAAACGATTGATATGCTACATGCCAAATTCAAAATCAGTAAAACGGGAGAGACAATTTACCTTACCAATCCAGGTGGAAGTATTATCGACCAGGTTTTAATTCCTTCCCTGGAGTTTGATAATTCTTATGGAAGGTCATCTGATGGCGCAGGTACATGGAATTATTTTGAAGAATCGACACCCGATGCTGCTAACAACCTGAGTGCTTCTTCAGGTGGCTATGCAACTATTCCGTTGTTCTCGCTGCAGGGAGGATTTTATTCCGGAACACAAACGCTGCAGCTGACAACAAGTTTTCCCGGCGGCATAATACGCTATACTACAAATGGAAATTTGCCTACAGTGAATTCTCCATTGTATACAGGTCCAATTACAATTTCGACCACAAAGACCATTCGCGCGCGCGTATTCAGCAACGCCAGCCTTCCAAGCCAGTGTATCACCAACACTTATTTCATAAACCTGAATTGTAAGCTGCCAGTCTATAGTCTCGCACTTGACTCTGCAGATCTCTGGGATTATAACACAGGAATTTTTGTAAAGGGTCCCAATGCAAATGCTGCTGCGCCTTATTTTGGTGCGAATTACTGGCAGGACTGGGAAAAGTATATGTCTTTGGAATTCTTTGACAAACAAAAAAGCCGTGCATTTAAATTGAATGCGGGTCTGAGAGTTACCGGTGGCTGGAGCAGAAGGTATGACCAGAAATCTCTGGAAGTGAATCTTGGCGATAAATACGGGTTGTCAAAAATTCAATATGAAATGCAGCCTGATAAGAAGTGGATTGACAAATGGGATGATTTTCTTTTGCATACCAGCGGAAACGACCGCGGTTATGCGCACATGCGCGATCCTGTCATGGAGCGACTCATGAAAGGAACATATTCTGATTACACCGCTTATACGCCTTGTATTCTTTTTATCAATGGCGTACAGTGGGGAATATATTATACGAAGGAAAATGATGACCATAATTTCATCAGTGATAATTACGGTTATGACAAGGATGAAATTGATATGCTGAAGGAAAGTTATTTTTTTCCTGACATGGAGGTGAAATGCGGTGATGATGCAGCATTCAGGGCAATGCATTCCTTTGCGATGAATTCCAATCCTGCAACGACGGCATTTTATACAGCAATGGATTCAATGATGGATCTGAAGAACCAGGTGGATTATTTTATTGCCGAATGTTATTATCCGAATGATGACTGGATGGGCGGTTCCAACAACAACTTGAAATTATGGAAGCCAAAGAAAAACAAGGGTAAATTCAGGTATCTTTTGTATGATCTCGACTTCGGATTCGGAATGTATGGTTCGGTAAGTGACGACATCCTTGCGATTGCATTAAATCCTACGCCTCATAATTACAACAGCGACATCTTCCAAAAGCTTTTACAGAATCCGAAGTATAGAAATTATTTTATCAACCGTTATGCCGACCTGGTCAATACTATTTGGCAGCCATCAAATGTTCTTTCTGTCGTAAATGCATTTAAGGATTCCATGAGGTACGATATACATTTTCAATTTGACAAGTGGGGTGGTGGAGATTCAATTACCTGGAAATCGAACATTGACAATGTGATTAATTTCAGCAACGGGCGTCCCGCATATGCAAGAAACCAGGTCCAGGCTGATTTTGGTTTGTCGGGACAGGTTACTCTTACGCTTCAGGCAATGCCGGTTGGATCGGGACGGATTAAGATAAGTACAATCACTCCTAAGACACTGCCATGGACCGGAGTATATTTCAATGGCAACCCGGTAACTGTGACCGCGATTCCAAACCCGGGATATAGTTTTGCTCATTGGCATTCAGGCGTTACTTTCCTTACGAATGATACAAGCAGGAGCGCGACAAGGAATTTTACATCGAATGATGTTATCACTGCATATTTTACGGGATCACCAATAACACCACAGATCTCAATCAGTGAAATCAATTACAATTCCGACTCGGCAAGCAATGCAGGAGACTGGGTGGAGCTGCATAACATGACCAATGTTACGCTGGATATTTCAGGATGGAAGCTCCGTGACGACAATGACAATCATGAATTTATTTTTCCAACGACGACTGAAATCTTACCCCAGGGATATCTTGTCATTGCAGAAAACCTGGACAAGTTTATTGAACAACATCCCACAGTAACAAATTTAATTGGAGAAACAGGATTTAATTTCAATGATGGTGGTGACCAGCTTCGTCTCCTGAGGTTTGATGATTCATTGTACTTATCAATTGAATACAGTGATCAGGTTCCATGGCCGGAAACGGCTGACGGAGATGGATACACACTGGAATCCAATCCCTCGAGCAGTGATCCAAATGATGGTGCCAACTGGTTTGCAGGATGTCTAGGCGGTTCTCCGGGAACAGGGTATTCAACGCCTGTAGCAGCATTCACCAATTCAGCTCCGACAATATTATGTTCCGGCGATACACTTTTGTTTACAGCGACAACAGCAGCAGGATACCAATACCAATGGACTCATAACAACATCAATATAAACGGAGCTACGAATTCTTTCCTCCAGCCGCTTCAAAGCGGAATCTACAGACTGAATGTCAGCAAAAATGGATGTACAACAATTTCAGATTCTGTTCCTGTCGTGTTTAATCCACTTTCATCAGCGCCTGTAACTTCATCAGTATTCCGATGCGGTGCGGGAAGTGTCACATTCAGTGCAATATCTCCAGATCCTGTAACATGGTATGATTCATTGATGAACCAGGTTTCAACCGGTCTCAGTTTTACAACACCTTCGCTTGCGCAATCAGCAATATATTATTCAAGAGCAGGAAATACTTGCCCAAGCGATTTTGTAACTGATACAGCGGGAATATTCCCAGTGCCTTCAGATCCTGTTGTGACAGGAACAAGTATTTGCGGACCGGGAAACGTAACCTTAATAGCATTTTCCAACGCACCCATTAAATGGTATGACGCACCAAATGGAAATTACATCGGAAGCGGCGACACTCTTTTCATTGCGAACCTTTTACAGACTACATCTTATTATGCGCAATCAGGAAGTATATGTACCAGTGGATTCACTCCCGCAGAGGCAATTGTTATTCCTGTCTCGCCTGATCCTGTTTCAAACAATGTAAGCCGTTGCGATTCCGGTAGTATTACATTGTATGCATCATGCACTGATACTGTAAAATGGTATGATGCCCCGAATGGAAATCTTCTTTTTACAGGAAATATTTTTCAAACTCCTGTTATTAATTCTCCAACAACATATTATTTGCAATCCGGTACTCTTTGCCCGGGAAATATTATTTCGGTTCAAGCCATCATCAGTTCTGTTACTCCTGATCCTGTAATTGCATCACAGTATAAGTGTGGTATGGGAAGTATAGAATTTACAGCGATTGCTACTGACACTGTGCGCTGGTATGATGCACCGGACGGAAACCTGCTCTACACGGGAAATCAGTTTACTACTCCTGAACTGAGCCAAAGCACCATTTATTTTGCAAGAGCTGGTCTGGCTTG
>Ga0190274_10000789_pt1 | contig 18400 bp, 19 predicted proteins | sample Popmic531T_FD_133002 | JGI IMG/M metagenome (GOLD analysis project Ga0190274, IMG submission 133002) | Populus adjacent soil microbial communities from riparian zone of Yellowstone River, Montana, USA - 531 T | ecosystem: Environmental > Terrestrial > Soil > Riparian zone | place: USA: Montana... | reverse complement strand
GGAGGCGACGCCCGACAGCAGCGACAGCAGCCCACGCCGGACCTCGGCGGCGTGGTAGCGGCCCTCTTCCCCGTCGCCGTCGTTGACGCCCAGCGCGAGCGCCAGGCGCCGGGCGGCTTCGTCCACGTCGTCGTCGTCCACCCACTGCGCGACGAATGCCCGCAGCAGGTCGGCGACCTCGTCCTCGGGTGTTCCCCGGTCGCGGTCGATCTCGCGGTAGACCATCTGGGCCAACGGCCAGAACGTCACCTCTTCTTCGAACGGGGTGGAGCGGCCGGAGAGCACCTTCACGTCGTCCTCGAGCGAGCCGAGGAACGCCTCCACCACGCGGGTCTTGCCGATCCCCGGCTCCCCGAGGAGGGTCACCAGGTGGGCGCGTTCCCGCACCTTCGCCCGCTCGAAGGTGTCGCTGAGGAGCGCCAGCTCGCGGCGACGGTTCACCAGGTGCAGGGACCGCCGGGTGGGAGCGCCGGCCAACGACAAGGCCGGCCAGGTGGCCATCGCGCCGTCGATCCCCTTGGCCTGCACCGACCGCACCTGACCGAAGACCACGCCGTTGCCCACCAGTTGTTTCGTGGACGCGCCGACGAGGACCTCGCCGGGCTCGGCGGCCTGCTGGATGCGGGCGCCGATGTTGACCTCGGCCCCGATCACGATGTTGCGGTCCATCGCCGTCCCCACCGCGACCTGTCCGGTGTTCACCCCCACGCGCACCTTGACCGGCATCGACAGCCCCAGGCGCGGGCCGAGCCGCTCGGCCCGGTCCACGATCTCCAAGCCCGCACGAACGCCGCGCAGCGCGTCGTCGTCATGGAGCAGGGGGACGCCGAACACGCCCAGCACCGCGTCCCCGATGAAGCCCTCGGCTCGGCCCCCCAGTGCGGTGATCTCGTCGGTCACCATGCCGTGGAAGGCCGCCAGCACCTCACGGAAGCGCTCGGGATCGAGCCGCGCGGCGAGCTCGGTGGACCCCGCGAGGTCGACGAAGACCACCGTGACCACCCGGCGCTCGGATGCCGGCGCCACGCCCACGGGCGCGCCGCAGTTCGGGCAGAAGTTGGCTCCGGGCGGCAGCGGCGCGCCGCAACGCGGACAGGGCTCGGTACTCACCCGTGGTACTCGATGATCTGCACGGGGTTGCCGTCGGGATCACGGAACGTCGCGAACCGCGCGAACCCCTCGACCTCGCCGACGAACTCGTCGAACGAGGCGCCCCGTTGCTCGAGGAGCCAGCGGGTGCCGTCGAGGTCGTCCACCCGGAAGACCACGGTGGCGCCGCCACCTGCGCGTTCGTCGGCCCCGTGCAACGCCAAACGGATCGGTCCGGCTTCGAACTCCGCCCACTCGTTGCCGTCACGACGGACGAGCGTGAGCCCAAGGACGTCGCGGTAGAAGGCCACGGCGGCGTCCATGTCGCGGGTCCAGTAGTAGACGTGGTCGACGGGGCCGATCATGCCCCGATGGTCGCAGGCGTTCGGCCGCCCGTCACCCGGCGCTCACCCTTGGCCCAGGATCCTGGCCTTCTGTGCCTGGAACTCCTCTTCGGTGAGCACACCACGAGCCCGGAGGTCGGCGAGGCGCTCGAGCTCGGTGGTGGTCGAGGGGGCACCCGAGGAGGCGGACGGCGGCGGCGTGGCCCGCTGGACGGTGCGCGTCTGATCGGCCTCGCTCTCGTGATAGATCGTCCGCTGCACCTCTTCGGGATGACGGATGAACTTGAATTCGTTGCGCCCCGACTCGCTGGCCGACTGGATCACCAGGGTGCCCGCGCCGACCATCCGCTCGAAGATCCCCTGCTCGAACCGCACGTCGTTGATCTTGTCCAAGGGGATCTCCATCGAGCGCTTCGCGATGAAGCCCTCGCGGTGGATCACCCGGCTGCTGGTCACGACGAAATCCGACGTGAGCCACCACACGAGCTTGCGCACCGGATACAGGACGAGGAACACCACCAGGGCGATCCAGACGATGCCCTGCAGGGTCCCGTCGTCGATCTTGGTGCTGAGCCATCCCGCCAGGATCAACGCGCCGACGGTGAAGAGCGCCGCCAAGCCGAGCGCGACCGGATGCGGGCGGAGCTCCAACACGAGCTGTTCACCGGGGATCAGGAGTTTGCGTGGGAATGCCATGGGGCGGACGCTACCGTCGCCCAGTGGGCGGGGCAACTCGATCAGCGAAGATGCACGAGGTCGTCCGACGTCACGGTTCGGCGCGATCCGTCCGCGTGTTCCAGGATCAGGCCTCCGTGGGCATCGAGCCCCGTCGCGGTGCCCTCGATGCGCGCGCCGGCGGCATCGACCGCCGCCACCTGCCGTCCCAGCGTCGCCGACCGTCGCGTCCATCGCGCGATCACGTCGTCGGCGAACCCGGGGACTTCCGGCCGGTAGCCGTCGGCGAACGCCGCGAGGAAGGCGCCCAGCAGATCCGTCGCGTCCACGTCGGTGCCGACCCCGGCAGCGCCGTCGAGCCCCTCGGGCGCCAGGAGGTTGATCCCCGAGCCGATCACCACCGAGGCGAGACGGTCGCCTTCGACCAGGCTCTCGGCGAGGATCCCACCCACCTTGTCGTCGCCGGCCATGAGGTCGTTGGGCCACTTGCACCGCACCGTGAGACCTCCGACACCCTCGATCGCTTCGGCCCACGCGGCCCCGGCGAGCAGGGATAGCAGTCCGGCGTCGACGGGCTCGAGCGCGGGACGCAGCACCACCGAGACCATGAGGGCGCCCCCGGGCCGATCCGTCCAGGTGCGGTCGCGACGGCCACGTCCCGCCGTCTGGTGACCGGCTCCCACCAGGGTCCATTCCGGAGCACCCTCGCGGGCCAAGATCGCCGCCGTCGCGTTGGTGGAGCCGGTAACCTCATCCCAACGCACGGGGGCGGCCAGTCCTGCCGTTCGCGCCGCCCGTTCGAGATCGACCGAACCCATGAGCGTTTGACTCCCTCCCGGAGTCCGGAGAGTATCGCGGGCCAGTGAGGGGCGGCGGAAGCGCAGGTATCCGATGACAGCAGGACGATGACAACGGGCCAATGACAACGGGAAAACCGAAGGTCCTGATCGCCAACCGAGGCGAGATCGCCGTGCGGATCATCCGCACGTGCCGTGAGCTGGGCATCCAGAGCGTCGCCGTCTACTCCGACGTGGACCGCGACGCCCTTCACGTGGAGATGGCCGACCAGGCGTTCCGGATCGGTCCCGCGCAGGCCTCGCAGTCCTACCTGTCGATCGAGGCCATCCTGGACGCCGCCCGGCAGGCGAAGGCCACGATGGTCCACCCCGGGTACGGCTTCCTGTCCGAGCGCGCTCGGTTCGCCCAGGACGTCACCGATGCCGGCCTCACGTTCGTCGGGCCATCGGCGGGCGCGATCGAGACGATGGGCGACAAGGCGGCCGCGCGCCGCGCCGCGGACGCGGCAGGGATGCCGATCGTCCCCGGCACCCCCGAACCGGTCGACCTGCGGAGCGCCAAGCGGCAGGCCGAACGCATCGGGTTCCCGCTCCTGGTGAAGGCGGCCTTCGGCGGCGGCGGGAAGGGGATGCACGTCGTCCGGGACGCCGCGCATCTCGAGGAAGCGTTGAAGCGCGCCGCCCGCGAGGCGCAGAGCTACTTCGGGCGCCCCGAGGTGTTCCTGGAGCGCTACGTCGACCGCGCTCACCATGTCGAAGCGCAGATCATCGGGGACACCCACGGCAACCTGGTATTCCTGGGCGAACGCGACTGCTCGGTCCAGCGGCGACACCAGAAGCTGATCGAAGAGACCCCGTCCTCCGTCATCGACGAGGCCACCCGCACCCGGCTGGCCGAAGCGTCGATCGCCTTGGCGCGCGAGGCCGGCTACGTCAACGCCGGCACGGTCGAGTGCATCGTCGACGAAGACGGCGACTTCTACTTCCTGGAGATGAACACCCGTCTGCAGGTGGAGCACACGGTGACGGAGATGGTGACCGGCCTCGACATCGTCGCGCTCCAGCTCGAGGTCGCGATGGGCGGCACGCTCGACATCGAGCCCCACGCCCAGGGCCACGCGATCCAGTGCCGGATCAACGCTGAGGATCCCGGCCGCAACTTCCTGCCGGGCCCCGGCCGGATCACCCGCTACCGGGAGCCCGCAGGGCCGTTCGTCCGGGTGGATTCGGGCGTGGGTGAAGGCCGCGAGGTCCCCGGTGACTACGATTCCATGTTCGCCAAGCTGATCGTGTCCGCCCCCGATCGCGAGTCGGCGAGGCGCCGGATGCTGCGGGCCCTCGACGAATTCGTCGTCGAAGGGGTGCCCACGACGATCCCGGTGCAGCGTTGGATCCTGGATTCCAAGGAGTTCCGGTCGGCCACCCACACCACCACGTGGCTCGAGCGCGCGTTGGCCGACGCCGATCTGCCCGCCCAGGTCGAACTCCAACCCGCTGCGCCGGCGCCGCACGAGGGCCGGCCCGCCGACATCCTGGTCGAGGTCGACGGTCGCCGCGTGCCGGTACGCATCTTCGACGAACGACGCGATGTCGCTCCGAAGGCGCCGGAAGCCCATGAGGCTCACGAGGGGGGCCACATCCACGGCGAGATCCGCGCGCCGATGCAGGGCACGATCGTGAAGGTCCTCGTCGAAAAGGGTCAGGAGATCCGCGCGGGCGAGGTCGTCTGCATCCTCGAGGCCATGAAGATGGAGAACCACATCCCGTCGATGCGCGACGGCGAAGTGAGCGACCTGCCGATCCGGGCGGGTCAGGTGGTGCAGACCGGTCAGACCCTCGCGGTCATCGACTGATCGGGTCCGGGGTTCGGTTCCCCCTCGTGCTCGAACCCCGGCGGCAACTCCGGCAGGAAGAGCGAGAACACCGACCCGTGGTCGTCGGAACGAGCGAGCCAGAGCCGGCCGCCCAGGGTCTCGGCCATCTTCACGCAGATGTACAGCCCCAACCCCGTGCCACCCACCCTGCGCGTGGCCGATCCGTCGACCTGGTAGAAGCGCTCGAAGATCCGTTCACGATGCTCCTCCGGGATCCCCTCGCCCTCATCGGTGACGGACACGATGATCCCTCCGACGGCAGGGTCGGCGGTGATCGCCACGTGCGTGTCGGGCGGCGTGTACTTCAAGGCGTTCTCGACGAGGTTCGACAGGATCTGGTGCACCTTGCCCTCATCGGATCGGATCCGGGGCAGGTTCGGGTCGATCCGGACGTCGAACACATGGCCCCCGGTTCCCATCCGCAGTTCGTCCACGACGTTGGTGGTGAGTCGATCGATCGAGATCGGCGTGACGGCGAGCGGTTCCACGTGGCTCTCGAGACGACCCACGACGAGGAGTTGCTCGATCAGGCGGCGAAGCCGGTCGCCCTGCCGGTCGGCCGCTTCCAGGAACGCTTCCCGCTGATCGGGGGGCAGGTCCGAGGACAGCTGCCGCAACGTCTTGATGTAGCCCTGGATCGACGTGAGGGGCGTGCGCAGCTCGTGGGAGACCATGGCCACGAAATCGTCCTTCATGCGGTTGAGCTCCTGCTCCTGTTCCAGCGAGCGCTGGAGTTCCTGGGCGAGTCGCGCGTTCTCCAAGGCGAGACGCGTGCCCCACCACAACGCCACCGCCGGTGCCGCCGCCAGCGGGATCAACCACAGGCTCTCGTCCACGGCGGCGACCACGACGGGCGCCAGCGCGAGCAGTGGCAGGGTCGCCTGCGCCTGGAAGACGAGGTCCTTCGCGATGTAGGGACCCATGGCCACGCCGCTCGACATCGCCACGGCGACGTCGGTGATGATCGTGTTCAGCAGGAAGAACGTGATCGCGGAGGCGAGGAACGGCAGGATGCTCCCCGAGTTCAGCGTCATCCCGCCGCCGAGTCCGTGATAGACGGCCCCTGCGGCCCCGAGCGACAGCGCGAACTGTCCCGCGTTGAACGCCACCTTCCACAGGCTCTTGTGCAGGAGGATGTCGGCGATCATCGAGGCGACCACCTGGGCGACGACGGCCGCCGGTGTCCCGAAGCCGATCATCAATGCGAACGCGAACGTCGTGGATGCGGTGAGCTCGTCCACCTCGCCCCCGCGGGGGACCGAGATCGGGAAGACCTCGCCCACCAACAGCAGGAGCGCCAGGAGACCGAATGCGCGCTCGCTCGCCGCGGCTTCGAGCGACGGCTGCGCGGCGAACCAGACCAACAGTGAACAGCCCGCGACGGTGACGAGCGCGACGTACGTGTCGAATGAACGGCCTCGAACGGTCATCTAGGTTCCGTTCTGTCTTCGGCCCATCCCGGGTCTGACCGAAGGGCTGGCGCAGCTTGCCTGCGGGGGAACGGTTCCCTCAGGTCAGGAGGGGTCGCGATGACGATCGAGGAACCCGGACACCGCGGCCAGGTACGCGTCTTGCTCCTCCACGAACGCCATGTGACCGCTGTGCTCGAAGACGACGAGTTCGGACCGCGGCACCGAGGCAGCGATCGCCTCGGCCGCCTCGGGCACACACGTCCGGTCATGCCGTCCGGCGAGCACGAGCAACGGGGGGGACACCTCGTCCAGGCGGTCCTCCAGCTCGATGTCGCCGGCGTCGGTGGTGGCGAAGTGGCGGAGCACGTCGGGGGCGTAGACGGTGTCCGACGTGCGCGCCAGGTAGTCGTCGATGCGTGGGTCCATCGGGTCGGCGAAATGGAAGGGGAACTGATCCACCATCACCGAGGCGAACTCCTCCGGTGTGTGGACCTCGGGTTCCCTCGCCCAGGAGTCGGCCACCTGTCGGCGGAGCGACACCGGCTCGAACGACAGCAGGTTGGGCTCCACCGCTTCGAGCCATCGCATGGAAGCCACGCCGGACGAGACGATGGTCTGTGCCGCCATCCCTTGGTAGTCCACGGCGTTCTGCAACGCGACGAAGGCGCCAAAGGAATGGCCGAGGACGGCGTAGCGGTCCAGCCGGAGCGCGCGAGCGAGCATGATCACGTCCTGGGCGTGCCGTTCCAAGGTCCAGGAACGCACGGGAGGAACCTCCGAGCGGCCACATGCGCGGAGGTCGACGAGCAGCAGCCGGTAGCCACGCTCGGTCAGCGGATCGAGGTAGTCGGCGAACTCGTGATGGTCGAGGCCGGGTCCACCGTGCAGCACGATCACCGGGTAGCCCTCGCCGCGGTCGACCACCCATAACGCGGTGTCGTCGATGCGGACCAGGCCGCCCTCATCGGTCACGGGGGCGAGCCCCACCCCTCACGGCCCACGATGCGGAAGCCGGAGTCCTTGGTCTTGTACCGGCGGTTCACGTTGATCAGCAGCGGTGTGAGCGTCTCGGTGATGCGTGCCATCGACAGCGCGCCACAATCGATCCACCGGAGGTCGGGGATGTCGTCGATCAGACCACCGATCACCGTCTTGGCGTCGTCGTCGTCGCCGCACACCAGCACATCGGAATCCAGGGGATGTTCGAGGTCGGCGAGCGCGTGCGCGGCGATCGTGTGGAACGCAGCGACCACGCGTGGACCCTCGCCCAGCAGCGCGGAGGCCTGTTCGGCCGCCGATCCGTGCCACGGGCGCACGACCTGCCAGGCGCGCCCACCCACCGCGGTGGCAAGGGGGCTGGTCGCGTCCATCACGATCGCGCCCGGCCGAACGCTCCCGGCGATCGATCGGTAGATGTCTGCCTGCCCAGCGAACGGGACGGTGACCATCAGCACGTCGACGGAGGCGGCGGCGTCCTCGTTCGTGGTGCCGGTTATGTGGGCGGTGTCGGCCAGCGTCTCGACCGCTCGGCGGGCGGCATCGGCGCCTCGCTGGGCGTCCCGCGAGCCGATCGTGACGCGGTGGCCGGCGCTCGCCAAGCGGAGCGACAGGCCGAACCCCTCGGCTCCCGTGCCTCCGATGACCGCGACGTCCATGAGGGCGAAGCCTAACCCAGGCGTGAAGCGGGGCCGGCGGCGAAGCCGCCGACCCCGCGGTTTCGGGCAGCAAGGTCGATCGCGGCTACGAGGCCAGCTGTCCGTCCTGCCCGATCACGATGAAGCGCCAGTTCGAGGCGTTCGTGCCCACCGCCAGGATCTGGTAGGCGACACCCGACTCGAGCATGGCGACGTCGGGACCGATCACCGGGGCGTAGCTGCCCTCGGCCGACACCCAGTACGAGTAGACGGCGTCGTTCACCTCGACAGGACCAGCTTCCTCACCCTTCGAGAGACCGGTCACGAGCGGACCGGCGCCGCCGTTGACCCAGACGTCCACGGTGGGCGCCTTCGCCGTGTGGCGAACGGTCACCGACGCCTTGTTCAGCGTGCTGAGGCTGGTGTCATTCACGAAGATGCTCAGGCCGGGGGCGCCCCCGATCAGGCGGGCCACCGCCGTCGCGTTGAGCCCGTTGACCACGTCGACCTTCTGCGAGATCGCCACGGCTCCCGTGCACTCGCCCGGTGCGGCGAGGCGAACCTTCACGGTGTACGTGCCGGCGGGGACCCCCTCGAGCGCGAACGCGTGGCCGTACTTGAAGTTCGAGCGTGCTTCGGCACCGTCGACGCAGACGTCGACCTTGACCCCCGGGATGCCGTGGGCCACCCAGATCGTGCCGCCGGCCGGACCAGCGCCCGCCGTCGCGATGCCGGAGGTTGCCCCCAGCATGAGCGCCCCGGTCAGGAACGCGGTGAGGAGTTTCCTCATCGATATCACCCTCCCTTTCGAACCAGCCGCGGACCGTCCCCGGCTGTCAGGCGCGGTTCGAGGGCGGGAACCGGCCGGATCACGGCGCCGGGTTCCTGCATAGGTTCTGGTCCGAAGGAGGGCGGTCCCCGGTAGCCTCCGCCGGTGGACGCTGTGACGAGCCTCATCGAGCTGGGCGTAGGCCTGGGCTGCGTGGCGATCGCCTGGACGATGCGGGGACGCGGCCGTTCGTACGCGATCGGGGCGGTGGTGCTGGCCGCGGCAGGAGTGGTCGCGGTCGTCCACGCGATCTGGGCGCTCGCGATCGAGTGAGCCGGTCCGGGCGGGCTAGTGGTCCGCGCCGGACTAGTGGGAGGGGTGGTACTCGCCGAACACGCCGCGGAGCGCATCCGAGACCTCGCCCAGCGTGGCCCGGGCGCGCAGGGCTTCCTTCATCGCCGGCAGCAGGTTGCCGGTACCGGCGGCCGTCTCCACGACCGAGGCAAGCCCCGCATCCACCGCCGCCTGGTCCCGCGAGGCTCGCAGCTCCCCCACCCTGGCGATCTGCCGCGCGGTCTCTTCCTCGGCGATGCGCTGCAGCTCGAGCGGCTGCTCATCGGCATCGACGAAGCGATTCACGCCCACCACCACGCGGCGGCCCGATTCGATCCCCTGCTGGATCCGGAACGCGGCGTCGTGGATCTCATCCTGGTAGTAGCCCGCCTCGATCGCACGAACGGCGCCCCCCATGCCGTCGACCTTCTCGATCATCGCCGTCGCGAGCCTCTCGAGTTCATCGGTGAGCGATTCCACGAAGTAGGAGCCGGCGAGCGGATCCACCGTCTCCGTCACGCCGGTCTCGTAACCGATCACCTGCTGGGTGCGCAGCGCGATCCTGGCGCTGTGCTCGGTGGGCAGCGCCAGGGCTTCGTCGAAGGCGTTCGTGTGGAGCGACTGCGTGCCGCCCAGCACCGCGGCCAACGCCTCCAGCGCCGTCCGCACGATGTTGTTCTGCGGCTGCTGCGCCGTCAGGGTCGCTCCACCCGTCTGCGTGTGGAACCGCAAGGCCCAGCTTTTCGGGTCTCGCGCCCCGAACCGCTCACGCATGATCTTGGCCCACAGGCGCCGGGCGGCTCGGAACTTCGCCACCTCCTCGAAGAAGTTCATGTGGCAGGCGAAGAAGAACGAGAGCCGCGGCGCGAAATCGTCCACGGCGAGTCCGGCGTCGAGCGCCGCCTGGACGTAGGCGATGCCGTCGGCCAGGGTGAAGGCGATCTCCTGGGCCGCGGTCGAACCGGCCTCCCGCATGTGATAGCCGCTGATCGAGATCGTGTTCCACTTCGGCACGCGCTCGCCGCAGTAGGCGAACAGATCGGTGATCAGACGCATCGAAGGTTCGGGCGGGTAGATGTAGGTCCCTCGCGCGGCGTACTCCTTGAGGATGTCGTTCTGCACGGTGCCGCTGATCGCCGAAGACGCCACGCCCTGCTCCTCGGCCACCAATTCGTAGAGCAGCAGCAGGATCGGGGCGGTGGCGTTGATCGTCATCGACGTCGAGACCCGATCGAGCGGGATGTCGTGGAGCAGCCGGCGCATGTCCTCCACCGAGTCGATCGCCACCCCGGTCTTGCCCACCTCGCCCTCGGCGCGCGGATGGTCGGAGTCCAACCCCATCTGCGTCGGCAGGTCGAACGCCACGCTGAGCCCGGTCTGGCCCTGATCGAGCAGGAACCGGAAGCGCGTGTTCGTCTCGTCGGCCGTGGCCATGCCGGCGTACTGGCGCATCGTCCACAGCCGACCCCGGTACATGGACGGATACGGCCCTCGAGTGAAGGGGTAGGAGCCGGGGCTCCCCAGGTCGCGTCCGGGATCGAATCCGTCCGCCTCCAGATCGGAGGCCTCGTACCGCGGACGCACCTCGATGCCGGAGTCGGTGCGGCGCTCGTCGGGGCGGTCGGGTTCGCTCATCGGCCCCAGCGTACCGGCCGGTGCCCGACGAAGGGTCCTCAGTCCACTTCGAGCAGGATGCCGGCCTCGGCGAGCTCGCGCTTGGCGGCCTCGAGTGCATCGGCGTTCGGAGCGCGCACGTGGTGGATGTGCACCCCAGCGGTGAGCGCCGACAGCGGTTGGGACCCTTCGCTCTCGAGGATCTCCATGTACCGGTCGATGTCGGACCGTGACTCGATGAACAGGTTCGCCTGCACCTCGCCGTAGAGCGGGTGCTCCACCACGACGTCCAGGATGGCGATGCCGCGGTCGACCAGGATCTCGGTCTCGCGGCGCGACGTTGCGCGGTCGTGCTTGCACGCGATCGTGGACAGCGGGCGCCCGTCCGCGTGGTCGCCGAACACGTACCCACGAGGACTGCCGAGGATGGGTTCGCCCATGGCCCGCAGGATGGCCACGTCGTTGACCACGGCCTGCCGACTCACCCCGAGCGCTCCGGACAGGTCCGTGCCCGTGACGGGCGCGTCCGCGTCACGCAGGATCGCGACGAGGCTCGAGCGGCGTTGCTCCGAAGGGGTCTGGGCCACCACTGACCAAGTGTACGAAGGAGCCCCGAACGCGCACGCGCGCGCGACCCGTTACGGTGGAACGATGGACATCGTCGACCCGCGCATCGAGGCCTACACCGCGTCGCTCCACGCCCGCTACGACGAACCGGTCGTGCTGGAGATGGAGGCGGAAGCCCGCGCGTCCGGGTTCCCGATCGTCGGGCGCAACGTCGGCGTCACGCTGTGGACGCTCGCCGCCGCGATCGGCGCCCGCCGTGTGTTCGAGCTGGGGTCGGGGTTCGGCTATTCGGCGTTGTGGTTCGCGAAGGCGACCGGTCCCGCCGGGGAGATCCATCTCACCGACGGGGACCCGGAGAACGAGCGCAAGGCCTCGGACGCCCTGCAGCGCGCCGGGGTGTGGGACGTCATGCATTACCACGTGGGCGACGCGCTGACGTCGTTCGCGCAGGTCGAGGGCGAGTTCGACATCGTCTACGACGACATCGACAAGGACGGCTATCCCGATGCCTGGCGAGCCGCCCGCGACCGTGTCCGCATCGGCGGACTCTACATCTGCGACAACACGCTCTGGTACGGCCGGGTGCCTCCCGATGGTGAGCCGCCCGACGGCGTCACCGAGGCGATCCGCGAGCACAACGCGATGGTCGCGGCCGACGAGCGCTACGTCACGACGATCCTGCCGATCCGTGACGGCGTGCTGGTGGCCACCCGGGTCACGTGACCTTCGGGCCTGCGGATGCCGGAACGGTTACACTCCGCGCCGTCCGATGGACGGTTCGGTTGACGGCTTCGCCGGACCGCGAGCTACGCTGAAGGCGATAACCGTGGCGACCCGAACCGACAAGAAGAAGAACGACGACTTCGGCACCGTGTACCGCGGCCACGAAGGCCAGTGGTCCTGGCTCTTCCACCGGGTCACGGGCGTCGCGATCATCCTGTTCCTGTTCGCTCACATCGTCGACACCGCCGTGATCGGCTGGGGGCCCGAGGCCTACGACAAGGTCACCGCCGCCTACAAGAACCCGCTGGTGCACCTGCTGGAACTCGGGCTGGTGACCGCGGTGATCTACCACTCGCTCAACGGCCTCAAGATCACGCTGATCGACTTCTTCCCGTCCCTGGCCGGCCACATCAAGGCGCTCGGGCGCACCACCGTGCTGCTGTTCGTGCTCTGCATGATCCCGGTGGTCGCGATCATGGGCAAGCAGACCCTGGACCTGTTGTAGGAGCCTGATGGCCACCACGATCGATCGTTCGCAGCCGTCCGCCGGAGCCCCCGAGCCCCAGCGCGACATGCGTGGTGGACGCGAACGTCCGATCGGCGGGTTCGAGCTCTGGGCCTGGCTCTTCATGCGGATCAGCGGCCTGGTGCTGCTGGTCCTGGCCGTGGGCCACACGCTGATCATGCACCTGCCCAGCGGCGGGGTGGACCGGGTGGACTTCCAGTTCGTCGCAGCCCGATGGGGAAGCCCGTTCTGGCGCACCTGGGACTGGATGATGCTCACGCTGGCCCTGATCCACGGCATCAACGGCCTGCGCAACATCACGTTGGACTACGTGCGGAAGCCCGGGATGCGGTTCGCGCTCAACATGGCCTACTACGTGCTGGGATTCACGCTGTTGATCCTGGGCACGGTCATCGTCGTGACGTTCGACCCCACGAAGTGGGGATCGGGCGCCTGATGGTCACCACGCACACCTACGACGCGCTGGTCGTGGGCGCCGGCGGCGCCGGGATGCGCGCCGCGATCGAACTCAGCGACAAGGTCCGCACCGCCGTCGTCTCCAAGCTCTACCCCACCCGCTCGCACACCGGTGCCGCGCAGGGCGGGGTGTGCGCCGCCCTGGGCAACGTCGAGGAGGACAGCCCCGAGTGGCACGCGTTCGACACCGTCAAGGGCGGCGACTACCTCACCGACCAGCCCGCCGCGCAACTGATGACCGAAGAGGCCGTCGAGGCGATCTACCAACTCGAACGCTGGGGACTGCCGTTCAACCGCACACCCGAGGGCAGGATCGACCAGCGGCGGTTCGGCGGGCATACCGCGAACCACGGTGAGCGGCCCGTGAAGCGCGCATGCTATGCCGCCGACCGCACCGGCCACATGATCCTGCAGACGCTCTATCAGCAGTGCGTGAAACGCGACGTTCGCTTCTTCAACGAGTTCTATTGCCTCGACCTGCTGCGAGACGCCGACGGCGCCACCGCCGGGATCGTGGCGTACGAGCTCGCCACCGGTGAGCTCCACGTGTTCCGGGCCAAGAGCGTCGTGATGGCCACCGGCGGCTACGGGCGCATGTTCCGCGTCACCTCGAACGCTCATGCCCTGACCGGCGATGGTCCCGCGGTGGCGTGGCGGCGCGGCGTGCCGCTCGAGGACATGGAGATGTTCCAGTTCCATCCGACCGGTCTCGCCAAGCTCGGGGTGCTCTTGTCCGAGGCCGCACGCGGCGAAGGCGGCATCGTGCTCAACAAGGACGGCGAGCGGTTCATGGAGCGCTACGCCCCCACAATCAAGGACCTCGCTCCTCGCGACATGGTGAGCCGGGCGATCTACCAGGAGATCAAGGAAGGTCGCGGCGCCGGCCCCAACAACGACTGGGCCTACCTCGACATCACGCACCTCGATCCCAAGGTGATCGAAGAGAAGCTGCCCGACATCACCGAGTTCGCCCGCATCTACCTGAAGGTGGAGCCCACGAAGGAGCCGGTGCCGATCCAGCCCACCGCGCACTACGCGATGGGCGGCATCCCGACCGACCTCGACGGCCGTGTCGTGGTCGGCCCCGACGAGGTGCCGATCCCCGGCCTGTACGCCGCCGGCGAGTGCGCCTGTGTCAGCGTGCACGGCGCGAATCGGCTGGGCACCAACTCGCTGCTCGACCTCGTGGTGTTCGGTCGCCGCGCCGGCGTCGACGCCGCGCGCTACGCCAAGGAGGCCGAGCTGGTCGACGTGCCCGAGCGTCCGGTCGCCGACACGCTCACCGTGCTGAACGGCTTCCTGGAGCGCGAGACAGGCGAGAACGCGGCCGACATCCGCAAAGAGCTCCAGGACAACATGTTCGACCTGGCGTTCGTGGTCCGCAGCGAGGAGGGCCTGGCGAAGATGCAGGAGATCCTGGCTGGGCTGCGCGAACGCTACGACCATGTCGCGATCACGGACAAAGGCAGCGTGTACAACACGGAGCTGATGGAGACGGTGGAACTCGGCTACTTGCTCGACTGCGCCGAAGCCCTGGTGATCAGCGCCCGCGCTCGGACGGAGAGCCGCGGCGCCCACTACCGTGAGGATCACCCCCTGCGCGACGACGCCAACTGGCTCAAGCACACGCTGACCTACCGCAACGACGACGGTTCGATCCGTCTGGACTTCAAGCCGGTGAAGATGGGTCCCTACGTCCCCATGGAGAGGAAGTACTGATGGCCAGCTCGGCCGAAGTGCTGCAAGGGTCGGACGCCCGCGAGGTCCGCGCTCGGAACGATGACCATGCGAAGGTGGCCATCACCGTGAAGATCCGCCGGTTCAACCCGGAGATCTCGCAGGATTCGTGGTGGGACGAGTTCGAGCTGCAGGCCGACCCGCTGGAGCGGCTGGTGGAAGTGCTGCACACCATCAAGTGGCACCACGACGGCACCCTGACGTTCCGCCGGTCGTGCGCGCACGGGATCTGCGGATCGGACGCCATGCTGATCAACGGTCGCAACGCCCTCGCGTGCAAGGTGCTGGTGGCCGACGTCGGCGCCAAGGTCACGATCGAACCGATCCGCGGGCTCCCGGTCCTCAAGGACCTCATCGTCGACATGGAGCCGTTCTTCGACGGCTACAAGACGGTGCTGCCGTTCCTGATCAACGACTCCGGTGAGCCCGAGAAGGAACGCCTGCAATCGGCCGAGGAGCGCGAACGGTTCGACGACACCACCAAGTGCATCCTGTGCGCGGCGTGCACCACGTCGTGTCCGATCTTCTGGGGCGACGAGGGCTACATCGGGCCCGCTGCCATCGTGAACGCGCACCGGTTCATCTTCGACTCGCGTGACGAGGCCGGCCGCGAGCGGCTCAAGATCCTGAGCGAGAAGACCGGCGTGTTCCGGTGCCGGACCACGTTCAACTGCACCGATGCCTGCCCGCGAGGCATCCAGGTGACGAAGGCGATCCAGGAAGTGAAGCGCTCGATCCTGTTCGATCGGTTCTAGCGGAACCGCCTCAGACCGTCACCGACACCGTCGTCGCGGGGGACCATCCCCCCGTGGCTCCACCCAGGTTCACGATGCGTGCCCGATACCGGAACTCGCCGACGCGCTTCGGGGTGCTCTCGACGCTCGCCGTGCCCACGCCGGTCTTGAACGTGACCCAGGCCTTGTCGTCGCGGCGGCGCTGCACGTCGAACGTGTAGCCCTTGAACGTGGAGGAGGACGACATCGTGATCGTCACCGGCTCTCCCAGGGTGAGCGTTGCCGAGGAGGCCGTGACCGGGATGCGGACGATCCCCGTCATGATCGGGTGGTTGTTGCAGTGGTAGGTGAACCTTCCCGCAGCCCACAGGGTGACGGCGTTGCTGAACGTCGACGACGCCACCTGGCCCGTGTTCCAGAACTTCAAGGGTCCGTCCTGCGTGGACGTGTGGTTGACCGTCCCGGCGTTGAACCAGGTGAGCTGTGCCCCTTGCGTCAGCAGCTCGTTCCTCGGGTTGAAGCGGAAGTCCTCCATCTGCACGCTCACGGAGGCGTGCGCCGGCAACGCGGTCGCCAGGAGCCCCGCGACCATCAACATCACCAAGCTTCGTCGCATCGTTCCTCCCCAAGCACGAGAACCGGAACGGCACCGTACCCCAACGACGCCCAACCCGCGAGGGGGCCGGTCGGCGTTCGGTACAGTGCCGACTCGATGGCACACCGAGTGACGATCATCCCGGGCGACGGCATCGGCCCCGAGGTCTCGGCGGCCGCCAGGCTCGTCCTGGACGCCGCCGACGTCGGCATCACGTGGATCGAACGCCAGGCCGGCACCGCGGCCCTCGCCGAGTACGGCGACCTCATGCCCGCAGAGACACTCGGTGCGATCCGGTCCAGCCGCGTCGCGATCAAGGGGCCGATCACCACGCCGGTGGGGAGCGGCTTCCGCAGCGTGAACGTCGCCCTGCGGCAGGGGCTCGATCTGTTCAGCGCCGTGCGACCCGCCCGAGCACTCCCCGGGGTGCCGATCCGTCATCCGAGCGTCGACCTGGTGGTCGTGCGTGAGAACACCGAGGACCTGTACGCGGGGATCGAGTACGAGGAAGGCACGCCGGAAGCCCTCGCCTTGATCCAGGAGTTGCAGGCACTCAGCGGCACCCACGTGCGCGACGACGCGGGCATCACGGTCAAGCCCATCAGCGTCAGCGGGACGCAGCGCATCGTGCGGTTCGCGTTCGAGTACGCGCGCACGCACGGCCGCAAGAAGGTCACGGTGGGACACAAGGCCAACGTGATGCGCTTCTCCGACGGGTTGTTCCTGCAGACCGCTCAGATCGAAGCGGGCAACTTCGGCGACATCGAGTGGGAGGAGATCCAGATCGACCACCTCACCAGCCGGCTGGCGCATGATCCTAGCGCTTTCGACGTGTTGCTCCTGCCCAACCTCTACGGCGACATCGTGTCCGACCTGTGCGCGGGGCTGGTCGGTGGGCTCGGCTTGATCCCCGGCGCGAACATCGGGTGGGAGTACGCCGTGTTCGAGGCCGTGCACGGCAGCGCGCCCGACATCGCCGGTCAGGGCCTCGCGAACCCCATCGCCATGATCCTGTCAGGGGCGATGCTGCTCCGCCACATCGGCGAGCAGGCCGCCGCCGAGAACGTGGAGTGGGCGGTCGACGAGGTGCTCCGCCAAGGACTCGTCCGCACCCCCGACCTCGGAGGCTCGTCGAGCACGATGGAGGTCGGCGAGGCGATCGCGTCCGCCACGAGCCATTGGGAGCACGGCCCCAGCTGACGGTACATCTTGCTTGGAACCGGGTTCGAGGGGTGCCACACTCGCCGACATGTCCGAGCCTGACCTCGATGCCTCCTCGGCTCCCTCTCCACGTCTCCGCGCGGCAGGGTTCGTGTGTGCGGCGATCGGCGCGCTGCTCGCCGGCGGCGCCACGATGCTCACGTGGATCCAGCCGTCCATCAGGGATCTGCCGCCCGAACTCACCCCCACCTACCTAGGGGTCGATCTGCCCGACGGCCTCGTCGTGCTGGGCTTGGCCGTCGTGATCGTGATCGCGGTGCTCGTGTCGCGGGCCGGCAGCACGGGGCGCGGCCGCCAGGGCCCTGCGGTCGTGGTGATCGTCGCCTCCTTCATCGTGATCGGCGTGTCGGGTGCCGCGGTCGTGACCGCGGCGAGTCGGTTCGAACCCACCGTCGTCGATGACGCTCTGGCCATCGTGGCTCCGGATGGCGCCACACCCCAGCAACGCTCCGACGTCGAGGCGCTGGTCGAGGTGCAGGTGGGCGCCGGACCCTGGTTGGCGCTGGCGGGCGGGGTCCTGGCGTTGGCGGGCGGCATCATGACGCTCGCCTGGGCGAGCGCCGCCAGTCCGGCTTCGGATCCGAAGCTGGAGCCCGACGGTTCGACGGACTGACGGCTACAGCTTCGCGAGGTCCGCGCACTTGGCACGGATGCCCTCAGCTGCTGCGCGGAGCTGCGTCAGCTCGTCCTCGTTGAGATCCAGCTCCACGATCGCTTCCACGCCCGAGCGCCCCAGGGTGGCGGGCACGCCGACGTAGACGTCCTCGATCCCGTACTGACCGGTCGCCCATGCGCAGACAGGGAGCGTGGTGTGCGCATCCCGAACGATGGCCTCGACCATGGCCACGACCGAGGCGCTTGGCGCGTAGTACGCGGATCCGGTCTTGAGCAGCCCCACGATCTCGGCGCCCCCGTCCCGGGTTCGCTGGAAGAGTTGCTGCAGGGTCGCCTCGTCGACGAGGTCGGGAAGAGGCTTGCCGTCAACGGTGGCCTGGCGCGGCAGGGCGATCATCGCGTCGCCGTGCGAGCCCAGCGTCATCGCCTCGACCTTCGTCGGGGACACCCCCGTGAGCTCGGCGATGAAGAACCGCAGGCGCGCCGAGTCGAGCACGCCGGCCATCCCCATGACCCGCTCCTTCGGGAAGCCGGAGGCCTCGGCGGCCAGGAAGGTCATCTCATCGAGCGGGTTCGACACCACGATGATGATCGCGTCGGGCGAGCCGGGTACGACCTGGGAGATCACCGAGTTCATGATGGCGGCGTTCTTGCCGAGCAGATCCATGCGGCTCATGCCGGGCTG
>Ga0190274_10000788_pt1 | contig 18411 bp, 18 predicted proteins | sample Popmic531T_FD_133002 | JGI IMG/M metagenome (GOLD analysis project Ga0190274, IMG submission 133002) | Populus adjacent soil microbial communities from riparian zone of Yellowstone River, Montana, USA - 531 T | ecosystem: Environmental > Terrestrial > Soil > Riparian zone | place: USA: Montana... | reverse complement strand
GGAAGTTCCACATCATCCAGCCGGTCGTCGTGAACCAGAAGAGGCGGTCGCCCGGGTGGGCGTCGACGTGGAGGTGGAGCTTCTTCAGGTGCTCGAGCAGGATCCCGCCCTGGCCCTGGACGATCGCCTTCGGCAGCCCGGTCGTGCCGGAGGAGTAGAGGACCCAGAGCGGATGGTCGAAGGGGACGCGCTCGAAGGCGAGCTCGGTACCGGCGCCGGTGGCGAGCAGCTCGCCCCAGGTCGTCGCGTCGCGCAGGGCGGCGAGGTCGGGCTCCGGGTCGAGGTAGGGGAGGACGACGGTGCGCTCCAGGCTCGGCATCTGCGCCTGCAGGGCGGCGATCGTCTCGCGACGGTCGAAGTCCTTGCCGCCGTAGCGGTAGCCGTCGACGGCGAAGAGGACCTTGGGCTCGATCTGGGCGAAGCGGTCGACGACGCTGGCGGGGCCGAAGTCGGGCGAGCAGCTCGACCAGACGGCGCCGATCGAGGCGCTGGCGAGGAAGGCGACGATCGCCTCGGGGATGTTCGGCAGGTAGGCGACGACGCGGTCGCCGCGCTGCACCCCGAGCCCGCGCAACCCGGCGGCAAGCGCCGCGACCTGGGAGCGCAGCTCGCCCCAGCTCAGCTCCTCCAGCTCGCGCAGCTCGGAGGCGTGCAGGATCGCCGTCTCGTCATCGTCTTTGCCGGCGAAGACGTGCTCGGCGTAGTTCAGGCGCGTGTCCGGGAACCAGCGGGCCCCGGGCATCTCGCGCGAGGCGAGGACGGTCGCGGGATCGCCATCGGCCCGCACCTCGAAGAAGTCCCAGATCGAGCCCCAGAAGCCGTCGAGATCGTCGACCGACCAACGCCAGAGCGCCTCGTAGTCGTCGAAGTCGAGCCCGCGTTCGGCCTCCAGCCAGCGCCTGAACTCGGTCAGGCGCGAGCGCTCGACCAGCTCGGCCGAGGGCTCCCAGAGCGGTTCGGGGGCGTTCACGCTCAAGTGGCCGTGCCGGCCACGCTCGCCGCCTGGTGGCGCTCGAGCTCGCGCGGGTCGTGGGAGCTGAAGAGGTCGACCTCGTCGCCGTGCCCGGCCGCCAGCTCGCGTAGCCGTTCGACGTTGGCGACGCGGGCGCCGTCGTCGGCGGCGAGAAGGCGCTGGAAGACCTTCAGCAGCGGCGGACAGCTGGGTGGGCTGGCCAGCTGTCCGTGGTTGAAGTAGGAGTCGCCACAGTGCAGCAGCCAGCCGTCGCCGCTGTTGACGGCGATGCCGGTGTGGCCGAGCGAGTGCCCGATCAGCGGCACCAGTGCCACCTCGACGTCGAGGCCCGGCAGGATGCGCACGCTCTCGAAGCCGAACCAGCGGTCGCCGCCGGCTTCGGAGCGGTGCTCGACCCAGCGCGGGCCGTGGCCGAGGTGGGCGTGGCGGTAGCGGGGCCGTTCGCGCAGGGTCGGGTTCAGGGCGATGGCCAGCTCCTGCGCGAGGACGTGGACCTCGGCGCCGGGGAAGTCGGGCAGCCCGCCCGCGTGGTCGGGGTCGAGGTGGGTGGCGACGATGTGGCGCACGTCGGCCGCGGCGAAGCCGAGCGCCTCGACCTGGGCCAGCGCCGTCTCCTCGAGCTTCGGGCGAGCGCCCATCGCGACGAAGATCGAGCCGAGCCGCCAGCGATTGCGGACGTCCTCCTGGCCGAAGCCGGTATCGACCAGGACCAGCCCGTCCGAGCTCTCGATCAGCAGGCAGTGGCAGACGACCTCGGCCCGCGAGAGCGGTCCCCCTTCACCTCCGATCAGGTTCCCCCCGTGCGGGCAGAGCGATCCGCAGTTGAGGTGGTGGACCCTCATCCCGCCGGCAGTCTATTGCCGCCCACGCGCTCGCCCGATTCGAGCTGGGCGTCTATCGTTGCGGCGGCGCCGGAGTGGCGGAATTGGCATACGCGATCGACTCAAAATCGATTGCCCTTGCGGGCTTGAGGGTTCGAGTCCCTCCTCCGGCATCACGAGTCTGCTCCAGTGTCCGCTATGCGGACACTGGAGCAGACTCGTGGACAGCAGCGCCCCTCAGGCAGGTTGCGGGGCGCCGGCGTCGGGCGCCGCGCCGGCGCCGTAGTCCTCGCCGGAGCCGATCGGGCGCTCCTCCTCGACCTGCCATTCCTGGTTGAAGCCGTAGAGGGCGGCGGCGATGAGGACGATCTGCAGCAGGCCGAGGATCACGACCAGCAGGCCGAGCAGCGAGGAGGGGAGGGCGGCTTCGTCGAAGCCAGCCTTGTCGCGGGAGAACCAGCTGTTGGCGCCGACCGCGCAGAAGATCGCCAGGATCATCGAGAGCGCCGCCGCGACGGGAAGGATGCCGCGGCTCCAGCGGGCGACGAGGAAGCCGAAGAACGCATAGAGCACGGCGTAGACGATGCAGACCGTGCCCATGCCGCCGCCGCCCTTCAGCAGCGGCCAGCCCCCGATCGCGATCACTGCCGCCAGAACGGCCGTCGCGAGCAATAAAAGAACGATCGCGAACTTGGTCGTGACCGACCCGGCTTTCTCCCGATTTGGGCGCCACAGTTCGTAGCCGGGCCTGACCTCTCCAACCGCCATGCCGTCGATCATAGAATCTGTCAGCGACGATGCGGCATTGGTCGCGCGTTAAGGCCCCGTTTTGGGGCGCCACGCGGGCGTGGCGGAATTTGGCAGACGCGCCAGGTTTAGGTCCTGGTGGGCTTCGGCCCGTGGGGGTTCAAATCCCTCCGCCCGCATGCTCGACCCGAGCGGCCGCCGCTCGTTACGATCCGACTCCCTCTGGGGCAGTGGCCCAACTGGCTAAGGCACCGGTCTCCAAAACCGGCGATTCCAGGTTCGAGTCCTGGCTGCCCCGTTCGGACTCTTTGGCTTGGCGGGCCGCGATCCCGCTTCTATTGCGGGTTTGAGCCATATCGTCTCGCTGATTGTCGGAAGGTCAGCGGAGGTCAGCGAGAGTCAGAAAAAGGCTGTTTTCGACCCCTTTCATTCCCCTGAGCCGGCACGTCGGCGAGAGGGTTGTTCTGTCAGCTCGCCGGTCGACGGCGCCGGCTTCGGCGAGGGGTTGCTGGGCTAGGTCCGACGGAATCTCTACATGGATCGGTGTTGAGATTTCACTTCGGGGCGAGATATCAGCCACGACGGGCGCCGTGGTCGCTGATTGGTCGTCTGCGGCGCCGGTCTTCTGCTGGCCGATCAGTGGTCCGCTCACCTTCGCCGCAGTGACGACATCTATACGGAACGGCCGAGACCCTTGACACGAAACGGTGTAACGATCTAGAGTATTTGAACGTTTAGGGCTTCTCACGGGAGGCGCCCTTTTTCTACGCATTGGGGAGGAATACATGCAAGCGATCAAACGCTTGACCATGCTCGTCTGCGCCCTCGCGCTGTTCGCCGTCCCGGCGACCGCGAACGCGGCAATCACCACCAAAACGATCGACTACGGCCCGTACACGATCCCGGCCGGCAACGGCGACCCGCACGACCATGAAAACGCGGGGATGATCCAGAACATGATCGTCAACAACATCGCCAAGCCGTGCACCGGCTGCACGATCATCGGCGTCACGCCCGACCTCGTCTACACCAACGGGGCTAAAGCGACCATCACAGAAGGGCCGATGCTCCACCACGCGATGTTCGCCGCCCAGTCCGCCGGCAAGTCCGACGTCACCTGCGCCGGCAAAGGCCCGGGCCTGCTCGGCGAACGCTTCTTCGCCTCCGGCGACGAGCGCACCCCGGTCGACCTGACTGCGCTGCCCTACGGCTACAAGGTCAACAGCACCGAGACCTGGAACATGGTCTTCGACCTGATGAACTGGGAAACGACCAGCAAAACGGTGAAAATCCGGATGACCTGGAAGTACGCGACCGGCACCGACGCGACCAGTCGCGCACCTCTTCGCCCGGTCTGGATGGACGCCAACCAGTGCTCGCTGAACTCCTACATCTCGGTTCCGACCGGGCTCAGCGACACCCATTACGACTGGAAAGCGACCTTCGGCGGCAAACTGATCGCCGCCGCCGGTCACATCCACGACCACGGCGTCAACATCGAACTCACCAACGAGAGCACCGGCGGCACCGTGCTGTGCAACTCGGTGGCGACCTACGGCGCGCCGGGCTACGTAACCCACCCGGACGGCCGCAAACACGTCTCCGGGATGAACGTCTGCACGGGCAACCCGATCTCGACGATCACCAAAGGCCAGACGATCCGCCTGCACGGGATCTACAACGTGCCGGAAGGACACCACCCGATCGACGACGCGATGGCGATCGCGATCATGTACATCGGTTAGCGCCCACACTCGCTCACCGCTGAGTCGCACAGAGCGCCCGTCTTCGGACGGGCGCTCCTTTTACCGGGACGCTTCGGCTCGACCGGAGCGTCCCGGTGCGCGACTGCTACCGCTCGCACTCCCTGGCGGAATCGAGGCCGGGACCTCCCTTGCAGCGGTCGAGGCCGCGCCCCCCTCGCAGGCGGTCGGCACCGCGGCCGCCCTTCAGCACGTCATTACCCCTCGAGCCCTCGAGGAGGTCGGGTCCACCGCGACCGAGGAGACGGTCCGGTCCCGCGCCGGCGAAGACTAGGTCGGCGGCCGAGCCGGCGCCAATGAAGTCGGCCCCGGCGCCCGCGCAGATCAGGTCACGGCCGGCCTGGGAGGCGATACGATCGGCGCCGCCCAAGGCGACAATCACGTCGGGCCCGGTCGTCCCGACCAGTTCGTCGTTACCCGGGGTCCCGGTAACGGTCGCGGTGAGTCCTCGGCAAGTCGGTGCGCCGAGGACGCGGGTCGTGGCCGTGGCTTTGTTGTCGGCGTTCGCAGAGTCTTTCTCGGACCCCTTCACCGTCGCCGTGTTGCGGATGGTGCCGGTGGCTCGTGGCACGACGATGATGGTTGCCGTCACCTGGGCGCCGCCATAGTTGACGCCGACGGGTTTCAGTGAGCCGATGGTGCAAGTGACCTTGCTGCCCTGCACCGCGCAGTTACCGGCCGGGCCGCTGGCCGAGACGAGATCGACGCCGCGGGGCAGGTTGTCGGTGACGGTGACATTGGTGGCAGGGGACGGTCCAAGGTTTTCGACGCCGATGGTGTAGGTGAGGCTCGACCCCACGCGCACCGGATCGGGACTGTCGCTCTTGGTGATTTTCAGGTTCGCGGAATCCTGCGGAGCTGCGGAGCCGATCCCGGCGAAGGCGATCACGGCAATCGAACAGGCCCCCAGGAAGGTCGCTGCGAGAGATCGCAGAAACCCCGAAAAAGTTGGTCGTCTCACTTCAGTCTCCTCTCGTTGATCTTGTCTCTCCCTTGACAAGGATCAGACTCGGGGCTGGCGAGCCTTCCTTCGTGTTGAAACGATCTCGCCCCTGCGGTTGTCAGGGGCTAACGGCGTGCTCCCCTGGGCGCGAAGGTCGTCTACCTCGATGTCGATTTCATCGACCTTGACAACCGGGACGTCGAGCAGCACGTCCGGCTCCCTGAAGGGTGTTTCTGTGGCTAGTCGGTTTTCTTCGCCTGCTCTCGCACGCGGCGAACCTCGTCGGTCAGCTCGCCGACCCGGTAGCCGACCTTGCCGACTTCGACGGCGACGCCGCTGAGCGCTTTCGCGGTTTTGCCGAGGGCTTTGCGAGTCGCCTCGCCGCTCTCTCCTTTGAGCTTCGAGAGGTTCGGTTTCGGCAGACTCGGCTTGGGCATCGAGACCTTCGGGAGCGAAACGTCAGGCATCGAGACGCCCCTCCGCTTCCTGCCGAGGCCGGGAATGGCCGACTTATTGCCGCGCCCGTTCCGTGAGAGGGCGAGGCCCCCGGCAGCGAGACCGGCGAGTGCGACTCCGCTTGCGACGGTCGCGCCTTTGGCAGTCCCTTTGGCTTTCTCCGCACCCCCCGAAGCTTTGCTTTCAGCCGATTTGCTCGCAACCGATTTGGATGCGGTTTTGGCTTTCGATTTTGAAGTCGATTTCGCTTTCGAGCGTGAGGCGGCTTTCGGTTTTTTCGAGCTTGATTTGGAGCGGGCTTTGGACCCGTTCCCGTTGGAGCGACTCTGCGAGCCGCTGCCGTTAGACCCGGTGCTTTTGCCGCTCCTGGTCTTCGTCGTGGCCATCGTGTCCTCTCTTCCCTTGGATCGGAATCCCTATCCGGTCGGTACCCGCGCCATATGCGAGCAAACGGATATGCGCGGCTAGGACTGGATTTGCACTACGACTTGAGCTTGTTCTCGACTGTGGGGTTCCGATCTGCTCGAGATCGAGCTGGCGAACTCGGCGGACCGCGGCCCCGGCGGCGAGGGCGAGGCCCGCGCCTACTGCGATTGCGGTGCCGGTGCCCAGCCGGCGCTCCCCTCTGCTCAGCTGCGCTCTTCCTGATGGCGCAGGAGCTTGTAGGTGAGAGCGGCGGTGGTGGTGCCGACCGCCATCGCCGCGCCGATCGCCCGCGGCGCCGAGGGGCGGTTGCCGCCCATCCGTTCGATCACGGTGTTGATGGGAAAGCGCATCTATCTCATCTCCTCGATCACGAGCTTTTTTTGCGCGACGAGCCTTTGCCCGACGACGAGCGGCTTTTGTGAGACGCCCCGCGTTTGCGCGACGAGGCCGGTTTCGATTTGGAGCGTTTTTTCTGCCGCGAGCGTCCTCCGCTCGATGAGCGCGAGGAAGAGCGGCCCGACGAGGGTTTGCTCTCTTTCTTCGGCGGTTTGTGCGAGCTCTCTTTGTCGTGGATGTCGTCGAACTCGGCGTACTCCCGCCCGCGGTCGTACGCGCGGTCGTGCTGTTTGACGACCTCGCCGTCATGGATTTTGCCGCGCCAGGCGCCGGTCTCCACCTCCTGCATCTCGATGAACGCTTTGAAGCGGTGGAGGTCTGCCCGAACCGCACGCTTCACGTGGCGCATCCCGCGGGCGGCTTTCTCGAACAGGGAGCCGGGTTCGACGTCGAGCGAGACCTGGACCCGGGTGAGGCTCGGCGCCAGTTCGTGGAAGGTGACGACGCCGGTATGGGCGACACCCTGGCTGACCGTCCATTGAATCCGCTCGTCGGGCCGTTGCTCGACGATCTGGCCGGTGAACTCCCTCGACATCCCCCAGACCTTGGTCCGGAAGGAGATCGTGCAGTCGTCCTCCTGGGTGGCCTGATCGAGGCGATGCATGAACTGCGGCCATTCCTCGAACTGGGTCCACTGGTTGTAGGTGACGGAGAGAGGAACGCCGATGTCGACTTCCTGCTGTACGGGCATCCGCCGGCCCTTGCCGACGCCAGGGTTGCCCTTCTTGCCCTTGCCGCCTTCTTTTCCGCCCAGGCCCGGCAGTCCGCCGCCGCCGAGACCGGGAATCAATTTCTTCCCCGCGTCTTTGACCGCTCCCGGGACGCCGCCTCCCTGATCGACTTTCTCGCCGATGGCGTCTTGCGCCCCTTTGCCGACGCTGTCTTTGGCGCCCTCGGCCATTTTCTTTGCGCCTTCTTTCGCGCCTTCGATCGGGTTGCCGATGCGCTTGAGCACAACCTTTTTCGCTGCCATCCCAGCGAGGGGAATGGCGCCGGCGAGAGCTGCGCCGGCAGCGAGGCCGCGCGCGCCAGGCAGAGACCCCTCGCCCTTTTGCAGGAGGTGGTGTCCGTTCCCGTTGCTGCTCCCGTCGGGTGAAACGTTTTCGGCGAGCTCCTTGACGACGGTGCCGAGCACGGCACCGATCATGTCTCCGGCGTCTTTGGCCATTGGGTATCCCTCCTCCGGCCGTTAAGCCGTTTTTTCCAATTGCCTCTAGCTACCCGCGACTCAGACCGATAACCAACGGATGGGATGGCCGGGCACCGGAATGGACGCTTCGTTCGTGCTCGCTCCCGCGCTCGCTGCCCTCGCCGAGGCGCGCCCGGTGGGCAGGTGCCGATTGACGTGCATCTGCACGCTCTTGGGGCGATTTGGTGCGCAAACTCGCGGTCGGATAGCGGGCATGGATCGGTCGAGCGCGGTCGCATTTGAACCCGGTGAGCCAGGGTCCGCCCGCCCCGGCCTGTAGAAAGCCCGTGGACGGCAGGCCAAAACCGGCCTGTGCCCCCTACTTCAAGGAGATGAGGATGTCGATCACGACCAAGGATGAGTTGGCAAAGCAGGTAGCCGCGCGGACCGGGCTCGAGACGGGTCAGGCGAAGCGTGCGGTGGAGGCGACGATCGAGGAGATCACCGCTCAGCTCGCGGCGGGCAACGAGGTCAAATTCACCGGCTTCGGCAAATTCTCGACCGTCGCCCGGCCGGCGCGGGAGGGCCGCAATCCACGGACCGGCGAGTCGATGCAGATCGCCGCGAAAACGGCGGCGAAGTTCAGCCCCGGCGCGGAACTGAAGAAGGCCGTCAACGGCTGACGTGTCCTTCGGGGAAGGCGGCGGCTCCGCCGCCTTCCCGGTCGCCGGGAGCCGCCGGCTCTCACAGCAGGCCCGCCGGCGCTACGCGCTCGCGGGTGCCAGCCGCTCGTGGACGAAGCGGACGACCGCGGCGCCCTCGCCGACCGCGGTCGCGCAACGCTTGATCGAGCCGGCACGGACGTCGCCGGCGGCGTAGACCCCGGGGACGCTGGTCTCCAGCAGGCCCTCGGCGCTCGCGTCGGGGCCGGTGAGGATGAAGCCGTGCTCGTCGCGGGCGACGACCTCGCCGAGCCACTCGGTGCAGGGGGCGGCGCCGAGGAAGAGGAAGAGGAAGCTGAACGGAAGCTCGGCGCCGTCGGTCAGGGTGACGCCCTCCAGCGTGCCGTCGCTGCCGTGCAGGGTGGCGATTTCGCTGCGGTCGCGAACGGCGACGCCGTAGCGGTCGAGCTCCTCCAGCAGGTAGTGGGACATCGTCTCCCGCAGGTCGGCGCGGCGGTGCAGGAGGGTGACGAGGGCGCCGCCGCGGGCGAGCCAGACGGCGGCCTGCGCCGCCGAGTTGCCGACGCCGACGACGCCGACGCGCTGGGCGCCGCAGAGATGCGCCTCGGGCGGGCCGGCGGCGTAGAAGACGCTGATGCCCTCGTAGCGGTCGAGGTCGTCGACCGGCAGGCGCCGGTATTCGGCGCCGGTCGCGAGCAGGACCGCGCGGGCGCTGACCTCGATCCCGCCCTCGAGCCGGACCAGGTGGCGCTCGCCGCCGGGCTCCAGTGCCTCGGCCCGGTAAGGGGTGCCGGTGCGGGCGCCGAACTTGCGCGCCTGGGTCACCGCTCGGCTGGTCAGTTCGGTGCCGCTGATCCCGGCCGGGAAGCCGAGGTAGTTCTCGATCCGCCGCGAGGTACCCGCCTGGCCGCCGAGCCCGGTGCCGTCGACCAGCAGCGTCTCGAGCCCCTCGGAGGCGCCGTAGACGGCGGCGCCGAGGCCGGCCGGGCCGCCGCCGAGGATCAGCAGGTCGACCTCCTCGCGCCGGTTCAGCTCCAGGCCGATGCCGAGTGCCCGCGAGAGCTCGCCGTTGCTGGGGCGCCGCAGCTCGGCCCCGCCGGGCAGCCGCACCAGCGGCAGCTCCCCGGGGTCGAGCGCCGCCACCTGCGCCGCCGCCTCTGCGCTCGCCTCCGGGTCGGTCCAGGAGTGGGGGAGACGCTGGCGGCGGGCGAAGTCGATCAGGTGGCGGGTCGCCTCCGAATCGCGCGGGCCGACGATCTCCAGCCCGATTCCCTCCTCCTGCTGGAGCAGCTCACGCCGTTCGATGAAGGCGGTGAGCAGCAGGTCGGAGAGGCCGGCGTCGTCGAAGAGGAGCTGGCGCAGATCCTGGCGGTCGACGGCGACGTAGCGCATCGGCGCGGTGACGACGGCGGTGAGGAAGACGGTCTGGCCGGAGAGCAGGTTCATCTCCCCGAGGAAGCCGGCGGCGCCGTGGCGGACGATCTCGCGCCCGCTCGGGTCGGTGACGGCGACCTCGCCCTCGAGGATCGCCATGAACGGGTAGCTGGCGTCGCCGACCTCGAACAGCTTCTCGCCCACTACGGCCGTCCGCTCCTCGCCGTGGCGGGCGAGCAGCTCCAGCTGCGAGCTGGAGAGGACGCGGCTTACCGGGCGGGACGCCACGCTTCCTCCATGAAGTCGGAGAGCTCGTCGTCAAGTCGCTGCGGCGAGATCCGCCACTCCAGCAGCGACTCGGCTTCGACCAGGCGGGCGTTTGGCATCTCCTCGGCGAGCATGCCGGAGTCGCTGAACGGGTGCAGGGGGTCGCGCGGGTGGCCGACGATCAGCGCCGGCTGGGTCAGCTTCTGGCGCCGCTCGCGGTGCGGCGCGGTCTCGCCCAGCAGCAGTCCCTCCAGCACCGCCAGCGAGGGGCCGGGGCGCTGGCGCACCCAGTCGAGGCCGATGTCGACGAGGTGATGGGTGCGGGGGATGGCCGAGGTGACGCGGGAGAGGGCCTCGAAGAGCGGGCGGCCCAGCTGCAGGCCGAGCATGACCGGGGTGAAGGTGCCGGCGACCGCGACCAGGGCGTTGTCGAGCACCGGCATCTCGAGGAAGAGGCCGCTGACCCGGTCGGGGTCGCGGGTCGCCAGCTGCAGGGAGACGTTGGCCCCGAGCGAGGTGCCGCCGACGATCGCCGAGTCGAGCGCGAGGTGGTCGAGCAGGGCCGCCACCTGGCGGGCGAAGAGCGGCATCGAGTAGAGGCGCAGGTCCTCGGGACGGTCGGAGCGGCCGTGGCCGAGCAGGTCGACGCAGATCGCCCGGTTGCCGCGCTCGGCCAGCGCCGGTCCGAGCCGCTCGAACATGCGGCGGTTCATCAGCAGGCCGTGGATGAGGACGATCGTGCGCTCGCCCGTGCCGTAGCTGTCGTACTCGATCCGGTGGCCCTCGTAGGTCAATTCGCCCATGGCGAGGCAGCCTAGATGGTCGATCCGGTCGGGCTCAGCGGGGCGTCGGTTCGAGCCCGATCACGACGTAGTAGCCGACCAGGTAGAGCTTGCTGCCGTCGGAGACGACCGGGGTGTAGCCGGCCTGCTTCAGCTCGAAGGTCTTCTTGTGGGTGAGGACGTCGAGACCGATCGTGCGGTCGGTCTTGAAGCTCGAGGTATAGGCGGTGTGGCCGATCACGGTGGCGGTGCCGGGGACCGGGCCGCCGACCTCGTAGCTCCACTGCGGCTTGCCGGTGGCGGCGTCGAGCGCGTAGAAGCGGCCGTTTTCGGCGCCGATGTAGACGGTGGGCGGCGTGCCCGGGACCTGGGCGAGGGCGGGGGAGCCGTAGATCGGGCCGCCGCTGTCGAAGGACCAGACGATCTTGCCGGTCTTTTCGTCGAGGGCGAAGACGGTGCCGTCGTCGCGGGCGGCGTAGACGTGCCCGAAGCCGACCGCGGGGGAGGAGAAGAAGCCGCCCCTGCCGTACGGCGGCGCCTTGCTGGTGTTGGTGCGCCAGAGCACCTGGCCCGTCGCCGCGTTCAGCCCGTACATCGAGCTCTGGTAGTCGGCGACGTAGAGGCGGCCGTCGTGGAAGCTGGGGCTGGCTTTGATCGCCGCCGGCAGATTGGTGCGCCAGCGGGGCGCCCCGTCGCCGGCGCGGAGGGCGACCACGTCGGTGGTGTCGGTGCCGAGGTAGATGATCCCCTCGGCGGCCATCGGCGAGGATTCGAGGTGGCCCGGCAGCCTGCGCCGCCACACGGTGCGCCCGGTGGCGGCGTCGCCGGCGACAACTTCGCCGCCGAGGAAGGCGCCGTAGATGCGCCCCTCGTAGTAGACCGGCGCGGTGACGAAGTTGGGCGTGCCCCTGTCGCTGGCCCGGTTCATCACCTCCCAGAGCACCTTGCGGTCGCGCAGCCGCACCGCTTTGGCATTGCCGTACTTGTTGATCACGTAGGCGACGCCGCCGGCGATCGCCGGCGGGAACTCGATCAGCGCGTGCGTGTTGATCCGCCAGACCGGTTTCAGCGGCGGATCCAACAGCCCCGCCTGCGCCGGCAGGTAGTGCGTCCGCTCCGGCACCCGCCCGAAGAACGGCCAGTCGACGGAACCGGCATTGCCGACGCTGACCGTGACGTCCTCGCCTTCGGTCGTGTCGCCGGAATCGCCGCAGCCGGCGAGGGCGAGGGCGGCCAGCGCCAGAGCCAGGCAGGCGGAACGTCGTGGACCGGGGATCGAGGGCATCGCCAGGAGGTATCGGCATCCGCGCCCGGACCCGCAGCGCCGTAGACGACGATTCGATGACGAAAGCGGCGGACGGGAATTGAACCCGCATCATCGCCTTGGAAGGGCGAGGCTCTACCGTTGAGCTACCACCGCACGAGCGAAGCCACCCCGATGAGCGGTGCGGCGTCGATGACAGTTTGCACAAACGACCTCGCACTTTGCAATCTCGTCGAGCACGCACTGCCAGTTGCGATCTCTGATGCCCTGAGAGATATTGAATTTCTTGTCCCGGAGATGGTCGAACTCGAGAACGACCGGATCGGCCTCGCCGCAATCGGCGCAGGGATGCTTGCGTAGATACGCGACGAGATAGGCAATACGCTCGGCGGCAATGGCCTTCTTTCTGATCTGAGCCTGCTCGATATATCGCTGGCGATGGGCCCGGTAGTGCTCCTGCTTGTAGGCAGCACGGCAAAGCCGGCAGTAGTTGTCGCGTTGCCCCCGTGCCTTGCGCCGCCAGGCGAAGTCCTTGATCGGCTTCTCCTTATGACAACGCCCGCACGTTCGCATGGGGCCAGGGTAGTTAGACGAACATACGTTCGTCTCGGTCTCTTGTCTGAGAGCCTCCAGCCTGTCTCGCGGCCGCCGTGGGACCCCGGACCTCCCGATAAGGCAAAATGCAACACCCCACGGGGAGTGGCGCAGTCTGGTAGCGCACTCGGCTGGGGGCCGAGCGGTCGCAGGTTCAAATCCTGTCTCCCCGATAGCAGCGTCTTCCCCGCATGGCTTCGCATAGCCACGCGGGGCGCCAAGTGCGGTTCGCGATGCGAGGCGATGCGGAGGAATGCGGGGCGATCCGTGATACGGCAGTGATATGACGCCGTCGCCACTAGTGATATGAGCCAGCAAACCCTTTTGGGATACGCGGCTCCTTGTTGGTTCATCCCACGGCCTTCCCAGTTCGGGTGATTCGGCATGACCTTGCCGTCCTCCATTCACAGCCGAGTTTTTCCGCCTGGTCGGGTCTCCGAGGAACTTCAGTTCCCATATCGACAGTTCCTCGGCTATCGAGGGGGGCTAAATTAGGGACAGGCCGGCAAGGACGGCGTGCGCCCCTATGGCCGCCCGCCCCGCTTCAATTCACCCCTGGGTATTTCTAGCCTTGCTTGGTGATGCTGATTGCGGGAACGGTCGCGCCGTTCGTGCGTTTGATCGTCATGCCTTTCACCTCCCAGCGGTCGATTGGCGGGCACCCCCAAGGCCACGCACTCCCGCTGGAGAATTACTGGAAATCTTTGTTGGTGCAGGTTTTCGCAATCCAGTCTGGCGCGTTAATCGGACCCCCCACTTACCAAGCGGGTTTCTGATCTTCTATTGAGCCTTGAGAGCCTAGAAATCGCCCTGGGGCAAGGTGATTACTACGAATGAACTGCTCTAACTGAGCTACGCCGGCAGGCGCGGCTCAACTCTAGGAAAGGGAGCTGACTCCGCCTTCCGGCTAGCCCGTCTCTCAAAATTTCGGGTCGCGCGGGTTCCAGATCCGCTCCGTCTTCCCTTGTGGGGTCTGAGGGTTATTTGGCCCGCCCTCGACGCCGGCCCCGCCTCTCACCGTTGCCCGGTCGCCCAGCCCCGGCGGGCTGGCGGTTACTGGCCGGGTTAGATTTCGACCCAGCCACCTTTCTTAGGACCGATCGCCGGTGGCTTGAATCGGAGGTTGCCGAGCAGCTCGCAGGGCTCAATATTCAAACCTCCCGCGAGCTTGAGAATCGTGTCGAGGCGTGGCGTGTAGTTGCCACGCTCAAGCTGGCTTATCTGCGCAGCGTTGACCGTGCTGAGGTCCCCCAGTTGTTCCTGCGTCAGTTCAGCCCTCTCCCTCGCCGCCAAGAGCTTTGCGCCGAATGCCTTCCCAACGTGGTTACTCAGATCGGCCACGGCGGGATCGTCTCTGTTCCTGAGGGCAGCGTCCAATGGGTAAACCAAGAGGTGTACTCCCAGAATCCGATCTATACTGATCCAGTGTTCGATAACTCGCAAAATAAACAGACCAAATCGCGGTGAGCCCCCCTTAAGGAGGAGCGAATGGAAAGAAGCGAGGAGGACCCCAAAATGAACGAAGAAATGGTCGCCTTGCAGCACGAGCTGCGTAGAAAGATCATGCGGGTACTCGGCTCGTCCGACGACCCGATCAGTCCCCGCGAAGTCTCCGGGGAGTTGCAGCAGCCCCTTCCCAACGTCAGCTATCACGTCCGGGTTCTCGCTAAATGCAAGGTGATCACTCTGGTTCATACGAAGCCGGTCCGGGGCTCGATGCAGCACTTCTATCGACCCGACCCGTCCTTCATCGGCCAGGCGTGGGTCGTCACCGTTCTCGGCATCGAGCCGGCCACGGGCACGGCATAAGCGTTGGAATCAGGGGGCAACATGATGCTCGGCAGGAGCCACGCTCCCCCTGACTGCAACCTTTCGCCACCACCTCCCAGCGGAGCGCAAGTCACCTCCATAATGTTCTTGCCGTCGGCTCGCATGCCCCTCCCAAACTTCGCTTCACGGGGCCGTCGTCGCCCTCCAGTACGTCGCGATCTTTGCGCAGGTCTGTCAATTGTTCAGTGCAATTTGTGCCTTGATACGAAGAGTCTTGAGCAACTAGGAGGGGCTCGACCCACCTTGATGGGCCGAGCCCTGTCACCTCCTTACGACGCCTTCCGGATGCTGATAGCGGGCGTCAGCGCCTCGCTTTTGGCGATCTTCATCGTGGCCTCACCTCCCCCCGCGCGGTCGCGCTCGGGATTACTTGAGGCCGCCGAGGCGCGACCGATTCTCCACAGCCCCGAGAGAAGAATTGCTCAAAAAGTCCCTCACGGTGTCAGCGGTTTTCCCTATCTCCCCTTCCTTTGCACAGCATTCCCAGCTTTAATTCAGGACACCTTGTTATTCAGAGAAGTTGGATAAATGACTAAATTTGCTGTATCCCGGCCGGCAAGTGCGCCCGACCTGACCAAGGCGGAGCTACTCAACGTCCTACGGCATCCGACTCGTGTCCACTGCATTGGTGTTCTCACTGATCGCGTGGCGAGCCCCAAGGAACTTGCAGCCGAATTGGGCTGTGGTCTCCGTCACGTCCGCTATCACCTGAAAAAGCTCAAGGATGTGAATATGGTTGAGCTAGTGCGCGAAGACAAAGACGCTGCGGATGGGCGCGTCGTCGAGCATTTCTATCGCGCTACGAAACGGGCGTGGTTCGATCGAGAGACGTGGGAAAACGCTGTTGGCCCGAAAAACGGTGTAACCGCCGCGATCATGGGCCTAATCAACGAGGACATAGGGCGGGCCGTCGCAGGGGGGACGTTTGACGAACACCACAACCACATCAGCCGCACCCCGGCCCTTCTCGATACCGATTCCTACGAGGAATTGCTTGCGCTACTCGCTGGCACCTTGGAGGGTATCTTCGCGATCAAGGAACGTGCCGCAAATCGCATTGGGCCAGATACCGAGACGATCGCGACGGTTATCGAGGTAATCCAGTTCGATTTTCCGACCACCGACTTCCCGGAATGATTCCGGGCGGCGCCGCAGTTGCAAGGGCGTTCCGTGTCGCGCCACCCCACTCAGACGCCCCTGCCATTCGGGTTCTACGACATGGGGATGGAGTCGGTCGTGAGGCGATGAAAATTCAGGAACGGGCCATCAATCGACTCAAAGCCGGCGGCCATGCAATTCTTACGAAGATACACCTGATCCAGTTTGGGTCTCCTGAGCCTGTTGCAAACTCGAACGATTGAGAGAGGGGAGGGCTGAAGGATGACTAAGATGGGAACGCAAGCAAGGGCTTACTTCGCGGTAGTCTCAGTCGTTGGAATCGGGCTACTTGCTGGCTTCGCTAGCCAGTCGACTGCCATTGAAATTCCAGGACCGTACGCTAATGCTTACGTCTACGGGAATGTTAGGCCAAGAGTGCTGCCAAGGAACGAGCCAGCACCCGTGGGCTTGACGGTTCATGGCTATATCTCTACCGTCGATGGCCGCCAGCCGCCAGCCATCAGAGAGGTGAAAGCCAGATTCGACAGGAACGGCGCGATCAACGCCAAGGGGTTGCCGACCTGCACGTTCTACCGTCTCAAAGGACACAGCCCGAGATCGGTACGGCGCAACTGCGGACAGGCGATTGTTGGCATGGGAGCAGCACAAATTGAAGTTTCGCCGGGCACGCGCCTACCGGCAACGTTGACGGTTTTCAACGGCGGCGTCACAAGGGACGGGACGACGACCGTTTTTATTTACTCAGCCCTTGAATCGGGAGTAGCCATGCCGTCCCCAGTCATCGTTGTGGTCAAAGTTAAGGCGATCCACGATGGACGCTTCGGTCTCGGATCTGTATGGAAGATTCCACCGATTCTCCAGGGAAGTGCCTCCGTAATTGATTTCAGCTTGCACATCAAGCGCCTCTTTGACTACAACGGGAAAAGACAGAGTTATTTGACGGCCCGATGTCAAGGTGGTCTTTTATTTGCCCAGAGCGTCGTGGCTTTCAGGGATGATGCACACAGCGGCACAGGTGAAGAACCCTCTTATGCCAAAGAGGCTCGGGTTTGTACGCGTCAAAGCTCACCCCATTGACCCATCGGGACGGAAGCAGCCTGCGCGGTCTAGTTAGAGATCTTCAAGAACCTTTCTCACAATGACCGACTGCTGCCGAGTCCGGTAGACCGGGGCCGCGTTACCATCGACGCCAAGCTCGCCCGCGCGCCACGCCGGTGCGCACCGATTCGAGGGCTCGCCCCAGGGGGCGGATGCGTCGGCAGCGCCTTTCGCGCATGGGCATAGCCGCAAGCCTGAACGCTGCGCTTCACGTAAGCGCTAACGCAGTCGCGTGTGCATCCCGAGGCGCGGCCTACTTTGAGAAGGGGGAGTGCGCCGAGGGCAAGACAACCAAGGAGGACTCCGCTACCTCAAACGGCACCTGATGCGTTCGGTCTGGAGGGCGATTCAAGTGTCGTCATACCTCGCTTCGCCAGCCTCCGCCTAACGGCGTGCGGGGTCGCTGCTATGGGTGAACTCCGTGTTCTGTCGTAAGCATTCCTGTTCTCAGTATCCAGATGGTGCGCCTAGTCTGCGCGGACCTCAAAACCTAACGGCACCTATTTTCGAACAATAATTTGGAAAAGATCAGCCAGCAATTCCCGCTGCAAACTGACACTCCGGTTAGTTACTTTCCCATTCGGAATAAACATTCGGAAATACCATGTAAATATCTAAGACGTACCTAAAACTAACGTTGTTATGCAGATTGTTAATCCCTACGTTCACCCAGGCATCCGGCAGGGGGCTTGAGTTGAGTCGACCGGGTCACAACAGTCAACTAAGTGAACGGGGAGCAACATGGACTTTTCAAGAGGTCGGCAGTGGCTATTCCTACGACCTCTGGCAGGGGGGTTAAGCCTGCCAACAAAGCTCTCGCTTGCCCTGGCTCTGGCTATTTTCATAACGCCGTTGCTGAGCGTGCCAGCTTTCGCAACGGAAGGCCAAGCTCTTGAAGTTCAGGAATATCAGCAGGACTTAGGGGTCTCTGCCCAAAAGGCAGAAAGAAACCTAGAGATCCAGCGGCGCGGCGCCGGCATCGTCGAAACTCTCAAGCAAACGATGGGCAGTCAGTACGCAGGTGTCTGGTTCGACAACGAAAGCGGAGAATTCGTCATAGGTCTTCTGCCTGGAGTGGAAAGGGAGACAGTATCGCTTGCGCTGACAGATATGAACTTAGAAGAAGACTTTCGTACCACGGCAGCAACTGCCAGCTGGGAAGACCTAGAAGCGACCCAAAAGCTAGTAAGCAATGCCGCAAAGGATCTAAGCCATGAAGGTCTTGTGCGGACTTCGCTCGATCCGCGTACTAATGCCGTCATCATCCATGAAGCAGTCGATACAAAGCAAAGCGACGAAGCAAGGCTTCAATCCCTGGCCGGGGATATCAATGTGGAAAGGAGACCCACTAACAAGCAGCGCTTCAACGAAGTTGAAATCCGGAGTTGCAAAACCTTCAAACCGCGTCGGTGTGACCTACCGCTTCGCGGCGGAGTTGAAATAGGAGCGCTTTATAGCTCAGGCGGCGGAGGCTATACCTACTACGGAGGAAAATGCAGCGCCGGGTTTAAGGCAATCGGCAATACCAATGGCAACAGATTCATTCTTACCGCCGGACACTGCCCGTACTTAAACCCCGCAGATGAATGGGGAAGCGAGTTTTTTAATGAAGATGTCCACTCCATTGGGAAAGTTGAAAACTTTACCTTTGGGCCGACTGGCGACTGGGCAAAAATCAAAGCGAACGGATCAGCGTGGGACACGCCATCCTGGCCTTCGGAGGTCGCGCACTATTGGGCGGACCAG
>Ga0190274_10000787_pt1 | contig 18448 bp, 10 predicted proteins | sample Popmic531T_FD_133002 | JGI IMG/M metagenome (GOLD analysis project Ga0190274, IMG submission 133002) | Populus adjacent soil microbial communities from riparian zone of Yellowstone River, Montana, USA - 531 T | ecosystem: Environmental > Terrestrial > Soil > Riparian zone | place: USA: Montana... | reverse complement strand
CCTGGCGCCAGGCACCGCGGCCGGTCAGGACACCACGGCGACCGGAACCGTCTCCGGCACGGTCGTCAGCGCCACCGGCACCCCGGAACTGGCGATCACGGTCTGCCTGGTCGGGACAACGCGATGCGGGTTGACCGACGACCGCGGCCATTTCCGGCTCGCCGATCTACGGCCCGGCACCTATCAGGTCGAACTGGCACCAGCCGGGCTCCCGCGCATCACGAGCAGCAAGGTGGAGGTGCGCGCCGGATTCGATACCACAGTGACGCTTTCGCTGCCTCTGTCCGGGACACTGCGCGATGTCGTCACCGTTACCGCTTCCGTGTTCGTCCCGGCCGATGAAGTGAAAACGTCGGCGTTCCTGATCCAGCGTGCAGAAATCGAGTCCAGCGCCGGCGCCCTGCAGGATGTATCGCGTTACGTGCAGGCCCTTCCCGGTGTGGCCCTCGGTGCGGCGGACTTTCGCAACGATCTGATCGTCCGCGGCGGCAGCCCCCTCGAGAACCTCTTCATCGTGGACAACATCGAGATTCCGAATATCAATGCCTTCGCCAATTTCTCGTCGGCGGGCGGCACAGTCAGCCTGATCGACTCCGCGTTGCTTCAGGACGTCACGTTTCTGACTGGCGGATATCCCGCCTCATATGGCAACCGCGTCTCGAGCGTGTTGCAGGTCGGCCAGCGCGAGGGAGACCGCGAGCAGTTTCGCGGCCGCGCGACTTTTGGATTCGCCGGGGCTGGGACAGTGCTCGAAGGCCCACTCCCTGGCCGCAAGGGCTCGTGGGTGATCTCGATCCGTCGCGGACTGCTCGACGTGTTCACCGATGACGTGGGCGTGGGCGGCGTGCCCGTCCTGTATACGTTCAACGGCAAAGTGCTGGCCGATCTCACGTCCCGCGACCGTGTGTGGGCGGTCAGCGTGTCCGGCAAAGACAGCATCAGACTTGGCCTGACCGAAGACACCGATCTCACGGAGCCGATCGCGGACTTCGACATCCGCTATCGCGGGTGGCGCAGCGCCAACGGCGTGAACTGGCAGCGCATTCTAGGCCGCGGCGTCGGGTTGCTGGGCGTGACGCACTCGATGGCACACGTCGATTCCCAGGTCAAAGATCTGCTGCGCAATGGTGTGCCGCCTGCAGGTATTCCAGTTGACGATGTCATTGACGCCGGCCCCGTCGTCTTTCGCGAGGGTTCGCGCGAGACCGAAACCACGGTGAAGTACGACCTGACGACGTACGTGCCGGTGCTGGACAAGTTGCAGGTCGGCGGTGCTGTCAAGCTGTTCAAGCTGGACTACGACACCTCGGCTCCCCTTGGCAGCGACAGTCCGTTTACGCCCGAAGCAGGGATCAACCCGTTCGACCTTCAGCGCGAGTTCCGTACGCACCACATAGGCGGCTACGTGCAGGCGTCCACGGACCTGACGCGTCGAATCGGGGTGACGTGGGGAGCCCGCTTCGATCGCTTCGCGTATCTGGACAAGTCACGCGTCGGTCCGCGGGTGGGGCTAAGCATCACGCTCACCGACCGGCTCATGTGGCGCGCGAGCGCCGGCCGGTACTACCAGCAGACGCCGTTTCTGTTCCTGGCAGCGTTCCCGCAGAACGCGCAACTCGATCCGATGCGGGCCGATCATCTGGTCACGGGGCTATCGTTCCAAACGTCGATCAGGACGCGGTTCTCGGTCGAGGTCTATCGGAAGCGATACGCGGACTATCCTGTGTCGACCGACTTTCCGGCCCTGTCGCTGGCGAACGTCGGGGACACGTTCAACACGCGCGAGGTGCTGTTCCCGATGTCGTCAGACGGCCATGGCGAAGCCAGCGGCCTGGAGTTCCTGTTCGAGAAGAAGCCGGGCGGTCGGTGGTACGGACAGGCGAACGTGTCCTGGTCGCGCGCCAGGCACGCGGGACTCGACGGCATCATGCGTCCCGGGTCGTACGATTCGCCGATCATCGCGAACGTGGATGGCGGCGTGCACCTTCCCGCCAGGCTGCTGTTCACGGCCCGGATGACCTACGCGAGCGGCCGGCCGTATACGCCGTTTGATGAGGCGGCTTCGATCGCCGCTGGCCGAGGGGTGTATGACTTTGATGCCGTCAACGGCAAGCGCGCGACGGACTACTTCCGTCTCGACGTCAGGGCCGAACACCCGTTCACGGTGCGCACGGGTGAGCTGGTTCTCTTTGGGGGCGTGCAGAATGTGACGAACCGGCAAAATTTCTCCGGCTACTACTGGAACCGGCGCGGACAGTTCGTGCAGTTCCAGGAGCAGATGGGGATCTTCCCGATTGCTGGCTTCGACTGGCGATTCTGAGTCGCAGGCCTTCGCTCTCCGAGCTTCGGCCGACAAGCCCGTCGTTCCCGTCGTTTCCCGTACTAATATCTTGGCCATGCCTGGCTATGGCGCCCGTTACTGGGCGGATCGCACCGCAGAGAACCGCCGCCGCTCCCATCCGAAGATCAAGGGCTCGCATAAGGCCGACGTCGTGGTCGTGGGCGGAGGGCTGACCGGCGCAACGGCGGCATACGTGCTGGCGTCTGGCGGGCTCGACGTGATGCTGGTGGAAGCCGCGACGATCGCAGGCGGATCGACCGCGGGAAGTCTCGGCATCATCGCCCCGGAGCCCGACGCGTGGTTTCGGCTCGTGGAGCCGGAAGCCGGACGACTCTCCTCGCGCACCGCCTGGAACGAGGCACAAAAGAACGTTGGTGACTTCGCCCGCGCGATTCGAAAGCTCGACATCAAGTGCGATCTCACAGAGGCGCCGTACCTCATCAACGCCGCGTCACCCGAGGACGCCGCCGTCTTGAAGAAGGAGATCGCGGCTCGCCGCGCGGCGAAGGTGCCGGCATCATGGGCCACGGCGCAGGCTGTTCGCGCAGAAACACACCTGGAAACCGCGGGCGCGCTGAAATTGTCGGCGGGTTCCACGTACGATCCGGTGCGCGCCACCCTGGGACTCGTGTCGGCCGCGGAAAAGCACGGCGCGAAAATCTTCGAGCAGTCTGCAGTTCGCCGCACCACGTTCACGCGCAAGTACGCTGACGTGATCCTCAAGGACGCCACCATTCGGACCACCGGGATTGTGGTGGCCACCGGTGAGCCGGGGACCGTGTTCAGCCAGTTGCGCAGGCACGTGCGACGGGCGACCGGATACGTGGTTGTGACCGAGCCGCTGTCGGCGCCGATGCGCCGCGAAGCCGGCAAGCGCTCGGCCATCGTCACAGAAGCCGCCGAGCAGAATCGGCCGTGGCTGCGCGGGCTGTCCGAAGACCGTCTGATGTTCGGCGGCGGCCTGTCCTCAATGCCCGCCCCACGGCTGCGCGACACGCTGCTCAAGCAGCACACGGCCGAGCTGATGTACGGGCTATCGGTGCGGTATCCGGCGATCTCGGGCCTTCCGGCGCGCTGGGCATGGGAGACGGAGGTCGTCACGGCTGTGGACGGCCTGCCCTGGATTGGCCCGCATCGCAACTATCCGTTTCATTTCTTCTCGATGGCATTCGGCTGGCACGGGGACAGCCTGGCCTGGCACGCTGCCCGCGCGGCCCTGCGATATTTCAAGGGCGAGGCGACCCGCGACGACGCGGCGCTGGGCTTCGCAAGGCACTTGGGGTAGCCTACTCAGACGTTTACCTTTCATCATGGCCAGACCCTCACCAGCCGTTGAACACCTGCTCCGACGGGCAGGGTTTGGCGCCACACCGGAAGAGCGGGAGAAGTTCTCGCGCTATACGGTGCCCAATGCCATCGTGGCGCTGACGAGCTTCAACCTCACGAACACCGACGTCGATCAGTACATCGGCACGCCGGGGTATGTGGGCGTCACCGTGCGCAATCCCGGGTTCGCGCCAAACACGAACATCACTGACGCCCGGCAGCGATGGCTGTTCCGGATGGTTCACTCGCCGGCCCCGCTCCAGGAGAAGATGACGCTCTTCTGGCACCACCATTTCGCCACGGCGTTCAGCAAGATTTCCGGCATCTACCCCGCAGCCGACGCCACGCGCATGATGGCGGCGAAAAAGAGCCAGGACTCCACGGGCATGACGGGCCAGATCGAGCTGTTCCGCCAGAACGCACTCGGCAATTTCCGCGAGCTGCTCGTGGCGGTGGCGCAGGATCCGGCGATGCTGGTGTGGCTCGACGGACGCCTGAACGTGCGGAACAACCCGCAGGAGAACTTCGGCCGCGAGTTGATGGAGCTGTTCACGTTCGGCGTGGAGAATTACCGCGAGTCGGACGTGTACGCGGCCGCGCGGGTCTTCACCGGATGGAACATGCGCATCACGGGGACGCAGGGTTCACCCTCTGCCACCTATCAGTTCGTCTACAACGCAAACAACCACGACACCAACGCCAAGGACTTCAGTTTTCCCGTCTACGGCGACGGCAGCACCCGCATTCCGGCACGGTCGTCGGCGACGGGAATGGCAGACGGCCTGGATCTCATTGCCGCGCTGGCGAGTCACCCGGAAACGGCGCGGCGCCTGGCCCGCCGGCTGTGGACCTGGTTCGTGAGCGAGGCCGATCCGCCTGAGTCCGCCTTCGTCGAGAACATTGCGCAGGTGTATCTGCAGAACGACACCAACATGAAGCCGGTGGTCCGTGCCGTGCTGCAGACGCCGCAGTTCATCGACAAGAAGCGGTTCTACCAGCGCTATGCCTGGCCGGTTGAGTTCGTGGTGCGGTCGCTCAAGGAAGTGGGCCAGGTGGGCTTCTCCGTAGATAGCGCGCTGCAGCCGCTCGTGAACATGGGCCAGCAGCTGTTCGAGCCGCCGGACGTGAATGGATGGGAGCTCGGCGCGGGCTGGTTTTCGACGGGCGGCATGCTGGCACGCATGAACTTTGCGTCCACGCTGGCGCTGAACCAGCGTTTTGCCCTGCGCGATCAGGCGCGGGATGGCTGGGTCGGCAACTCAGCCGACAACCTGCTGTCGTTCGTGCTCGAGCGGCTGTCGCTGCCGGTGCCCGATGCGCCGGTGCGCGCGGCGCTCATCAATTACATCAACGCCGGTGGCCCGTTCACCGGCTCCGAAGCGCAACTGCTGAACAAGACCGGCGGTCTGTTTCATCTGCTGACCGGCTCGGGCGAATACCAACTGGTATGAGGGCAAAGCCGTGCGCGTAACACGACGGGACTTCATTCGCGGCGGCGTGGCGGCATTTACCGTCAGTTTTGGCGCGCCGGCGTTTATTTCCGATCTTGCGCGCGCCCAGGGCGCATCGCGCCGGAACCTGGTGGTCCTTTACCTGAACGGCGGCAACGACGCGTTGTCCACGCTGGCGCCGTACCAGGATCCCTTCTATTACAGCCGCCGCCCGACGATTGCCATTCCGCCCGGCAGCGTGCTGCAGGTCGGCACCGATGCGTCAGGACGGGCGCTCGGCCTCCATCCGAGACTGACCGGATTGCGGCAGATGTTCGACAACGGGCATCTCGCGCTGATTCAGCGCACGGGCTACCAGAACTCGAGCCGCTCGCATTTTCTCGGCACTGACATCTGGAGCACGGCCAACCCGTCCAATTCACTCGGCACGGGCTGGCTCGGCCGCTATCTCGATCAGCTGCCTTCCCCCGTCGATCCGCTGGCCGGTTGGGTGACGGTGCGCGAAGTGCCGCGCTCGCTCATGGCGAACCGCGTCAGCGTGCCCGCCATTCCGAGCATTGCCGGCTATGCCTTCCAGAGCCCGAACGGCACCGGCATCGAGGGCGGTTATTCGCGGCAGGCAATGACGACGATCGCATCGCATCTGCCGCCGGACAGGCCGCATCTGTCGTTCGTCAACGGCACGGCCACCGCGGCCATCGCCACGCTGGACCGCGTGGCGTCGGTCGGCACGTACGCACCCACGGTGAACTACGGCAACGACGGCATGTCGCAGGCGTTGCGTGCGGTGGCCGGTGCGATGGTGCGCGGCATCGGCACCAAAGTGTTCTGGGTCACCACGGGCGGCTACGACACGCACGCCACGCAGAACACGAACGCTGCCAATGCGGGCTACGCCAACCTGATGGGCGTCATCAATACGGCGCTGACGACGTTCTATAACGACCTGCGCAATCAGGGATTGCTGGGCGACACGATGATCCTGCAGTTCTCGGAATTCGGCCGGCGCATCACGGAAAACGGCAGCCAGGGCACCGATCATGGCGCAGCCGGCGTGATGATGGCCATCGGCGGCAACGTGCGCGGCGGCCTGTACGGGACGGCGGCGGACCTGAATCCGTTCCCCGGCAATCCCACGCTCGAGAACAACGGCGGCGACATCACGCACGCCGTGGACTTCCGCTCCGTCTACGCCACGGTGATCGACAACTGGCTCGGCGCGAACTCAGGCTCAATCCTCGGCGGCGAGTTCCGCCGTGCCGACCTCGGATTCGTCTAGTTCTTCCCTCGCAGCGCGCGCACTTTCTTCAACAGCGGGAATTCGCTGTCGGCGTCCTTCCACTGCTTCAGGAGGATGGCCAGTTGCTCGTTGGCGCCGGCGGTATCGCCTTTCTTGATCAGCAGTTCCGCCAGGCGCACGCGTGTCACGGGGATCACCGGATTCGGCCCCAGGAACATCCTGGGCGCGATGACGTTGCGGAACTCGGCGATGGCCTCGTCAACGCGGCCGGCCCGTTCGTAGATATCGCCGGCGATGAAATACAGATCCTGCGCCCGCGGGTTCAGGCCGATCGATGTTTTGATCTCCGTCAGCGCTTCGTCGAATTTCCGATCGCCCGCCAGGATGTACACGCGCGCCACGCGCACCGGCGTGGCAAGCGCCCGGTTTTCCTGCGCGGCTGCCGCCAGCTTCGGCAGGGCGGCGCGCGCGGGCTTGTCGTTGCCGAACATCGCGAGCACGGACACCTGCTGCGCCAGCAGCGGCGGCTCGGTCTCCTTCGCCGCGAGGGCGCGCAAAGGCGCCAGCTCGTCGTCGCCGAAGAACCCGGCCAGCGTCAGGCTGCGCGTCGTCTCCAGCATGCGGGAGTTCTCCGCCAGATTCTCCGCGCGCATCGTCGCAATCGCCTGGTCCTGCAGCGTGCGGAAACGCGAGAACTGCCCGAACCACGCCGCCAGGCCGGACTCGGCGATCGAAATGGGCAGCGGTGGCGCGAGCTTGCGCGCGGCCTGTTCGAATTCGGCCGCCTTCGGGCTGCCGGCGACGCGCGCCATCACCCAGCGGTTGATCGCAAGGTTGGGATCGGCACGAATGGCGAGCGCGCGATCGACCGCGACTGAGGCTTCGTCCAGCCGTCCCAGCTGCATCAGGACGTAGGCGGAGTTGGAAATGGGACCGGGCTCGTCGGGCGCGATCTCGGAGGCGGCCTGGTAACTTTTCAGCGATGCTTCCAGATCGCCGATGCCGTTGAAATAGACGCCCAGGTTGTTGTGCGCCGCATAGTCGCGCGGATACGACGCGATCAGCAGGTCGAGCGCGTCACGCGTCTTGGCGTTGTCCTGCAGCACCCGCGAGGCATAGTTCCAGTTGATGTAGAGCCGTTCGTATTCGCTGACCTTGTCGCGCAGCTCCCACGCCTTTTTCGCGAGCGCCGCAGCCTCATCGCCCATCAGCAGGTTGCCGCTCACCACGCCCAGCTTGGCGTAGGCAATCGCGAAATTCGGATCTTTCTCGATGGCTTCTCGGAAGAACGGCAGGGAGTACCCATCGCCGCGCGTGACGCGCGCGCGAAGACCCTGGCCGTAGGCCTTGAGCGCCTCCAGAGAGGACGTGGTCGCTTCGGTGACGGGCACGTCGTACTTCTGGATGGACGCCAGCGATTCGCCCATGCTCTGCCGCAGCGCCTTCGCGGCGGCGCCGAGCTGGTTGATCACATCCTCCTTGCTGGTGGCCTGCACCTGCTGCTGCGCGAGTGACTCGCCGGTCTGGCAGTTGTGCACGGCCAGGCCGATCACGTAGTTCGAGCCCAGCTGCGCGATGGAGCCCTCCACGGTGGCTTTGGCTCCGGCGCGCTGGCAGACCTCGCGCGCCACTTCGGCGGTCACCGGCGTCTCCGGGGGCTGCTGCATCAGGCGCAGCGTGCGCTGAATGCGCTGATCCGGCAGCAGCGTCAGAAACGGCGTCTGCTGCAGCTGCACGGACACGGCGCCGCGCAGCGCATCATCGAACACCTGGTCGCCCGTAGAGTTCACGAAGTCTGCAACGAGCACGGTGTCTTTGGACGTGAGCGTGACCGTGGGCGTGCGCAGGAAGAAATACCAGAAGGCTGTGGCGCCCGCGACAACCAGTACGGCCAGGATCGCGCCAATCGGGAACGTACGTTTCACCGCTACCGCGCCAGTCTGGACGGTTGCGGGTGAGGCCGGTATCGCCGGCGCCGACCCGCTCGTGTCCCGGCGCACGCGGCCGAGCTCGGCCTGCATGTCGGCCGCGGTCTGATACCGGAGCTTCCGGTCCTTCTCGAGCGCGCGCATGATGACGCGCTGCAAATCCTCCGGCACGTCCGGGTTCATCGTCCGCGGATCGGGCGGCTGACGATTCAGCAGCGCGTCGAACACCACGGCCGTGGTCTGGCCGCCGAACGCCTGGCGTCCGGTCGCCATTTCGTACAGCACGAGGCCCAGGGAGAAGAGGTCCGTGCGCTGGTCGAGTTCCTCGCCGCGGGCCTGTTCCGGCGACATGTAGCTGATCGAGCCCACCGCCATGCCCGGCTGCGTGAGCGCGTCGCCGGCCAGTCGCGTCTCCGCCGTCGCCTCGTGCGGCCGGCGTTCCTCGCCCAGTTTCGCAATGCCGAAGTCGAGCAGCTTGGCCTGCCCCCGCTTCGTCAGGAACACGTTCGCCGGCTTGATGTCGCGGTGGATGATCCCTTTGGTGTGCGCGGCTTCGAGCGCGTCGGCCAGCTGCGTGCCCATCTCGAGCACCTGCGCCGGCGGCAGCGGACTGCCGTGGATGCGCGAGCGCAGCGATTCACCCTCCAGCAGCTCCATGGCGATGAAGTGCCGGCCTTCGTGCACGCCCACATCGTGAATGGTGCAGATGTTCGGATGATTCAGCGAGGACGCGATACGCGCCTCGCGGAGAAAGCGCTCCACGTGGTCATCCGCCACGCCCGTGCTTTCAGGCAGGAATTTCAGCGCTACATGGCGGCCGAGCCGCGAATCTTCCGCCTCGTACACAACGCCCATGCCGCCGGCGCCAAGCTGCCGAACGATTCGATAGTGCTGAATCTCTTTGCCAATCATCGCGACGATTATCGGCTGTTGAGTGCCAGGCCGGGAGGCGAAAAGAGCCCCGGCCTCATTTCGGCCCTAAGAAGACAACTCCGGTTGTCATTCTCTGTAAAAACGACTCCCGAGGTCGTTTTAAGATCCGGGCCATGACCTCACACAAGCTCCTCGTGCTGGTGCTGGCGGCCGGGCTGGTGGCCTGCGCACCGCCGCCTTCATCTGTTTCGGCTACGGCGACTCTGGGCGCGGTTGTCGACCTGTCCCACGCGTATGGCGCGGACACCGTGTTCTGGCCCACGGCCGAGCCCTTCAAACTGACGGTCATCAACAACGGCGTCACGGACGCCGGCTATTTCTACGCGGCCAACAACTTCAGCATGGCCGAGCACGGCGGCACGCACCTGGATGCACCCGTGCACTTCGCCGCAGGGAAGCATGCGGTGGACGAGATTCCGTTGGACTCACTCATCGGCCCGGCGGTGGTCGTGGATGTCACGGACGCGGCAGCGCTGGATGCGGACTATCTGGTGACGGTGCCGGACCTCGAGGCCTTCGAGTCGGCACACGGCCGCATTCCCGACGACGCGATCCTGTTGATACGAACGGGCTTCTCAAAGAGGTGGCCGGACGCGGCCAGGTATCTGGGCACCGCGGAGCGCGGCGCCCAGGCCGTGCCGAAGCTGCACTTCCCAGGTATCGATCCCGCCACGGCGAAGTGGCTGTTGCAGAATCGCAAGGTAAACGCCGTGGGCATTGACACCGCCAGCATCGACTACGGCCAGTCCACCAGATACGAGACGCATCAACTCCTGTATGCGCAGAACATCCCGGGCCTGGAGAACCTGAACGCGCTCGAGCGCCTGCCGCCGGTGGGCGCCACCCTCGTGGCGCTGCCGATGAAGATCAAAGGCGGGAGCGGCGCCCCGCTCAGGGCCATCGCGATTCTGCCCAGGTAAGCGCAGCAGGCCGGCCAACCCCGGCAGTCCCATTTCTTCACCCTTGTCGGCAGCAGACTGCCGTACTCGGCGTAAATCCGCCGGGATTCGGTGTGGTCCGACATTTGAAGAGAAGCAGGCATGGTTGCGTTTGCAGCATTCCTGCGCCGTCAATACACCGCAGGACCGCGCCGCTGGGCGGCGATTGCTGCATGGACGCTCACGGCGGTCGCGGTTGGCGTTGCCGCCGACGTCTGGATAGGCACGCCCTCCGCCAAGGCCATCCGTGAGATGGGCAACCTGCCGACGGCCAGCACGGTTTACGACAAGGACGGAAAGCCGGTTTTCACCGTGTTCCGGGAACGGCGCATCGCGGTGCGCCTCCCCGACATTTCTCCGCACCTTGTTCATGCCGTGCTGGCCACCGAGGACCGGCGCTTCTACGATCACGATGGCCTGGATGGATGGCGCATCTGCGGCGCCTTCATCGCGAATCTTCGCGCGGGCGGCCGCACGCAGGGCGGGTCGACGATCACCCAGCAACTGGCGCGCAAGACCTTTCTCCGCGACGACAAGACGCTGCGCCGCAAGATGCGGGAGGCGTTTCTGGCGGTCCGCATCGAGCACACGTTCAGCAAGGACGAGATCCTCGAGATCTATCTGAACAAGGTGTATCTGGGCGAGGGCTACTACGGCGTGGAGGCGGCTTCGCTCGGATACTTCGGCAAACCGTCGAAGGCGCTCACGATTGACGAAGCGGCGCTGATCGCCGGGTTGATCCAGTCGCCGTCTGCGTACGCGCCCACTCAGCACGCATCGCGTGCCATCGCCAGACGAGCGGTCGTTCTGCAGCAGATGGTCGATGCCAGCTATCTGGACTCCGAAACGGCGGGCCGTCTCCAGAAGGCTGACCTGCATCTGGTCAACGGCTTCGGCACCGATCGCACCGCCCAGTACTTCAAGAATCACATCGTCCGGTTCCTCGAGGAGAGGTTCGGCTGGGAAGCCGTCTCCGAGCGCGGTCTGCGCGTGTATTCCACGATCGACATGCGCGCGCAGCTGGCAGCCGAAGACGCGGTGGCGCGCGGCCTTGCTACCGCGGAGAAGATGCGCGGCTTCAAGGCTCCGCGCCGGGGTGATCCTCGTGGAAGCCTGCAGGGTCAGAAGCCCGCGTACCTGCAGGGCGCCCTTGTTGCGGTCGATCCCACCAACGGCGAAGTGCGCGCGCTGGTAGGCGGCCGCAACTTCGGTGAAAGTCAGTTCGATCGTGCGATTCAGGCCAAGCGGCAGGCCGGCTCGGCGTTCAAGCCCTTCGTCTTCGCCGCCGCGCTCGAAAGCGGCGCCTCACCTGCCACCGTCCTTACCGATCTCGACGATGCGGTGTACGTGCCCGACGGCGCCTGGCGGCCCGCGGACGGCCACTCATCGCTGGAATCCATGACGATGCGGACGGCGCTGCGGATTTCAAGTAACCGCGCGGCGGTGCAGGTGCTGAAGACCGTCGGAATTTCGCGGGCGGTGGCCTACGCATCCCGCATGGGCCTGGAGGCGCCGGCGGTGCCGTCGCTCGTCCTGGGCACCGGTGACGTCACTGTGCTGTCGATGGCCACGGCGTACGGCACGTTCGCCAATGGCGGATGGGTGCGTCCGCCGGTGTTCATCCGCAAGATTGAAGATCGCGATGGCAGGGTCCTCTATCGAGACGACTCTCATCCGTCGCAGGCCATCACGGCAGAAACCGCGTTCCTGATGGCGAACATGCTCGCCGACGTCGTCAATCGCGGCACCGGGTACCGTGCGCGCCAAGCCGGCTTCAAGTATCAGGCGGCCGGCAAAACCGGCACGACCAACGACTATCACGACGCATGGTTCATCGGCTTCACCCCGGCGCTGGTGGCGAGTGTGTGGGTGGGATTCGACGATCCAAAAACCATTGTCCCCGGGGGCTATGCCGGTGACATCGCGGCGCCGATCTGGGGCCGCTTCATGCAGCAGACGGTGACGAAGGATGCCGGCTGGATCAAGGCTCCCGGCGGCATCGTATCTGCTGAAATCTGCCGGGAAAGCGGGCTCCTGCCCAGCGAAGGCTGCTACCGCGCCTACGTCGTGAAGGCGGACGGCACGGTGACCGATCAGTCCGTGGTCGGGACCGAGTATTTCCGCCGGGGGACCGAGCCCACTGAATACTGCACGATGCATGGTCAGGACGTAAGATCTGCCGATGCGCAGATTCTCACTCGTCCTGCCGCTGCTCCTCGCGTTTGGCTTCATCGTTGATACGTCGGGGCAGTCCAAGCCGACCCTGAAGCCCGCCGACTACGATCAATTTGAAACAGTGTCACCCGCCGCCGGACGCGGTGGCCTGTCGCCGGACGGAAAGTGGTTTTCGTACACGGTGACGAAGGTCGGCGGCGACAGCGAGCTGCGGATCACGCAGCCCGGCGGCGCCGCCGTCAAGACGATTCCATTTGCCACGGGCGCCAGCTACACGGCGAACTCACAATGGATCGGGTACAGCATCGGCGTGTCGCAGGCGGAAACCGAGCGGCTGCAGGCTGCCCGGACCCCGGTGCGCCGCAAGCTGGGGCTCTTCAATCTGGCGACGAATACGGAGTCGATCGTCGAAGGCATCGAGAGCTTCACGTTCGATCGCAACGGCGGGTTCGTGGCGATGAAGCGGTACGCGCCGGCGGCGGCGCCCGGAGCGGCCGCACCGCCGCCCGCTGCCCCCGCAGGCGGGCGCGGCGCCGGTGCCGGTGCTCCAGCAGCAAACGCGCCTGCGCCTCTCGGTACCACGCTCATCGTCCGTAACCTCGCGACGGGCGCGGACACCACCTTCGGCAACGTGACGGAGTTTTCGTGGCAGCCGAAAGACAGCGCCGGCCTGCTGGCGATGGTCATCAGCGCCGACGGCCAGGCCGGCAACGGCGTGCAGATCTACGACACCGCGTCGTCCGTGCTGCGCGTGCTCGAGTCCACGCCGGCCGATTACTCGGCGATCTCGTGGCGCGATGATTCGGCCGATCTGCTCGCACTGAAATCGAAAGCCGACGACAAGCGCGACGGCCCCACGCAGGTGGTGATGGCGTGGATGACCGTGGGCAGTCCCAGCGAAAAACTGATCGCGTTCGATCACACCAGCGGATCCAGGCTGCCTGCGGCGCAGCGCGTGGTGACGTTCCGGCGGCCATCGTGGCACGCCGGCGCGGGGAGCTCGGCGCCGGCGATTCTTCTTGGGGTTGCCGACTGGCCGATGAAGCCGGCACGGCCCGCGCCTGCAACTGAGGAAGCGGGCGCGCGAGGCGGCGGCGCCGGCCGCGGTGCGGGCGCGGCGGCGAATGAGAAACCTGACGTGGACGTGTGGCACTGGAACGACGCCATCGTCAATCCCAGGCAGAAGCTCTCGGTTGCGGCCGATCGCCGCCGCACTCTCCTCGCCGTGTGGCGACCGGCCGGTGGGGAATTTGCCGTGATCGGCAAGTCGTTCGATGAAAGCGTCAGTCCCATTCGCAACGAGTCCACCGCGCTCGTGTCCGAATACGGCGCGTACGCCATGGAGCGATCGATCGGCCGCGGCGCGTCGGACTGGCTGCTGGCGGACCTCACCACGGGCGTGCGGACTCCGCTGAAGGCGAAGGTGGCGGGCAATCTCTCGGTCAGCACGGGCGGCAAGTACGCGCTGTTTGCGGAAGGCGGCCACTACTGGTCGATCAACCTGGCGACGAAGCAGGTGGCGAACCTCACGGCCCCGCTCAAGTCCTCGTTCGTCGATACCGAATCAGACAGCACGTCGCCGGAGCGGCCGATGTTCGGCGTGGCCGGCTGGACCAAGGGCGATGAGTTCGTCGTGCTGTATGACAGGTTCGACGCGTGGAAGGTGTCGCCGACCGGATCGGGCGGCACACGGCTGACCAACGGCGCGGCCGAGCAGACCCGCCATCGCATCGTGAACCTGGCCGCGCAGCCCGGCGAGCCGCTCGAGCTCAATGGCGCGTTCGTCTCGCTGTTCGGCGCCGCCACCAAGAAGTCCGGCTACGGCAAGCTGGCCGCGGACGGCACGGTCACGAAGCTCGTGTGGCTCGACAAGAGCGTGGGCGGATTGGCGAAGGCGGAGAAGGCCGACGTTTACAGCTACCGCGTGGCGGCCGCTGACGACTCGCCGGATCTGATGGTGGGCGGACCGGATCTGGCCGGCGCGAAGCAGGCCACGACCTCCAATGCGTTCCTGTCGAAGTACGCGTGGACGCGCGCGGAGCTGGTGGACTACGTGGTCACCCGCGGCAAGCAGAAGATTCCGTTGCAGGGCATCCTTCATTACCCCGCGAACTACGAGCCCGGCCGCAAGTATCCAATGGTGGTGTACCTCTACGAGAAGTTGTCGGACAACCTGCACAACTTCCAGAATCCATCCGAACGCGACTACTACAACGGAACGGCGTTCACGCAGGACGGCTACTTCTTCTTTCAACCAGACATCTTGTTCACGCCGCGCGAGCCGGGCATCTCCATGGCGGAGTGTGTGACCGCTGCGATCAACAAGGTCGTGTCGATGGGCGCCGTCGACGGCGCGAAGATCGGCGTGATGGGCCATTCCTGGGGTGGCTTTGACGCCATGTTCCTGTCCACACACACCAAGCTGTTTGCGGCCGCTGTATCCGGCGCGGGAATCTCGGATCTCGTCAGCAACTACGGCAATCACCACTGGTCGAGCGGGATTGCGGAGACCGACCACATCGAAACCGGCCAGCAGCGGATGGTTGTGCCGCTGTATGAGGATTTGCCGGCCTACATCCGGAACTCTGCCGTGTTCGGCGTGTCCACCATGACGACGCCCTTGTTGCTGGAGGCCGGCGACAGCGACGGCACCGTGCACTGGCACCAGTCGGTGGAGCTGTACAACATCGCACGCCGGGCAAAGAAGAACGTGGTGATGCTGGTCTACAACGGCGAAGATCACGGACTCTCGCAGCGCAAGAACCAGATCGACTATCACCGCCGGATTCACGCCTGGTTCGACCACTACCTGAAGGGCGCGTCTCCGCAACCCTGGATCACGGAAGGCGTCAGCGCGCTGGCGCGGGAAGCGCGCTAGGAGGAGCCGACATGTCTCACGTCCGTGCACGTTTGAGGTTGTTGTCGATCGCCGTGTTCGCCGTCCTCATGCACGGGGCGTGTTCCGAACCGGCGCCGCCCCCGCCGCCGCCGTCGCCTCCCGTCAAGACGGCCGACGAGCGGGTGCAGCTCTACCGGGCGTGCTGGGATCAGTTCAACAACAAGGACTGGGATCGATTCCAGAACTGCTACGCCGAGAACGCAGTGTCGGAGGCGGTGGACGCCAATCCGCCGTCAACCAGCGGCCGTGCGGCAATCATCGAGCGCGGCAAGGTGGAGTCGGCGGCGTTTCCCGATCGCCGCGGTGACCTTCGAGTGGTGCTGTTGAACGGCGATCGCATGGCCAGCCTGGCGCTGTACACGGCAACGAATACCGGGCCGCTGCCGCCGGGACCGGACGGCAAAGAGATGACGCCGACGAACAAGGCCGTCGGCATGCTGATCGCGCACACGATCGAACTGGATCCGACCGGCGCACGCGCGGTCCGCGAAGCGACGTACGTGGACGAAGGCACCATGATGTCGCAGCTGGGGCTGAGTCCTGCGCCCGCGCGGGCGGCAGAAAAGCCAACGGGCGCAGCCGCGCAGGTCGTGGTTGCCAAAGACGACGACAAGGAACGGACGAACATCGACGTGGTGCGGCGATCGTTTGCGGCGCTGAATGCGCACGATGCCAAAGGCGTGTCCGACACGGTGGCTCCTAACTACAAGGGCATGGACATCGGCGTGCCCAAGGACATCGACAAGAACGGCCAGATGACGTCGCTGAAGGAGCTGTTCGCGGGTTTTCCCGACGTCAAGATCACGCCGGTCACGATGTGGGCCGCGGGCGACTACGTGGTGGTGACCGGCACGTTTGAAGGCACCAACCTCGGCAACCTGCCGAGCATGGGCGTGAAGAAGACCGGCAAGAAAGTCTCCACGCACTTCTTCGAGCTGTTCAGGCTCGAGAACGGACTGTGCGTGGAGGACTGGCTGTTCTACAACGGCGCGGCATTCGCGGCGCAGCTCGGTCTGAAATGAGAAGCCGGGACTACTTTCCTGAGGAAAGTAGTCCCGGCTTCGCTCTTATCCGCCGCAGAGTTTCTTCAGGTTTATGAGTGCCCCGAGTGCGCGGTCTCTGGCCGCCGCTCGTGTGTCTTTGATCGCTGAAGACAGCCCGTCGACGGCCTTCACCATGTCCTGACATCCACCGCGATCGAACGTGTACGCCGGCGCAACCTTGCCGGCGGGCGCCAGCCGTTCCGCGGATTGCGCCAGCACGTCCACCGACTCTGCGGCGCGTCGTCCGCCCGGATGGCGTCGCAGGTATTCGCCCTGCAGCAGATTGAAGGCGGACAGGTAGCAGGACACCTCACCTTCACACTCGCCGGGAAGGCCCGTGCTCACGGCGAACCACGCCAGGTCATCGGCGATGGCGCTCGACGCGTGCGCCGAGTGCGTTTTCCAGACCAGCTCGGGACGCACCATCCAGCGCCCGCCGGGCTCGTCGTAGACCACCTGGTTTTTGCGCGCGGCCAGCCACGACGCGTAGGGTTCGCGATTCGACTGCTTGAACGGAACCGCGCCGGCCGTCGATGACAATGCCTTCAGCCGCGCCAGCTCGACGCGGGCGCGTCCGTCCTTGTCCGTGTACTCGGGCGCAACGCGCTCGATGAACGCCACCAGCTCCACGCCGGCAGGAAAGCCGTCGCCCTTGCGGCCGAGGCGCTCGCTGATGATGCGGTCGAACACGGGCCAGCGCCACACCGGATCGAGCGGGCGCGTGAGGCTGGACTGCACCCAGCCTTCCCGTGCGTCGGGCAGTTTGACCTGGACCCACGTCTTGTCGAGTCCGGACGGACCCGACTCGATGACTTCGGTACCCAGAGGAAGTTGCGCCACCGCCGGCGCCGTAGACGACGGCGTGGCGCGAAGCGTGACGTTGGCAACGGCCGTGAGCCGTACCGCATCGGACGGCGCGGACGCACGGATGATGGAAGACGACGCAATGAAGCAAGTGACAAGAACGAAAGTACCGGACTGTATGAGGGACGAACGGCGGGACAGAGCCATGAGTTGACTCCCTCCGGGAGTCAATCCGCTGCAGTGCAACCGCTGTACCCGGCGCGACCGGGCCAGATCCGGCCTTATCGCCTGCGCGGCGGTACGGCGATGGATGTTCTTACAGCGTGGGATTTACCGCTTGCCTTTGATCCCCGCGGCGACAAGCGCCGCCCTCCCATTCTTTATGTGAGGTTTTTGGGGGGGCCAAAGGAGCAGAATAGGGAGTTGGGAAAGACGGAAACCTAGGAGGTCCCTGATGAGGAAGTTAGCGTTGGTCAGTGTGGTGGTCGCCGTGTCGGCCGCCTGTTCGGGCACGCCCACCTCTCCCGAGTACGTGGTGCCGTTGAGCTCCACGGCTGTGAAAACAAGCGACCCGCTCAGCAGCACGCATCTGAAGGGTGAACACGAAGTTCCTCCGCGTGAGACCGATGCGCAGGGGCAGGCGATCTTGAAAGTATCCGCTGACGGCCGCTCGGTGTCGTACAAGCTCATCGCGTCGAACATCGACAACGTCATTCAGGCGCACATTCACATCGGACCGGCGGGCCAGAACGGCGGGATTGCCGTGTTCCTCTTTGGCCTCGTGCCGAACGGTGGAGGCCGCCACGACGGCGTCCTTGCGGAAGGCACGTTCACGGCCGCGAATTTCATCGGGCCTCTGGCGAACCAGCCGATGTCAGCGCTGCTGGCGGCGATGGACGCGGGCAATGCGTACGTCAACGTCCATACCAACGACGGCGTGGCGCCGACGAACACCGGCCCAGGCGACTTCCCGGGCGGCGAGATTCGCGGACAGATCGTCAAGAAATGACAGGAACGATCGGGAACGATCGCGAACGATCGGGAACGTGAAGGGCATGAAGGTCATGAAGGGCGGGCCCGGCGCAGAAGACGCGCCGGCCCGCCGTTCGCGTTATATTTGTTGATTGAGATGCTGCTGACCGAACCAGGTGTGGCCCTCGAGAACGAAGCCGAGCGGCTCCTGCGGTTGTTGATGTACGTGGACTGCGAGCCGGGTGGCCGCGCCTGGAATCTTGAGGCCTGCCGCGAAATCGCGCCGCTCACGCTGGAGATCAACCGCCTGAAGCGCGAAAAAGACGCCGTGATCCTGGCGCACTCCTATGTGGAGCCTGAAATCGTGTACGGCGTGGCCGACTACCTCGGCGACTCGT
>Ga0190274_10000786_pt1 | contig 18454 bp, 17 predicted proteins | sample Popmic531T_FD_133002 | JGI IMG/M metagenome (GOLD analysis project Ga0190274, IMG submission 133002) | Populus adjacent soil microbial communities from riparian zone of Yellowstone River, Montana, USA - 531 T | ecosystem: Environmental > Terrestrial > Soil > Riparian zone | place: USA: Montana... | reverse complement strand
GCGCGCCGAGCTCACCGACGTCGGCTTCTGCCTGATGGTCGCGACCATGCTGCACTCGGTCGCCACCGGCAACATCCTGCCGGCCTCGATCCCGCTGGTCTGCGTCGACATCAACCCGGCGACCGTCACCAAGCTCGCCGACCGCGGGTCCTCGCAGGCCCGCGGCATCGTCACTGACGTCGGGCTGTTTCTCGAGCAGCTCGCAGTCGAGCTCGTGCCCGCGTACCGGCGCTCCTGAACCGCTGACGGGCGAGGTCGGCGGCGCCGATCGCGCCCGCCTCGGGCCCGAGCGCGGCGCGCACCACCGGAGGTACGGTCCGGTGGTCGGCGCCGACCAGTGACTCCCGCAGCGCGCGCCTCGCGGGCTCGAGCAGGAGGTCGCCGGCGGCCGACAGGCCACCGCCGATGACCACGATCTGGGGGTCGAACGACGCCACCAGGTTGGCGACGCCGACGCCGAGCCACGAGCCCACCTCGTCGAACGCCGCGAGCGCGACCGGGTCTCCCGCCTCTGCGGCGGCCGTGATCGCCGGGCCGGCCAGGTCCTGGACGCCCTGCGCACGGACGAACCTGGTGAGCGCGTTGCCGCTGCAGTACTGCTCCCAGCAGCCCGCGCCGCCGCACTCGCACGACCGACCCCCGGGGACGACCTGCGTGTGGCCGAACTCCCCCGCCATGCCGTTGTAGCCGCGCAGCACCTCGCCGTCGAGGATCAGCGCACCGCCGATCCCGGTGCCGAGGGTGACCATGACGGCGCTCTCGGCGTCACCGACCGCGCCGTACGTGAGCTCGGCGCGGGCCGCGCAGTTGGCGTCGTTGTCGAGCACGACGGGAGCGCTCCACCGCTCGGCCAACCTGGCCCGGACGCCCTCGTCGCGCCACGGGAGGTGCGGCGCGAACCGGACCCGCTCCCCCTGGGCGTCCACGAACCCGGCCGCGGCGATGCCGATCGCGCCCACTCGTCGTACGCCCGCGATCTCCTGGACCGCCTCGGTCAGCGCGTCCTCGACCAGCCGGGCCTCGACCCGCCGGCCCGGCGTCGTACGGGTGGCGGTCCGCAGCACCCGTCCGGTCGAGGAGACCGCGGTGGCCAGGACCTTGGTCCCGCCGATGTCGACACCGATGAAGAGGGGCACCGGGCTATTCGATCAGACGGACCGGATCTCCGCTCACGTACGCCGTCCAGGTCGTCGTGTCGAACACCGTGCCACTGGCGAAGCCGACCTGGAGCCGGAACCAGCAACCGCCGCTCGAGGTGTAGCTGCAGGTGTAGGTCGACGGTATCGGGACCGCCACGGTCTCGCCCTTGCCGTTCCAGTCGGAGTTGATGCTGATCGCGCAGGTGGGCAGGGTGAGCTTCCGGAAGCCGCTGCCGGCGCAGTTCGTCAGCGACACCGCCGACTCCTTCGGCGGCAGCATCGTCAGCGACGCGTTCTGCTCGGCGTCGCCGATGTCGAAGAACTTGAAGACCAGCGTCTGACCCGCCGCGGCCGGCATCAGCCGGATCAGGTTGAAGGTCGTCGAGGCGGCGTTGGAGTTGGCATAGATCGACATCTTGCCCAGCGCCGCCACCGAGACCGAGCCGGTCGGAGCGCCGTACGCCCGCACCGAGAACCGGTTGCTGCCGCCGCCGCGGACCGACGTGTTGTCGCCGGTCTGGGTGTACATCGCGAAGTTGCTGAGGTCACCGGTGGGCTGGTAGCTGCCGTCCGTGGCGACGAGAGGGTTGTACGACGAGACGGCGCTGGTGAGCGTCGGCCCCTTCCACGGCACGTTCGTGCGCACCTGGAGGTAGTAGTCACCGGCCTGCGTCACCGGGAAGGTGCACAAGGTGGTCCACTGGTGGAACACCCTCGCGAGCGACTTGTTGTAGGCGGAGTCGCCCTTCTTCAACGACTTCGCGGTGATCTGCGAGGACGTGTAGCCGGGGTACTGGCGGGTGCAGCCGCCGACCGGCTCGGCCGTTCGCGGGTTCTGGGAGTCCGACGGCGCCCGGAGGCCGAAGGTCGTCACGGTCGCGGCGACGTTGGTGTTGGCCATGTTGTCGCCGGAGCAGAAGACGTTGGAGGTCGTCTTGTAGCGGGTCGTGGCGTCCGTGCTGGCGAAGTCGTTCCAGTTGTTGCTGTCGATGTCCGTGTACTTGTCGGGCGCGGCCGCGCACAGGTCACCGGTCGCGGCGAAGGCCGGGTCGTAGAGCTGCAGGGTGAGTGTGCTGCCAATCGCGTCCTGCGTGGTCCGGACCAGGTAGAAGTAGCCCTCCGGGTCGAACTCGTCGTTGGTCGTGCCGGTGCAGCCCGAGATCGCCTTGGTGGTGTCGCAGTTGCGGACGGCGTACTGGTCGCCGTTGCCCTTGTCGACGTCCGGGCCGTTGATGTTCATCCAGAACTGGGGTGTCGAGGAGCAGGTCGCGCCGAGCGGGATGGAGAGCTGCGAGGCCGCGGGTCCGGCGCCGCTGGTGCCGGCGGGCTCGTTGCCGAAGGTGTTGCAGGGGCTGCCCATCGGCTGCGGACCGGTGTAGTCGGCGACGGCGTGCCGCGTGATGGTGGCGTCGCTCCTCCCGATGAACTTGCCGAAGAGGTTGGGGATCTTGCTGCTGATGGCGACGTCGAGCTGGCTCGGTTGAGTGCCCGGGGTGACCACCACCGACGATGCCCCGGAGTCCGGGTACCCGTTGCGTGACGAGACGTCGCGGGCGACGGTGGAGGCCTGGGCGATGTCCTGGGGCATGTAGATGACCCCCGCCGACGCGGCCATGTCGGCCGCCCGCTGCACCCGCTGCGCCTCGGCGTACATCCGCGCGACGTCGACGCTGATGGCGCACAGCCCGAAGAGCAGGGCCGCCACGAAGACGGCCACGAGAACGGCGGCGACCCCTCGCTCGTCGTCCCGGCGTCGCACCAGCCGGCTCATGGGTGCGGGAAGGGGGACGAGGACTTGCAGCTGTCCGGTGGGAGCGGCTCGAACTTGCCGACGGCGCGGTCGTCCACGCCTACGTCGGCCGGGAACAGGCCGGTGACGAACTCGTGCTTGACCTTCAGGTAGATCCCGACCGCGTCGGCTTGGCCGGCACAGGCGTTGACCGTCGTGGACTTCCAGGTGCCGTTGGCATAGCGGAACGCGTTGGCCGCGTCGTTCCACTTGAACTTCACGCAGCTGCTGTAGCCCGCGCAGGAGGTCGGCATGATCGTGTTGCCGTCGTCGCCGGGATAGCCCTTGTTGTTGGCCTTGTAGACCAGGATGTACTCGATGGTGTCCTTGTTCATCGACGATCCCGAGCTCTCGATGGCGTCCGCCGCGAGCTCCGCGAGGCCCGGGGCCGGGCTGTCGTTCGGCACACACAGAGGGGCGTCGTCCTCGCGGTAGGTGCACGTGCCCGGCCCGGACATCACGGCGGCGGTGGTGGTCGCCGCGCGCACCCCGACCCTGGCGGCGGCGGCGACGGCGACGTTGTCGCGCACCAGCATGGTCAGCTCGATGATGCCGAACATCATGGTGAACAGCAGCGGCAGCACGAGGGCAGCCTCGACCGCGACGGCGCCGCGCTGGTCACGGGCCGTACGGCGGTGCAGGCAACGCGGTCTCCCGGACACCGGTCTCCTTCCACGGGTGACCGGACGTTATTGACCCGTGGGGTCCGAGCGCAGCACTCTGGCGCCGAAACGGTCCGTGCAGACCACGAGAACTGTCCAAACGGACGACACGCTCGTCCTCGTGGACGGTGGTTTCGAGGCTCGGCCCTAGCGGGCCTCGCACCTCAACCACCGAGTCGGTGGTTGAGGTGTGAGCCGCGCTAGCGGCGAACCTCGAAACCACCCCGCCGTACGTCGGTCAGCGACGCGAGAGGTCGGCCGCCCCGATGAGTCCGGCCTTGTTGCCCAGCCGCGCCTTGCGGACCTCCGGGATCGGGCGGAAGCCGCGTCCCACGAGCTGGCCGGCGAACGCCGTGCGGGTGGGCTCTAGCAGCAGCTCGTCGGCCTCGCTGACACCACCGCCGATGACGACGACGCCCGGGTCGAGGATCTCGGTCAGCGAGGCGATGCCCTCACCGAGCCACCGACCCAGCTCGGCGAGCTGCTGACGGGCGCCCTCGTCGCCGTGCCGGGCTGCCTCGGTGATGAGCGGGCCGGTGATCTGGCGCAGGTCTCCGCCGGCGCGTTCGAGCATGCCCTGAGCGATCATCGCGCCGCTCATCGCCAGCGATCGCGCCTCACGCACGAGCGCCGATCCGCTGGCGTACTGCTCGAAGCAGCCGTGCTTACCGCAGCCGCAGAGGATCCCGTTGGGTACGACGCGCATGTGCCCGATCTCGGCGCCGACCCCGTTGGCGCCGCGGTAGACCTCGCCGTCGAGCACCAGCCCGCCACCGACCCCGGTGCCGACGGTGACGAGCAGCAGGTCGTCGGCGTCGTGGCCGGCGCCGTACGCGAACTCGCCCCAGGCCGCCGCGTTGGCGTCGTTCTCGATCACGACGGGGAGCTCGACGCGCTTCTCGAGCTCGCCCTTGAGGTCCTCGTTGCGCCACGCCACGTTGGGGGCGAAGAGCACCACGGCGCGCGCCTTGTCGACGTACCCGGCAGCGCCGACGCCGACGGTCGCGATGTCGTGGCGCGAGCGGAGCTCGGTGACGAGACCCGCGATGGCCTCCTCGATCGCCTCCGCGTCGGTCGCCGGCGACTCCACGCGCAGCTCCTCGACGATGGCGCCGTCCTCGTCGACCACGCCGCCGGCGATCTTGGTGCCACCCACGTCGATCCCACAGGCCAGGCTCATCGGTCTCCCTCCTCGGGATCAGTGTCTACGTCCGGCCAGTCGCCGGTGTCGTCCAGGTCGATGTGCTCGACCCCGCTCGGGGCACCGCGCCCGTCGGGGGTGGCGGCGGCGAGCAGCCCGGACAGCGCCTGGAGCGCCGTCGTCGCCGCCGTCGCCAGCTGCTCCTTGACCTCCGGGCGCAGCTCACGCAGCAGGTGCACGCTCCGGCAGATCGGGCACCAGGCGCACTCGGCCGCGCCGGTCGCGAGATGGGTGTCGAGATCGGGGGCCGCGTCCTTGGCCCAGTCGGAGAGCGCTCCCAGGAGCTTGACGGCCTCCTCGGCCACCGAGCCCACCGTGTCCCTCGTCGAGCGGTCGTTCGTCGAGGGGTCGTCGTCCTGGTTCATGTCACCTTCCAGTCTCGTCCACGGGGTCCTCGACGAACCGCACCTGCAGCTCCCCCTGCTCCACCCGGGCCCCGGCTATGCGGTAGCGAGCCAGACCGGATGGGAGCGTGATCAACCGACGATACGATCCCACGGTCACCACCAGATCGTCGCCATTGCGGGCCAGGTCGACCTCGGCCCGTGACACCAGCGGCAGCGAGAGTCGCAGGACGGCGCCGTGCTCGCCGCTGCTGATCCGGAACGGCCCCCGCGCCTTCGTCCTCGCCAGCGGGTCCGCGTCGTCGTACAGCTCCCGCGCCAGCGCCCTCAGGGAGTCCACCCCGACCGGCTCCCCGGGGCGGTACGCCGAGCGCCAGATCGGCAGCCCGGCGAACGACTCCGCGACCCGCTCGAGCACCTCGTCCTGCGCCATCACCCAGCCGGCCCGCCAGTCGTCGGCGCCCTCGGCGGGGAAGATCCGGTTGGCGACCACCCCGTCGACGCGGTAGCCGAAGAGCGACAGCGTCGTGTACGCGCGGCGGGCCTCGGCGAGCACGACGTTCTCGGGCGTGAGGACGATCCGCACGCTCGCGTCGGGGCCACTCAGCAGCCCGCGGACCTCCTCCAGCTCGGCGTGCAGGCGCTCCAGCGCGTCGAAGACGCTGTCGCCGGGCATCGGTACGCCGGCGGCCCGGCTGAGCACCGGTCGCAGTGCCTTCACCACCCGGCGCTCGACGGGCAGGACCCGGTGCATGTACCACCCCAGCGCCTCGGGCAGCGCGAGCAGCCGCAACGTCTCCGCGGTCGGGGCACAGTCGACGACGATCACGTCCCAGGCGCCGGAGAGAGCCTGCAGCCGCAGCTCCAGCAGCGCCAGCACCTCCTCGGCGCCGGGGATGACCGTGAGCTCCTCCGCGGCCACCGGGTCGAGGCCGGCGACGTCGAGGATCGAGAGCAGGTAGCGCTGGATGTCGGCCCAGGACTGCTCGAAGCGGAGCTGGGCGTCGACCTGCTGCACGAACAGCCGGTCGGCGACCTCGGCCGGCTCGGCGCCGATCGAGCCGGGCGGGCAGCCGAAGGCATCGGCCAGCGAGTGGGCGGCATCGGTCGAGAGCACCAGCGTGCGGTGGCCGTCGGCCGCCGCCAGGGCAGCGGTCCCGGCCGCGACGGTCGACTTGCCGACCCCTCCCTTGCCGGTGAACAGGAGGACGCGCACTAGGAGATGGACTCCACGCGCTTCTTCAGGCCCTTGAGCGCGGTGTCGATCAGGATCTTCTCGCCCTTGCGCTTCAGCATGCCGATGAGCGGGATCGAGACGTCCAGCGCGAGCCGGTAGGTCACCTCGGTGGTCCCGTCGCCTCGGTCGGACAGCACGTAGGCGCCGTCGAGCGCGCGGAGCATCTTGCCCTCGACCAGGGTCCAGGTGACCTCGTCGTACCCGTCCCACTCGTAGGCGAGCGTGTACTCGTCCTTGATCGGGCTCACGTCGAGCGCGAAGAAGACCTGCTCGGCCCAGCCGTCGGCGCCGTCGACCGTGACCTCGGCCTGGGTCACGCCCTTGGCCCACTCCGGGTAGGCGGCGAAGTCTCCGATCACCGCCATGATGTCCGCGGGGGCTGCGTCGATCACGATCGACGAGGTCGTCTGCTCGGCCATCGTGTCCCCCTGGTGCGGTCTGGGCGGTTCGGGCAGCGAGCGTACCGGATCGGCCACCCGACGGGGGCGCGCGGTAACCTCAGCCGGTGCGTGAGTTCTCGACCCCCCTGACGACCGAGATCCCGACCACCGGCAACCTCACCGACGACGTGGTGACCAACGCCCGCGAGGCCGGATCGACCGTGCAGTTCAGCCGCCGTCCGGGAGGCCCGGACTCCGGCTGGGAGGACGTCACCGCCGCGGAGTTCCTCGCCGAGGTCAGCGCCGTCGCCAAGGGCCTGATCGCGGCCGGCATCGAGGTCGGCGACCGGGTCGCCCTGATCTCCAAGACCCGCTACGAGTGGACGCTCTTCGACTACGCCATCTGGTTCGCCGGCGCGGTCACCGTGCCGATCTACGAGACCTCCTCCGCCGAGCAGGTGCACTGGATCCTCAGCGACTCCGGCGCCCGGGCGGTGGTCGCGGAGACCCCCGAGCACCTCGGCCGGGTGCGCGAGATCCGCGGCGACCTCGACGACCTCAACCACGTCTGGTCGATCACCGACAACGCCGTCGACACCCTGAGCCGGCTGGGCGGGGACATCGCCGACGAGGAGCTCGAGAAGCGGCGTACGACGGCGACGCCCCTCGACCTCGCGACGCTGATCTACACCTCCGGGACGACCGGGCGGCCGAAGGGCTGCATGCTCACGCACGGCAACTTCATGTTCGAGCTCGGTGTCGCGGTCGACGAGCTGGACCGGCTGTTCCTCGAGCAGAAGGCCGCCACCCTGCTCTTCCTGCCGCTCGCCCACGTCTTCGCGCGGATCATCCAGGTCGGGTGCATCAAGTCGCGCACCCGTCTGGGCCACTCGGCCGACATCAAGCAGCTGCTGCCGGACCTCGCCGAGTTCAAGCCGACCTTCATCCTCGCGGTCCCCCGGGTCTTCGAGAAGGTGTTCAACACCGCCTCCCAGCGCGCGACGGCCGACGGCCGGGGCAAGATCTTCGATGCCGCCGCGGAGACGGCGATCGCCTACTCGCGGGGGATCGAGCGCGGCAAGATCCCGCTGCGGGTCCGGGCCAAGCACGCCGTCTTCGACAAGCTGGTCTACGGCAAGCTGCGCACCGCGCTCGGCGGCGAGTGCGAGTACGCCGTGTCCGGTGGGGCGCCGCTCGGCGAGCGGCTCGGCCACTTCTACCGTGGCATCGGCCTGGTCGTCCTCGAGGGCTACGGCCTGACCGAGACGACGGCGGCGCTCAGCACCAACCTCCCCGACGCGACCAAGATCGGGACCGTGGGCCGCCCGCTGCCCGGCACCGCCGTACGCGTGGCCGACGACGGCGAGCTGCTCTTCCGCGGCGGTCAGGTGATGGCCGGCTACTGGCGCAACGACGACGCGACCGCCGAGGTCATGGAGGACGGCGGCTGGTTCCACACCGGCGACCTCGGCGAGGTCGACGACGAGGGCTTCGTCCGGATCACCGGTCGCAAGAAGGAGATCCTGGTGACCGCCGGCGGCAAGAACGTCGCCCCGGCGGTCCTCGAGGACCGGCTGCGCGGCCACCTGCTGGTCGACCAGTGCATCGTCGTCGGTGACGGTCAGCCCTTCATCGCCGCCCTCGTCACCCTCGACCGCGACTCGGTGCCGTTGTGGGCCGAGCAGCACGGCAAGAGCCGCGACATCGCTGCCCTGGTTGACGATCCGGACCTGCGCGCCGAGATCGAGACCGCGGTCGAGGACGCCAACAAGGCCGTCTCGAAGGCCGAGTCGATCCGCAAGTTCACGATCCTCGCGGACGAGTGGACCGAGGAGGGCGGCCAGCTCACGCCGAGCCTCAAGCTCAAGCGCAACGTCGTGATGCGCGAGCTCAAGGACGAGGTCGCCGCGCTCTACATCGGCTGACCTCAGGGCGGTGTCCCGACCCGCCGGAGGTCCAGACCACTAGAACATGTTTCGGACAGATCGGGTCGCCTGGCCCTAATCTGCTCCTGCTTCAACCCCGGCGGGGGCGGGGGTTGACGGCTTTGCCGTCGCCCAGTGTTACTTCGACCGCGCCCGGGCTCCGAGCGCGGTCTCCTCTCGGGAAGGTTTGGCGACCGTGGTTCATCGGAAGGTCCTTCTACTCGGTGCGGTGCTCGCCGCCGTGGCCGGCGCTGCGCTGGTGTTCCTCTACGTCCGCGGCGCGGATGCCCGCGCCGAAAGCCGGTTCGACACCGTCCAGGTGCTGCGCGCGACCGCGCCGATCGAGATCGGCGAGAGCATCGCGACCGCCTCGCAGGGCGGCAAGCTCGCGCTCGAGAACGTCCCCCGCGACCAGGTCCTGCCCGACGCGCTGACGAGCATCGACACGCTCGGCAAGCAGGTCGCGCTCACCCCGATCTACCCCGGCGAGCAGATCGTGAGCGCGAAGTTCGGCAGCCACGCGGCCGCGCCGAGCGCCCTGCAGATCCCCAAGGGCCAGCTGGCCATCTCGGTGAACCTCACCGACCCCGCGCGGGTCGCCGGCTTCGTCAACCCGGGGTCCGAGGTCGCGATCTTCGTCAACGGCTCGTCGAAGGCCGGTGACACCTACACCCGGCTGCTGCTCGAACGGGTGACCGTCATCGGCGTCGGCTCGACGACCCCGGTCTCGACGACGACCACCGACGAGACCGGTCAGGCGACGACGGAGGCACTCCCCCGCACCCTGCTCACGGTCGCGGTCGACCAGCAGGACGCCGAACGGGTGCTCTTCGCCGCCGGCAACGGTGAGCTCGCCTTCGCCCTGCTGACCGCGGACAGCACCGTCAAACCAGCCGCCGGGGTCACCGCCGACTCCCTCTTCTGACCCTTCTCCCAGCGGGCCCGCCAACGGCGCCGGGCCTCGACGTACCAGCACCACCACGATGCACAGCAGTTCAGAGCACCAACTCGGAGGGAAGCTCGTCATGCCGATCGTCGTAGACCCGGACAGTGGCACGGTCGCCGCACTCCTGGCGACCCTGCCCAGCACCGCCCAGCCGTCCGCACACGGAGTCCCGTCCGGGGACCGGCTGCTCCGGTGGCTCGACGAGCACCCGACGGAGTACGTCGTGGTCGTCGGCCCGACGATGCCGCTGGAGGAGGCGCTGGTGCTGTGCGAAGGCCTGCGGGTCAGCCGCCCGGCGCTCAGCCTGGTCCTGGTCCGGCAGCACCTGGAGGCCGCGATGCTCACCCGGGCCATGTCCGCCGGCGTACGCGACGTCGTCGCCCTCGGCGACACCGTCGGCCTGCTGGCCTCGGTGGCCCGAGCCGAGCAGCTGCACCTCGCGCTGCGCGGCCCCGGGAGCGCCGGCCCGTCCGGGCGGATCGTCACCGTCTTCTCGCCCAAGGGCGGGGTCGGCAAGACCACGCTCGCGGTCAACCTCGCCGTCGCGCTCAGCCGCGGTGGAGCCAAGCGGGTCTGCCTGGTCGACCTCGACCTCGCCTTCGGCGACGTCGCGATCACCCTGCAGCTGCTGCCGACCCACTCCATCGAGCACGCGATCGGCTCGGAGGCGGCGGTCGACCTGCCGCTGGTCGAGAGCCTCCTCACCAAGCACGAGGCCTCGGTGATGGTGCTCGCACCGCCGAGCCACCCCGACGTACGCGAACGCATCACGGCGCTCCTGGTGTCCCGCATCCTCGGAGCCCTGCGCACCGGCTTCGACTACATCGTGGTCGACACCGCTCCCGACTTCGACGAGCACACCCTGACCGCGCTGGACGAGACCGACGAGTGCGTCATGGTGGCGACGCTCGACCTCCCGACGCTCAAGAACGTCAAGATCGGGCTGGCCACGCTCGACTCGCTGGCGATCGCCGCCGGTCACCACCACGTCGTCCTCAACCATGCCGACGAGGACACCGGGCTGACGATCCAGCAGGCCGAGGAGATCCTCGCTCGCAAGATCCACGTGCGCATGCAGAGCTCGATCGACGTCGCCCGGTCGACCAACCAGGGTGTGCCGATCATGTCCAGCCAGCCCGAGCACGCCGTCAGCAACGCGATCCGGGCGTTGGCCTCCCAGCTCGCGGGCGGTCCCAGCGAGCCGTTCGCGGTCACCGACGACGACCATCGGCGCACCCGCCGGAGCGGCCGACGCATGAAGCTGCGGAGGTAAGTCCGTGAGCACCCTCTCGGAACGACTCGCCGCCCTGCGCCAGGCCCAGCAGCCCGGTACGGCGCCCACTGCTCCGCGCCACGACACCGTCGAGGCTCCGGCCGACGCGGCTCCGGTGGCCGGCAAGCGCCGCGCGACGCCGGCTCCGGTCTCGGCCGACGTCGACCTCCGCTCCCGGGGTGGCCGACCCTCGGGTGACGACGACCGGCTCGACGAGGTCCGGGCGACCGTGCACGGCGAACTGCTGAAGACACTGGGCCCGCAGCTCTACGAGGCGGACCTGGACCAGGACGAGCTCGACCACGAGCTGCGCACCATCCTCGCCAACGTGCTCGCCGCCCAGGAGCGGCCGCTGAGTGCGAGCGACCGGCTCCGGGTCACCCAGGAGATCCGCGACGACATCATCGGCTACGGACCGATCGAGCCCTACCTCCACGACGTCGACGTCTCCGAGGTGATGGTCAACGGCCCGGACAGCATCTTCGTCGAGCGGAAGGGCCGGCTGACGGCCGTGCCCGCGCGGTTCACCGACGAGGACCACCTGCGCCGGACCATCGACAAGATCGTGTCGCAGGTCGGACGTCGCGTCGACGAGTCGAGCCCGATGGTCGACGCCCGCCTCCCCGATGGCTCGCGCGTCAACGCGGTCGTGCCGCCGCTGGCGGTCGACGGCTCCATCCTGACGATCCGGAAGTTCGCCGCGGACCCCTTCACCGCCGAGGACCTGGTGCGGTTCGGCACCCTCAGCCGCACGTCCCGCGACTTCCTCGAGGCCTGCGTCCGCGGCCGGCTCAACGTCGTCGTCTCCGGCAGCACCGGCGCCGGCAAGACCACCACCCTCAACGTGCTGTCGTCGTTCATCCCGGACGACGAGCGGATCGTGACCATCGAGGACGCCGCCGAGCTCCAGCTGCACCAGGACCACGTCGTACGGCTGGAGTCGCGCCCGTCCAACATCGAGGGCCGCGGGGCCGTGACGATCCGCGACCTGGTCAAGAACAGTCTCCGCATGCGGCCCGACCGGATCATCGTCGGCGAGGTCCGTGACGCGTCGGCCCTGGACATGCTCCAGGCGATGAACACCGGCCACGACGGCTCCATCTGCACCGTGCACTCCAACGGTCCGCGCGACACGCTCTCCCGCGTCGAGACGATGGTGCTGATGGCCGGGATGGACCTGCCGATCCGCGCCATCCGCGAGCAGGTGGCCTCGGCCGTCGACCTGATCGTGCACCAGTCCCGGTTCCGGGACGGCAGCCGCCGGATCACCCACATCACCGAGGTCGAGCGGATGGAGGGCGAGGTCATCACCCTCCAGGACATCTTCGTCTTCGACCACTCCCAGGGCTACGACAGCGACGGCCGGGTGCTCGGGCGGCTGCGCTCCACCGGTCTCCGGCCGAAGCTGCTCGACAAGCTGCTCGAGTACAACGTCGCCGTCGACCCGATGATCTTCGCGACGGCCGGGTGACCCGTCGTGATGCCACAGACCCCCCGGCTCCGGAGCGCGCGACGTACGGCGTACGCCATGCTCGTGTGCGTCCTTGCCGCGCTGTTCGCAGGGCCGCTCGTTGCGGGGCCGGCGGCAGCCGACGACTCCGGAGCCGGGGTTACCCACGTCGAGCTGGCCGGTGACCGGCTGCGGGTGCTGGTCTCGGTGCCCGCCGGCACCGAGGTAGACCTCGACGCGGTCACCGTGCAGGTCGACGACACCGTGGCGCAGGCACGGGCCGAGTCCGCCGGCGTGGCCGGCCGGGTGCGCCGCACCGTGGTGCTGGCCGTCGACACGAGCGAGTCGATGCTCGGCGAGCGGGCGACCGCGGCCCGCGAGGCCGCCCTGGCCTTCCTCGACACCGTCCCCGACGACGTCTACGTCGGGATCGTGACGTTCGACGGCGCGGTGGCGACGCCGCTCACGCCGAGCCTGGACCGCGACGACGCCCGCACCGTCGTCGAGGGCCTCGAGCACGGACGCGGGACCCGGCTCTTCGAGGGGATCCAGACCGCGATCGCGCTCGCCGGCGACGACGGCCAGCGCTCGCTGCTCGTGCTCTCCGACGGGGCGGACACGACCGACACGCCGCTCTCGGAGGTCACCGACGCCCTCGAGGACGACGAGGTGCTCCTCGACGCCGTGTCGCTCCAGGCCCAGGACCCGTCGCTCGCGGCGCTCGCCGCAGCGGGTCGCGGCCAGGTCATCAGCGCCCAGCCGGACGCCCTCGCCACCGCTTTCGCCGAGGAGGCCGACGCTCTCGGGCGCCAGGTCCTCGTCACGGTCGCCGTGCCCGACGAGGTCACCGCCACCGAGGCCAACGTGACCGTGTCGCTGCCGACGGACGGCACCGCCCTCACCGCCACGGCGTACACCACCGTGCGCAAGAGCGCCCCCGCCAAGGCCGCCGTACCGCCCGCCCAGTCGAGTGCCGCCGCCGCGCCGCTCCAGATCCCCGGATGGGTGATGTACGCCGGCATCGGCGCCCTCGGGGTCGGGCTGCTGCTGCTCCTGCTGTTCCTGGTCCCGGCGAAGCCGAAGCCCCTCGGGGCGGCGGCCCGGGTCGACGCCTACATCGGCGGCCACCACGCCGCCGAGGAGGCCCGGCAGACGGAGGCGCTCGCCCCCGTCCGCGAGGCGGCGACCCGGATGCTCTCGCGCAACCGCGGGCTCGAGGAGCGGATCGGCCTGCGCCTCGAGGGCGCCGGCAGCGAGCTCCGCCCGCCGGAGTGGCTGCTGGTGCACGCCGGCATCGCCGTGGCGACGACCCTCCTGCTGCTCCTGCTCGGCGGTGGCAGCGTGCTGCTCGGCGTCATCGGCCTGGTGGTCGGCGTGGTCGGTCCGTGGGTCTACCTCGGGTTCCGCCGGACCCGGCGGCGTAAGGCGTTCAACGCGGCGCTCCCGGACGCGCTCCAGCTGATGTCGGGTGCCCTCGAGGCGGGCCTGTCCCTGTCCCAGGCGGCCGACACGATCGTCAAGGAGGGGATCGAGCCGATCGCGTCGGAGTTCCGGCGCGCCCTGGTCGAGACCCGGCTCGGCGTGAACCTCGAGGACGCGCTCGACGGGGTCGCCGAGCGGCTGGTGAGCGAGGACCTCGGGTGGGTCGTCATGGCGATCCGGATCCAGCGTCCGATCGGCGGCAACCTCGCCGAGCTGCTCGGCACCGTGGCCGCCACCATGCGCGAGCGGGAGTACATGCGCCGCCAGGTGGCCGCGCTGGCCGCCGAGGGCAAGCTCTCCGCGTGGGTGCTGGGCGGGCTGCCGCCCGCGTTCCTGCTGTACCTCCTCGTCTCCAACCGCGACTACGTGATGCCACTGTTCACGACCTCGATGGGTCTGATGATGCTGGTCGGCGCCGGGCTCCTGCTCTCCGTCGGAGTCTTCTGGATGAGCAAGATGGTGAAGGTGGAGGTCTGACATGGTCATGCTCTTCGTCCTCGGTCTCGGCCTGGTCGCCGTCTCCCTCGCCCTGGCGGCCGCCGCGCTACGTCCCAGCGTGCAGACGGGTGGGATCGCCCGCTCGATCGCGGTGCTGGAGTCGATCACCTCCCCCGCGCCCGTCGAGCTCACCCGGGAGGTCGACCCGCCCTTCGCCGAGCGGATCCTCGAGCCGATGCGCCGCCGCGCGCTGCGCGTCGGGCGACGCCTCACCGGCGCGGACTCCTCCGAGCGGATCCGCCGCAAGCTCGACCTCGCCGGCAACCCGGCGGGCTGGACGGTGGACCGGGTGGTGTCGGCGAAGGTGCTGTGCACCGCGGTCGGCTTCATGGTGGCGCTGGCCGCCTCGCTCGTCTTCGGCGTCTCGGCGACCACCCGGATCGCCGTACTCGCCATCGGTGCGGCCATCGGCTGGTTCGGGCCCAACCTGTACCTCTACCAGCGCACCTACGAGCGCACTGAGCTGATGCAGCGCGAGCTGCCGGACGCCATCGACCTGCTCACGATCTGCGTCGAGTCCGGGCTCGGCTTCGACGCGGCCATCCAGCAGGTGGCCCGGAGCACCGACGGCCCGTTCGCCGACGAGCTCAACCGGATGCTCCACGAGATGCAGATCGGGATGGGCCGCGGCGACGCGCTGCGAGCGCTCAGCGAGCGCAGCAACGTCGCCGACGTCCGCTCGTTCGTGGGCGCGATGGCGCAGGCCGACGCCTTCGGCATCCCGATCGCCCAGGTGCTGCGGACCCAGTCGCACGAGATGCGGGTACGCCGTCGCCAGCGCGCCGAGCAGCGGGCCCAGCAGGTGCCGGTCAAGATCACCGTGCCGCTGATCTTCTGCATCCTCCCCTGCCTCTTCATCGCGGTGATGGGCCCGGCCGCGATCTCGATCATGGGCTCCTTCTGATGGGCACCCGGTCCGGAGCGGCACTGACCGCGTCACAACGCCGGCGGCGTGGGATGGCCGGCATCGCGCGGGCCTTCGGGCTGGTCGCGGTGCTCGCTCCGGCCGCCTCCTCCCAGGAGGGCGTGACCCTGCTGGGGGTGGCCACGGTCGGCGCGATCTGGGCCGCGACCCAGGCCGCCGAGCACCGGCTGGTGCGCGGGGTCTTCACCGCCGAGCTCGTGAGCGCCACCCTCGTCGGGCTCACCTGCGCGATGACCTGCTACCTGGCGCCGGCATCCGGGCCGGGCATCCTCGGCGTACTCGCCATCCCGCCGGTCACCGCCGCGATCCTGCGTGGCGCGCAGGCCGGGATGTTCGCGCTGGCATCCTGCATCGGGGTGTTCCTCACCGCCGCCTGCCTGCTCGACGCCATGACGCTCCAACTCGCGAGCACCACGTTCACGTGGCTGCTGACCGGACTCGGCTTCGGCCTGATCGGCGCGGCTCTGCACAGCACCCTGCTCGGCTCGGACCAGCTCGCGGCGCACCGCAGCGCCCAGTCGCTCATCCACCAGCTGGCCTCGGTGTCGGACCGGCTCGGGTCCCCGTTGGACCCGGAGGTGCTCGGCACCGACCTGCTCAACCGGCTCAGTGCCTCGCTGGGCGCCGCCGACCTGCCGGCCCGCGGTCTGATGCTCCAGGCACCGACCGACGGTGACCTGGTCTGGATCGCCGGCGCCTCGACCGGCGCGGGCTCGGACCTGGCGATGCAGTCGGTGCTGAGCGCGCGGCCCGCCGTCGCCGGGCACTCGTTCGCGCTGCCGCTGATGAGCGACAACCGGATCGTCGCCGTCGTGTCCGGCCACCTCTCCCCCACCGCCGACCGGATCGCCCTCACCGAGCGACTGCAACGGCTCGCCGGTGGCCTGGAGGACCAGGCGGTGGTGCTCGAGACCGCGCTGCTCTTCACCCGCTTCCGCAATACCGCGACCGTCGCCGAGCGGCGCCGGCTCGCCCGAGAGATCCACGACGGCGTGGCCCAGGACCTGGCGTCGGTCGGCTACCTGCTCGACGCGATCAACGGCCACCCCGACCCGCTGGAGCAGTCCCAGCTCCTCGACCAGCTCCGTGGCTTCCTCAGCGAGGTTCTCGCCGACCTGCGCCGGGCCCTGGTCGAGCTGCGGACCGACACGGGTCCGGGCCAGAGCCTGGGCGCGGCCCTGGAGGACATGGCCCGCAACGTCCAGACGCTGACCGGCATCACGTTCCACGTGCGGGTCGAGGAGGCGGGCGCCCGGCTCCGTCCGGAGGTCGAGGCGGAGCTGCTCCGGATCGGCCAGGAGGCGATGACCAACGCGGTCCGGCACTCGGGCGCCAGCGACATCTGGATCACCTGCCGGGTCGCGGCGCCGTACGCCGAGGTCACCGTCAGCGACAACGGCTGTGGGCTGCGCACCGCGCGCTCCGACTCCCACGGCCTGCAGATCATGCGCGAACGAGCACGCCTCATCGGCGCCGAGCTCGCGCTAGCCTCCCGCCCCGGTGGCGGCGTGGTGCTCAAGGTCCGGGCGCCCGGTGCGCCCATGGCCGCGGATCTCGACTCGGACTCCGGGTCGCAGCCAGGAAGGGTTCCAGCATGAGCCAATCGACCCGAGACACCCCGATCACGGTGCTGCTCGTCGACGACCACGACCTGGTCCGTGCCGGGCTGCGCGGCGTCTTCGACCGCGAGCCCGACCTGACGGTCGTCGGCGTTGCCGCCAACGTCACGGAGGCGATGGCTACGTACGCCGAGCTCCGGCCCGACGTCGTGGTGACCGACCTCCAGCTCCCGGACGGCACCGGCATCGACATCGTCCGCGCCGTACGCCGCGGCAACGACCGCACCGGGCTGGTGGTGCTCACCATGCACACCGGCGACCGGCCGCTGCTGGCCGCGATGGATGCGGGCGCGTCGGCGCTGGTCGGGAAGGATGCCCCCTCCTCCGACGTGGTCAACGCGGCCCGCCGTTCCGTGGTGTCACCGCGGTCGTTCGCAGCGGCCGGTCTGCTCCAGGCCCTCGGCCGGCGCGCGGCCCGGGAGTCGGGCCGGCTCTCTGACCGGGAGACCGAGATCCTTCGGCTGCTCGCCGACGGGCTGGGCATCGGCGAGATCGCCGGCGAGCTCTACATCAGCCGGTCGACCGCCAAGACGCATGTCGCGCGGATCTATCAGAAGCTCGGGGCCGCCAACCGGGCCCAGGCGATCGTGATCGCGATGCGCACGGGGTTGCTCTCGAGCGTCGACACGCTCAGGGTCTGACCGGTCCGGTCAGTTCTGGCACTCGCCCTCGCCGCCGTTGGCGGTCGCGATGTGGCCGGCCAGCTCGTCGCAGCCGGGGTCGAACAGGGTGTCGCGGACGGTGCCACCGAGCAGGAACACCACGGATACGACCAGGGCGGCGATGCCGCCCACGAGCAGTCCGTACTCGACGGCGGAAGCGCCGCGCTCGTCACGAGATCGCATGAACCCCTCCTCTGTGCTGTAACGCCGGAAGTCGTGCAGAAATGCCTTTCGGCCGTGGTCCGCGTTGCGGGGGTCGCGGACCACGGCCGAAGCTGGGGATCGACTACGGAGTGGCGGCACCTCCGCCGTTGTCGCACTTGCCGTCGCCGGCCTTGCCCTGCGTCTGGATCGTGTCGCAGGTCTTGTCGAAGGTGTCGCTGATCATGCCGCCGAACAGGAACACGACGGCCACGATCAGGGCCGCGATGCCGGCCACCAGCAGGCCGTACTCGACAGCGGAGGCGCCGGTCTCGTCGTCGATGCGACGGCTCGGCAGCAAGCTACGGAAGTACTCCATGGTGAATCCCTTCAAGTTCGCACCGGGCCGGTGGGGGTACCGGTTCTGCCGGTCCGGGGCTGGCCCCGTTGAATGGAATCGTCGTATGCCCAGCGGTTGAGCGGGATCGGGTGATGGTCTCGACCGGAGTAGCCCGTTCGGGCCATGCCGCTCGGACGAAGGGGCACCCGGGCGGCGGTGAGCTGGCAACCGTTTCGGACGCCGATCGAGCGCCAATCGGTTGCTGGCTCACCGCCGCCCCGCGCCACGCCTGCGGATTGGTCACCAACCGCAGATCCGGACCCGGTGGATTCACGCGGTCGATGCAACACCGGTTGGATTGAAGGGTTCCGACAGTAGCTGGTCGAGGGCCTCGGCTGGGGTGCGGAACTCGAGTCGTTTGCGGGGCCTGCGGTTGAGCTT